>Ga0256407_10002206_pt1 | contig 37940 bp, 26 predicted proteins | sample RumenRJG_04DNA_FD_193489 | JGI IMG/M metagenome (GOLD analysis project Ga0256407, IMG submission 193489) | Bovine rumen microbial communities from Lethbridge, Alberta, Canada - RJG_04 | ecosystem: Host-associated > Mammals > Digestive system > Stomach > Rumen | place: Canada: Alberta... | reverse complement strand
ACGTCCATAACAAATAGAATTAAATAACATTATCATACCTGCATATATTGCAACATATTTTATTTCAATTACACTTAAAAAATAAAAAATAAAACATCCTAATGCACTTATAAATATAGTCAATTTCCTTCCAAAAAATTGACTTTCTGTCATAAAACCTCCTATTATCCCATTTGGTAATTGTATTATTCCATATATAAATATTTGAGTATTATATGAAACATTGTATATTTGATCTTTGTAATCTATTAAAGTTTTTGGGATTAAATAAGTTATTCCTATCATGTTTAAAAAACAAATTGAACAAATTAATAAAGTAGATATAGTTAAAAATTTATATTCATTTTCAAATAATTCAGAATATTTTGATTTAAGTTTATATTGTTTTTTACTTTTTATTGATTCAATTATTTTTGATTTCTCATCATCGGTTAAAAAATTTCCAGACATATATTCAATTACTATAAATCCTTTTTGCAGATTATTTTTATTTAATAAATATAAAGGACTTTCACTTCCCCAAAAAAAGATAATTATTATAGAGATAATTCCAGGAACAGTTGTAGTAAAATTTATAATTTTCCAATTTTTTGTATTAAAATTATTTAAATCTAGCATATAATTATCTAATAATATTGTAAATAAATTACCAACATTATAAAATCCAGAATTGATCATTATAACTAAACTTCTATTTTTAATAGGAAGAAACTCACTCATTAAATTTAAAACAACAATATTAAAAATTCCAATTGCAATATTACTTAAACATCTTATAATAAAAATAGGATAAAATTTTAAAGGTGAAAAAAATATACTACAACTAATAGTAGCAATTATATAAATAAATATAGTTAAATTCAGTGTTTGAATTCTTCCAAATGATTTACATAAAATTCCAACTAATGCTGCACCAATACCCATCATTGAATATAATATACAAATGCATAATGAAATTATTTGTTTAGAAATTCCATTATTTTGACCTAAAAAATCCATATTAATTGATATAAAACATGTTTCTGAACCCCAAATCCATTGACATAAAGATGCTAAAATAAACATTACCCATGCTAATTTTGTAAAACCTAAATTTTCCATATATTCTGAATAAAATTTTGAATTCGAATTTTCAATTTGTAAAGATTGTCTTAATTCATTTTGTTCTTGAATATTTATATCTTCTTGTCTTTTTTGTTCCATTATTTTTATGAATTAAATATTTTAAATTCAAAAATTTATTTTAATTTCAAAAATTATTATATATTATTCTTTATATAAATAATACAATTTACATTTAACTAACACAAAATTTAAAATATAATTATTAATCTTTTAATATATATAACATGCCTTAGTACAACAAGTCTCTCTAACATAAATTTCTTTTCCTTCTCTTATTCCATACATAACGTTATATTGTTTTAAATTTTCAATTTCTACAACATCTGTAAATGGAATATCTTCTATTTGATCTATAAAAGTCACTTTCACTTTTTTTTTATTTTTATGATTAATTTCAACACCATTTCTATCAGTTCTAATTTTTTTTTTAGATATATTAATTTTTGGAAGTTTAATAGAAAATTTATTCATATTATTATTAGATTTTTTTTTAGTTATATCAATTGGTTTTAAAATATTATTATATTTTTTTATTTTTATAATATCATTTGAAGGGGATCTTGGCATATTTAATAAATTAAAATTTTTATTTTTTGTATTTTCTGCAGTACTTTCAATAGTCATTTCATCTCTATTTGGAATTGGACTAATTACATTCCTTGATTTAATTGAAATTGTATTATGATTTATTGGCATTGGAAATTTTTGTACTACTTTTTTTTGAACTAATGGTGGTAATTTTGATGAATTATTTTTTAATTGTAAAGATTCTTTCAAACTTATTTTTGAATTTTCAGACATTTCTTTATATTTTTTTTTCTTTTTGAATATTTTATTATTATATAAATTAAATTGAAATTTTACTTATTATACTATTTTATTTTTTAACACTTAATAATAATTATTAAATTGATTAGAATGAAATTATAATTTTATTTAAAAATGGGAGATAATATTAATGAAAAACCTGACAAAGATTATTTAGATGAAGTTTTTATTAAAAGGATTAATAATACAGACACAAATTCATTACTTTCATTAGTGAAATTACTTTTGGAAAATTATAAAACTGAATTAAATTATGAACAAATTCAATATTTTAGTGACCAATTTAAATCTTTATATGATGAGCAAGATGTAGATAATTTTATACGTCAATTAAAATATTTAATTAATAAAGGAATATATAATAGGATAACAAAAAGATATAAAAATGAATTAATAGAATTAGGAATTGAACAAGAGAAAGTTGAAGCAATAAGTAATTTACAAAAACAATATCAAGAAATTAATTTTGATAAAAATGAAAAAAATGTTAAAAATAATACAATTTATTTAAAAGACTTTGATATGTATACTGAAATGCCTGTTCATTATAGTGATTATAAAATTAATAATGAAGATCAAGAAAATCCAGATATTAAAAAACAGAATATAATTTTAAATTTAAATTTATCAAATAATGAAAAAGATGAACATAAAATTTTAGAAATTGATAAACAAAAAATGATAAATTTATTTGAAAAAATAGAATTAATTCAAGAATATTTAGATAAATTATCATAATAAGTATTGATAAAAAAATATTTAAAAATAATAATATTTCAAAAATTAATTAATATTTTTTTTATATATTATTTATATTAATAAATATAAATGTTTTTTTTACATTAAAAAAACAAATATCGATTAGTTATTAAAGTTAAATTTTTCTTTTATTGCTGAAATAATTCTAGATTTTGATTGTAAATCTAAATTATTTTCATTACAAAATTGTTTAACTCTCAAATCAATATTATCATTTTGATGAATAATTAATTTCTTTTTTTGATTATCAATATTCATTTCAAATATAAATTTTGTATTTTTTTTTTTACTTTTTTTATCTTTTGAAAATTTGGAAAAAGTATTTTTAAAATTTTTAATTTCATTATCAAAAACGAAATCTTTTGGTGAACTATCATTCATTTCTCTTAAAATTTTTTCATTAACTTCTGTTTTATTTGGACAATAACCTCTAGAAAGAAGATATTCAGTAAGTTTTTTTTCTTTTCTCATTTTTGATAATAATTCACATCTTCTTATAACATCACTATCAGTTTGAATTAAATCATTATTAAAAATTTTAGAATCAAAATTTGCTATAATTGGTGTAAAATCATTTTCAATAATATTATCTTTTGATTCTTTATTTTTTGGTTTTTCATCTTTTTTTTTTGAATATAATCTTTCTGAAACTGAAACTGAAACTGATTTTGATCTTTTTAAAATTTTGTTATTTGGAAAAAATGTACATTCTTTTAATTCATTTTCTAATATTTTTCTTTTTTGATTTTCAATACTTTTTTCTCTTTCTTTTCTATATTCATCATATCCTTTTACAACACTTATATGACTTTCATTTAAATTATTTACAAAACTTTTTGATTTATATATTTTTTCATTAATTTTTGGTTTAAATGTATATGTATTTTCTATATTTTCAATAAAAGAAAGAGATGTACGATTTAATTTTTCCTTTTTTAAAAAAGAATTTATTTCATTATTTACAAATAAACGAAAAGAATTTGGAATTTGTTTAATTAATTTTGGTTCAATAAATCTATTTTTTTTATCTATAAATAAAAAATGTTTTTTTAGAATATTTAAATTATATAATCCTAATACACATAAAAAAAATATTAATAATTTATGAGATGATATATTTTCATTATCATCAAAAACTTTTTTTTCATTTATAATCATCCAAGCCTCTTTTGATAATTGAAATTCTTTCTCTATATTATTTTCATCATTTTTTAAAGAAGAATAATTTTTAACTGTAAAACCAATTTTATTTAAAAGAAGGAGAAATTCAGAAAAATTTAGATTAAAATTATCATCTGCTTTTTTATTAAAATTAATAGTGATTTCAGTTTCATATTTTTTTAAAAATTTTTGTGCTAAAATTTCATTTGAATTCTGGTTAACAATAAAAGATTTTGAAACTTGATTTAATTGTTTTCTTTCTATTTCTCTTTGACTTTGACTTCTTTCTTTTGAAGCTTCATATAATTTTTTATATATATCATTATTTTTTTTTGGTAATTTTTTATCTTTTGATTCATCAATATCATCACTTTGAATTGTCCTATGTTTTTTCTTTTCTGAATATTCTTCATATAATTTTAAATGAATATCTTTTTTGTTTTTTCTATTTGTATTATTTTTTTCATATATAATTTGATTTGATTTTGAATTTATTAATGGTTTTTCTCTCATATTTTTTGATATTTCATTTTCAATTTTTTTACTCATTGTTTCAATAGTTTGTTTCTTTTTTTCTGTAAATTTATTTTGTTTTGTTAAAAATTCATCTAAATTTATTTTTTTATTATTTTCTGTTTTTTTATTCTTATTTACTTGAGGAGATATTATTTTTGATTTCTCATTTTTCTTTTTTTCATTTCTAATTATAAAGTCTTTTATTGTTTTTCTGTTTTGTTCATTATTTTGAAGTGATTTTTTTTCAACTTGATTAAATTTTTGTAATAAACTTTCATTTGTAAATGATTCATAATCATATATATTTTGAAAATCTTTATTCTTGAAAATATTATTATACATTTGTTCAGATAATTTTGTAAAAATTGTTTTTTTTGTAGTAGAATTTGATGTTTTTTTTTGATTAGAATCATTAAAATCTAAATTTACTTTTTTTAACTTTGTTTTGGTACTATCAAATTTTTTGGAAGAAACTTTTTCTTTTGATGACGTTAATAAACATTTACTTATATTATTAATTGAACTTACAGTTTCTATATTTTTAGTTAATATCTCTTCTTTAATAGAATTACATTTTTTTATTTCTTCTGGATTTGAAACTTTATTTTCTTCAATCATTTCTTCATCACTTATTTGTTCATAAAGATTATTTTTTCCATTTTGTTTTTTTTCCATATTTTTTGAATTTATATATTTGTTTATTATTAATATATAAATATGAACAATTATAGAATTAAATATTATTAATTTAAATATCTTTAAAATAAAATATAAATATAAAAAAAAATAAATTTATATTATTAATTATTTTCCAATTTTAAACACAAAAAACGAATAATTTTAATAAAAAAATATATAAATATTAATAAAATATTTTAGATTTATCATTTTTAAGACTTCCTTCACTGTCCTCATAATTTGAATCTCTAATTAAAACTTGATTACTTTTATTTTTTTGTGTATCATTATGATACAATGCTTTTAATTCAGCAATACTTTTATTAGTTTGAACACTAGTTTTATAAGTTTTGTCTATTTTTAAACTATTATTACTACTATTATATGAATTATTTAATGATTCAATTTTATTTGTAATTATTGGGTTTTCTTTTAATTTTTTTCCATTATCTATTATCATATTAGTTATTGGATCTTCATATGCTTCTTCCATTTTTGGCTTTCTTTTTATAAGAATTCCCTTACATTTTGTACTATCATATTCAAAATGATTTACAATAGCTTTTGAACTAAATTCATCAGATGGAAAGTCCATATCAATATAATCATCATCATCATCTGTTGATTTTTTTGTACAATGACAATTTTCTTTTTTTTGATAACATTTTAAACAATATTTTCCATTTACTAAATTATCATATTCATCATCAATAAATTTTGTTAAACTAAATATGTTTGTATTGATTAAATTTGAATGCTTTAATCTTTCTCTAATGAAATGTTCATTCGATAATTTTTTATCATATTTACTAAATAAACATAAATAATCAATAAAATCTTGTTCAATACTACTATAAATATTACTATTTTGTAATATTTTTTGTTGAGATGGATTTAAATTTGATAAAATTTTATTTATAGTTATATTTTTTTGATTGTTTTGTAAATCTGGAAATACCTTTTCTAATAAATTTATAATTTTTTTTCCTTTTTTTGGATTACTTAAATAAAATTTTAAATTTCTTTGAAGTGTTTGAACATAAAAAGAAGAATGAACTGGTATAAATATATTATATTTTAACCTATAAAAAATACTTTCTTGGGTTTTTTTTGTTATATATAAATTTAATAAATTAATAAATCCTAGATTAGGTATAGATGGAATAACTCTATAAATATTTTTTGTAAAATAAGAATAAAAATTAATTTGTTTTTGAATAATTGTAATTTTTTTTTTATAAATTTTTGAAATATAATTTGATTCAGGCAAGATAATTTTAAAAGAAGTATTTAACAATGAATTTTGATTAATATTATTTTTAGACATTAATTTCTTATCTAAAATTAACTCATTTTCATTTGTTAAATTTATATTATTTAGATTTAAGATTTGTATTTTCGGTAATTTTATTATATTATATAATTTAATTTTTTGTTTATTCAAATAATCCCTTATTTTATTTTGAATAAAAATAATTTGTTTTTCATTTTTTATTTTTATTATTTTTGAAATATAACATTCTGAAGAAATAAAATTATAGTTTTTTATTGAATTTGAATAAAATATATTTGAAGAAAAAGGAATATTTTCTTTTAAATAATTAAATCTTTTTATATAAAAATTTTGAATTAATTTAATTTTTTTTATTTCATTTTGGAAATTAATAATTTTTTTTGTTATAAATTGATTTTGATTTAAATAAATTTTATTTATTATTTTATTTTTTGAGGAATTATTTAAATCTTTTTTTAATTTCTTAATTAAAATATATGAAGATATTTTATTCTGAATTAATACTAATTTATTTGAAACATTTGAAATATGTTTTTTTGAAATATAACAAATATTTGATTTATCATTATTTTTAAATTCCTTTTTTTTAATAATTCTAGTATTTAAAATTCTAAAAAAACTTTTTTTTAAATATAATCTAAGTAAAAAACTTTCAAATTTATTCATTAAATCAAATAACTTTTTAACAGCACAAATTTCTTTTCTCATATAATAACCTCTAAAATTTTTTTGTATTTTAATAACTTTTAATATTTTTTTCCACCATCTCTGAATTCTAATTATATCAGAAATATCAATTCTTTTTTGAGTATAATCTTTTAATGTTCCCCCTTTTACATGTTGATTATATTGAAATCTTCTCATCATTACAATAGATCTTTGAAGATCATATAATTGTTTATGATCTTCTTTTGATTTGATTTTTTTTTTTGATTTTAAAGGAAGAGGAATTAATCCAACTTTTTTTTGGTCTAATTTTTTTTTTTCATCTTTAACAAATAAACTTGGAGGTTTATTATTATATCTTGAATTACCAAATAATTTAACATATTTTTCATTGTTTACAATATAATCACTTAATCTTCTTTTATCTTTTCTAATCATTTTTTTTATATGATGACATATATTACATGATGAACATTTTTCATGATTCTTTTTTTTTTCGTTGAAAAAAAATAAATAATTGTCATTTTTTAAAATTTGGTCTTTTTTTTCATTTAATTTTAAAATTACTAAGTTTGTATCACTATTTGAATGTTGTAAATTAGGATTTGTTGGTAATTTTTTTCTTTCATTTCCTTTTCTTATTATAAATTCTCCTAAAGATTCTTCCATTTATTTATATTAATTATTCATAATTAAAAATATTTAAAAAATAAAAGAAATTGATTGATTGAATATAATTTAAATTAAAAAATAAGAATTATAATTAAATCAAAATTCGATATATTAATAAATAAATCTTAAAAAATAATTGTAAAAAAAGAAAATAAATAAATTATAAAAATAGATTTTTTAAAAAAATAGTTGTGAAAAATTTTTTTTTTAATGAGAAAATAAATTAATAAAAAATTTGAATATTTTTTATACATGTTCTAAAAATAAACTAATTTTTCAATAAAATTTTAATTTATTAAAATAATCATAAAAAAAAATAATATTTGAAAAATGGAAAATAAAAATTTACTTTTAAAATATAAAAAAAGCTCAAATAAAATATTAGTTGGGATAGATATTGGAGGAACATTAGCTAAAATAGCAATTGTAAACCATAAAAATGAAAACAAAATTGAAAAATTATTTGAATCATATTCATATATACATAAAATTGAAACTGGAGATTATATATTACATCTTTTATTTTTTCCTACTTCTGATTTTGAAAACGAAGGGATAATATTTTTAAAAAAAATAAATGAAATATATGAAATAAAACAAATACAAGCAACTGGAGGAGGTGCACATAAATATGAACAAATAATAAAAAAATTTTTAAAAGTTGAATTTATTAAACATGACGAATTAATATCTTTAGTAAATGGATATATATTTATAAATGATTATGGATTTATATATAAAATACAAAATTTTAATGAGAGAATTGAAGTTCCATCTTCAGATTTAGAATATCCTCATATTACAGTTAATATTGGAAGTGGTGTTAGTATTTTAAAAGTATCTTCACCTTCAACAAAAGATATTCAAAGAGTTGGAGGTACAATAATGGGTGGAGGAACTTTAATTGGTCTTTCTAAATTATTATTTGGAAATGATGATTATAATGAAATTATAAATCTTGCTCAAAAAGGAAATTATCATAATATTGATTTATGTAATGAAGACCTTTATGGGAAAATTTCAAAAAAAAATTCATCTCAACCTGAAATTCCAATATCTAGTTTTGGTAAAGTTTATAATTATGTATCAGATAAAAAAAAATCATATGAAAAAGAAGATATTGCAGTTAGTTTATTAAATATGATATGTTTACATATTACTCAAATTGCAAGTTTAGCTGCGAAAAAATATAATATTAATAATATTTATTTTTATGGAAATTTTACTAGAGCATCATTTGCTATTTCTTTACTTAATAAAGCAACTTTAACTTGGAATAAAAATTTAAAAGTTAGGTTTAATATACTTGATGGTTTTCTTGGTTCAATCGGAACTCTTGTTGAAAAAAAAAATAATTAAATATTTTAATTTTAATAATTATATAAAGATATGAGTAATATTTTTTGATTTAAATTAATTGAAATTTAAAAAAATTATTTTTCTATAATAATTATAAAAGTAAATAACTGATAAATAAATTTAAAAATGGCAGATAAAGTTGGTAAAGAAGGTAAAGTTATTGATGTTGTATCACAAGACAAAGATTGGAGAGGAGTAATTGAAAATGAATTAAGATGTCAAGAAAATTGGCAAAAAGATTGGGGATTTTTAGCAGATAATTCAATTACTGAAAATCCAAAAACTAAAGATGAAAGAATTCAAGCTTTAGAAGAAAAATTAAAATCAATGAGTGATGTTAAAATTGATAGTGTTAGTAAAATGCAATATTTAGGACCTTCTTATGATATTTTAGAAACTCAATATAATAAAAGAAAAAATACTGAATTAATGCCTCAAACAAGAAGACCACAAAAAATTTCAAAAGCTTATGCTTTTTTAAAAGCACAAGGAGTAATTAGTGATGAAAAATAAAAAATAAATAAATAATTTTTGATTTTAATGTATTTCAATACAATTTTTATTAAATTATAATTCTTCTTTAAAGAAAAATCATAATAATATTTTATGAATTTTTTTAATTTATTTTTTAATATTATATAAAAAATGGGTAATAAAAATCAAAATGTTCATGATGAATTTCCTCCAAATTTTAATGGTATAATTAATTATTCATTAATATTTTAGTTAATAAAGATTGTTTTGAACATGAGAATATTATTGGTAAAGGAGGATTTGGTAAAGTTTGGAGGGTAAAAATTAAAAAATATCATAAAGAATTTGCAATGAAAGAAATGTTAAAAAAGAAAATTTTAGATAGACATAGTGAAAATGGGGTAATTTATGAAAGAGATTTACTATCAAGAATGCATCATCCATTTATTGTAAATATGTATTTTTCTTTTCAAGATTCAGATTATTTGTTTTTAGTAATGGATTTATTAACAGGAGGAGACTTAAGATATTATTATTGTAAACATAGAAAATTTAATGAACAAGAAGCGAAATTTATAATAGCTTGTTTGATTTTAGGTTTAGAATACATTCATTCTAATAATATAATACATAGAGATTTAAAACCTGAAAATTTAGTTTTTGATCAATATGGTTATATTAGAATTACTGATTTTGGAATTGCTAAAATAACAAAAGAAGTTTCTGATAAAGATTCAAGTGGTACTCCTGGTTATATGGCTCCTGAAGTTATGTTAGGTCATCCATATAATCAATGTGTAGATTATTTTGCTTTAGGTGTAATTGCTTATGAATTAATGTTAAGTAGAAGACCATATTTTGGAAAAAATAGAAAAGAAATTAAAGATAAAATTTTAGCGTCTCAAATACAAATAAAAAGAAAAGATATTCCTAAAGGATGGTCTATTGAAGGTGCAGATTTTATAAATAAATTAATTCAAAGAAAAAGTAAAGATCGATTAGGTTTTCATGGTATTCAAGAAATAAAAAATCATCCTTGGTTTAAATATTATAATTGGAAAAATTTATATTTACAAAAAGAAAAAGCTCCTTTTATTCCACCTGAAAATGAAGATAATTATGATTCAAAATATTGTTGTGGACCTGAAATTTGTGGATTAGCAACAAAGGAAAGATATAAGAAAATTATTAATAGTGATAATTATAAAACTGCTTTTAATTCTTATTATTATTTTAATAGATATAATATGAAAAAAGTTGAAGAAGAAAAAAAATATTATAATCCTCATTTTATTTATGATCAACTTGAAATGAAAGAACAATTAGCATTTGGTAATTTTGATAAATCTCATTCAAGAAATGATAAAGATAAATATTTAAGAAGAGGTTTAAGTGCAGATCCAGTTAAATTAAAAAAAATCACTCAAAATAATTTTCATAATATGAAAAAAACAATTTCAGATTTAAATAATGAATATAATTATAATGAAAATATTATTATTAAAAATAAACAAGAAATAAATAATGATGAAGCAAAATTAACAATAAAAATTCCTCCAAATATTCCTTTAATAAAAAGTAGAAATGGAAATAATGGAGCATTTGATGCATTTAAACCACACAAAAAATATAAATCTTTAGGAATGAAATTTTCACATGGATTTTAATTTAATTATTTTTCCATTTATTGTATATATAAAAAGAATATAAATCAATAGAATAGTCTCATTCTAAAAATTAATAATATCTGATATTCTATTGATTATTTTTTAATAAATATTTTTATTCAACAATATATTCTATTAATAAATAAATAATATTCTATGATAAAAATTAAATCATAAATAAAATTTTAATATAAAATTTAAATAACTTCTTTTCAACTCAATTTTCAAAAAAATCAATATATTTAAATGATAAAGATTTATATTTTCTAATATAATTTTCATCCATTCCTTCCATTTTTAATTGTTCTAAAGAATCTATAAATTCTTTTGAAGAAAAATATTCTGATAAAATATCTTTATATGTCATAGAACATATTATATTAAAATCAGAATTTTTTAAAATTAAAGGATTTTTATCTAGATATTTTAAAACATCTAGATTATTTTCATATTTTTTATGACTATTATAATTTTCATTTACACTTTTAGATTGAAATAAATGTTCTGAAAAATCCATTTCTAATATTTGTCTATATGTCATATTTAGTATTTTATTATTTGGTTTCTTAGTTATATTTTTTAAAAAACATTGTGGAAGATAATCAAATAATTTTTTTGAACCTGCTAATTTTAATTTTTCATTTATTTTTTTTTTTAATATTTTATGAAATCTTGATTTTATTTTTTTTCTTATATCATCATCTTTATTCCTTCTTTTATTATTTTGTCTTTTTTTTCCTAATTGAATGATTTCTTTATTGAATTTTTTCTTTTTTTTAACAATAAAAATTTCTTTATTAAAACTATTATGTAAATCTTCTTTAAATATTTTAAAATCTTTTTTATTTTCTATTGGTTTAGGTATATTTATTATAATTGGTAAATTGTTTTCTCCTATAACTGCAACAGGATTTTTTAAATTAATAGGAGTTATCAAACAAGTTTCAATTTCATTTTCATTTGATGTTAAATTAATTGAATAAATATCTGATGTATCATTAACATTATTAGTAATATCTAAATGAACATTAAATATTTTATCAAAAATTTTTTTAAAACTTTCTTCTTCTTTTTTTTCAATAATATTATCAAATTTTATATATTCAGTAATATTTACATCATTAACTGATATTTCATCTGTATTTAATTCCTCAAAAGATGAAGGAGAAAAAAAAGGAGAATGAATAATATTTCCAACAAAATCTTTATCTTCGAACATAATGAATAATTTTTTTTGGAAATTTATTCAATTATAAACAAATAAATAATAATATCTTATTAAATTTTTTCTTCCATAAAAAAAACTTAAAAAATATGTTAAAAAAAAAAATATAAATATATAGTAAATTATAAAATATAAATATTATCTATTTACATTTAATAAATTAATCAAAAAAAAAAAAATTATTTTTTTTCATTTTCATTATTCTTTATATTATTCAATGTTAAATAAAAAACAAGAGTATCACCAATTTGAATTTCAATTCCTTTTCCAATATCAATGATTAAACCATTTTTCCTTATTTCGTTACAACATTTTTCATTTTTATCTAAAATTGTTAAATTTATACCTATATCTTTTTTATCAATAAAACCAGTTTTTTTTGCAGTAAAATACATTTTAACTATAAAAAAACCAACATCATCAAATTCTATTTTATTTACATCAAAATTTTTTAAAAATTTATCCTCAAAATCTTTTATTTGTTGAATTATTATATTATCTTTTAATCTAGATTTATCATTCCATTTTGTTTTTATTAATTCCATTTCACAAAATCTACTTAAATCAAAATCACAAAGTTGCTTATCTTTAACTTTTTTAATTTTAAAATTTTCATAATCTATATAATTTAAAGTTTGATTTGTTAATATTTTTAAACTTTTCCATTTAAAATTTTCAAAATGTATAAATCCCTTAGGAGATAATACATTTACTGAAATTTCAAAAAAATCATTTAATTTAAATGGGATTATAGGCATTGAATATGAATTATTTTTATTTTGATCATAATTAAAATAAGTATTTTCTTTTAAAATCCACCATATTTGATTTTTCATACTTTTATATTTATAATCAAATCTATATATATTTCTTAAATATTGTTCTTTTTCTCTCATTTGAATAGTACTAACATTATTTTCAATTTCTATTGTTTTGTCTTTATATTCTGAATTTAATAATATTTGAGCTTTGATAACTAAATAAATATTGAAATTTCTATTCTCTATACATTTAAATACTATTTTAGTATTATCTAAATAAAATTCATCTTTATATTTTTCTCTAAAAGGATTTATAATATATTTTTTGCAATTTTCTGCAAGAAAATTTCTTAGATTATCCCTTGAAAATCTTATACTATGATAAATTCCATAAATATCAATTGGTTCTAAAAAAGAATATAATTTAATTAATGATTTTTTATATTTTGAAAGTTTAAATATATCAATATGTGTATCATGAAGGAATTTAAATTTTAATAATTTAATTTTTTCATCAATAGATTGAACAATTTTATTTGTATCTGCTGTAGATAAAAGTAAATCATTTTGATTATTTCTATTTGAATTTACAGGAGAATTTACAGTTATAATAGGATTAAATGGAAATGATGTAACCGATTCAGTAGTTTTTTTAAATAATTCTTCATTTTTTGATATAGTATTTTTCTTTTTACTTTTCCTTAATAAAGACAAAATTCCTTTATTTTCTTCATTATCAATTATTTCGCTGTTATTTTTATTTTTTTTTAAATTAACATTTCTTTCAGAAATAAATGAATTATTTATATTATTATTACTTTTTCCATTATAAGAAAGATGACCACTTAAATGACTTGTATTTAAATTATTATATTCATAAATATTTCTTTCAGTATTTAATTTTTTTAACATTTCTTCTAATTTTTTATTCCTTGGTTCTAAATTTTGAACAATATCTTCACTATTTAAACTTATATTATTGTTTTTCATTTGTTCAATTTTAATTGGAAGTTGCTTTTCTTTTTTTTGAGATAAAGTATTTGGTGCACTTATTTGAGCACTATATTTTTCTAACATTTTCTTCAACTCTTTATTTTTCTTCATTTTTTAATTTAATTAAAAATAAAAAACTTTATTGTTTAATTTAATTAAACTCAAAACAAAATAATTAATATATTATTTTGCATTTTCTTTTCCTAAAATTTTATCAATTAATAAACTAGCTTCATAATCTTTATAAGCTAAATCATAATTTTGAATTTTTTCATAACAACATCCTCTATTTAAATAAGCATTAGCATTCATTGGTTCAATTTCAATAATTTTTCCAAAATCAATTATTGCTTTTTCACTTTCTCCAATTTTATCAAGAGAAATAGCTCTATTATATAAAGCATGAGTATTATTTGGTTCTTTTACTAAAACTTGAGAATAATCATTTATAGCTTCTTTATATTTACCTAATTTAGCATTACAAAATGCTCTATTAATATATGCTTTATTATTATCAGGTTGATTTTGTAATATTATATTATAATCTGAAATTGCATTATCAAATTTTTCCATTTTTCTCCAAAGATAAGCTCTATTATCATAAAATAACATATTTGAAGGATCTAAATTTATTGCTTGATTTATATCTGATAAAGCTAAATCTAATTTTCCTAAATTTCTATATGTACATCCTCTATTATGCCAAAATATTGCATTTGATTCATCTAATTCTATACTTTTTGAAAAATATTCTATTGCTGTATCATAATTATTTAATTTATCCATTAATAATCCTAATCCATGATATGATTGAGCATAATTTGGATCTATTTCAATTGCTTTTAAATAATCATTTTTAGCTTCATCTAATTTATTTAATTTTTCTCTTATATTTGCTAAATGATAATATACATTTACATTATTTTCAACTCCTAAATTTGCGAAATTTTTTTTATTTAAACATTGCATTAAATCTTGTTCTGCTTTTTCAAATTGATTTAATTTTTCATAACATAATCCTCTATTATAAAGAGCTTTAGTATTATCAGGATCAATTTGAATAACTTGATTATAATCATTAACAGCACTATTAAAATCTTTTAATTTTCTATTAGTATAAGCTCTATTTAAATAAAAATCAACTTTAGTTGGTAATAATCTTATAGCAGTAGAAAAATCATCTAAAGTTTTTTTTAAATCTCCTTTTTTATCATATGAAATTGCTCTATTATAATATGAATATGCAGAATTAGGATTTAATTCAATTGCTTTAGTATAATCACTTATTGCATTATCATATTGTCCTAATTTATCATATGCAAATCCTCTATTAAAATATGCTTTAAAATATTTTGGATGTAATGCTATTGCTTTTGTATAATATTCTATTGCAAGAGGGAAATTTTCTTTTTTTCTTGCATCATAACCTTGATTATGAAATACTTCCCATTTTTCATATTTCCTTCCATTATTATTTTGAGGTAATAAATTTGAACCTAATGGTAATTGACTCATTCTTCTTCCTTTTCCTTTATTTTTACCTTCAACTTTTTCAGTTTCTTCATCATCTTCTTCTTCACTTTCTTCAGAATTTACATCTTCTTGAGAAACCATTACTGGGAAATCTGAATTAGGATTATTAATATCTGAAATATGTCCTTTATTTTGATATTTATTAATATTTATCTTATTTAAAGTTTTCTCTGAATTATTTTTTAATGAATCTCTTTGATGTTGTAAAATTGAATTTATTTGAGGATTATTATTTATATCTTTAAATAATTTTTTACTTTGATTTACATCTGAAGGATTAAATATTTCTTGTACTTTGTCATCTTCATTTGTAATATTAGTTTGATTGTTTTTAGGAAGAGATTTTAATTGATTATATACATAATTATTTATTTCTGCATTAATTTCAACATCACTAATTTTATTATTTTTATTTAAAAGTTTTTCAGTATTTTGATTATTATTATCATCAATTCCAAGTACTTTATTTATATTTTTATAAATATTTTTTTTGTCAATTTTTAATGAATCTTTTTGTAATGCTAAATTATAATCATCAATTGCTTTCTGAAAATAACCTAATTCATTATATACAGCTCCTCTCAAATAATATGCATTAACATTATTAGGATCTAATTCAATAGCTTTTGATAAATGTTTAATACTATCATCATATTTCTTTTGTTTTTCATATATACAACCTAAAAGGAAAAAAACTGTAGAATTTTTTGGTTCTTTGTTTAAGATAGTATTTATATCTTTTTCTGCTTTATTATATTCACCAATTTTAATATAGGAATTTGCTCTTAAAAATAAAGCTTTTTTATGATTTGGTTCTTTCCCTAATTTCTTAGTGCATATTTCTATTAATTCTCTATTTTCTTTCATTTATATATTTTATTAAATTAAAAATAAAATTATAATATCTAATTTTTTATTTCAGATACACATATTACTACATTATTATTTATATATGTTTGCCTATTAAGTTTCTTATCATATAATTGATTCTTCATGTAAATATTTAATTTCCGCATTTTTTGTAGCTGTATTTATTAAATGAACATTACAATCATCATCAATAAAAAAAAATTGATTTTTATTTGTTTTTATTCCAGTTTTATTAATAAAACAACTTTCTCTTTTTAATTTAATAGAAGATGATTTTACAATTCTACAAAAGCAATCATATATTACTATATCATTTAAAGTTTTATTATTATCATTATTATCTGCACTTTGTCCTCCTAAAATATAAATAAAATTACTATTATTTGTTTTAAAACAAGCTGATGAATATCTAGATAATAAATTAAAATTCTCATTTATCATTATTCTTTCCCATTGATATAATATTTTATTAATATTTAATCTTAAAATTGATTTATTTGATTCAACTTTATTATCTTTTGTACAAATCCCTCCAAATAAATATAAAAATTCTTCATTTTTATCAATTAATAATGAACATTTATATCTTTCTTCTGGAAGATTTCTAACTTCCTTCCATTTATTTAATTCTAAATTATATAATTCACATTTAATTTGTCCCTTTCCTCCAATTACTAAAATCATTTTATTATTAATTAATAAAGAAGGATTATAATGAGGTGAACGTGAATTAACTAAAAAATGGGTTTCAACTTTCTTATCTACAATATGTAATTTAAATAAATAAGCTCCATATATTAAATTAGGAGAAATATTTTCTTCATTATTTCCACAAAGATAAATATAACCATCATCTGAATTAACTTGAGAAATTCCATCTAATGAATTAAGAACTCTTAAATTTACTGAAAGAGATGAAACTCTATCTTCATCTATATTATAAAAGAATAAAGAAAATAATTTATCTCTTTTTTTAAAAATTTGACCCATTATTTTAGTGGAAGAAAAAATTTCTGTGTCACAATGAGATCTACAACAAAATTGATTTCCCATTTATAATAGTTAAATTTTAAAGTTCTTTTTAAATGATTTAAATTAATATATATTTTTTTAAATGATTAATTATAATTATCAGGTTTATAATAAAGAAATAATATATAATTTAAAAAAATGTTTAAATAAAATAATCTATTATTATTCTAAAAATATAAATTTTTATTGAATAAATTTAATTCTTTTTTTCATTTTTAATAAACATTTTTTTTATTTAGGACTTCAAACATTTAATTTTTTCAATTTTAAATAATTAAATTTAATATATTAATATTTAAAAAAAAATATTATTTTCCATTTATGTTAAATTTAAAAATTCATCAATCTCGATTTTCATTATATTATCTTGATGAAGGAGAAATGTATATTAAAGAATTTGCATCAATATGTCAATTTTTATATCCACCAACAAATAAAATAGAACAACTAAAAGGTAATATTCATTTTGGTTCAAGAAGTATAATATTTGAGCCTAGTGAAGATGAATATCAAATTGTAAAATTTCATTTTAGAAATTTTATAGAAAGACCAAAAATTCAAAATATAACAAATAAAGAAATGTTTAAATTTAAAGTAAATAGAATAATTTTAATCCCTACTCCACCAAAAATTGAAGCTTATAAAATATATGATTTGACTTCTGATATTATTATTGATTTTTTATTTGAAAAAACTGAATATGTTGCAGAAATTATATTTGAATTAATTGATAAATTTAATGCTAAACAAAGTTCATTTGAATTTGATTCAATTACTTATCTTGGAAATTTATATTCTTTTCAATTTGATTATACTTTAATAAAAACAATAAATGAAAAATTTTTACTTAAAAATGAATTAATTGTAAAACAATTATTACCTTTATTAGAAATACCAGGAATGTTAATGTTAACAGATACAAGATTATATTTCCAACCAGTTTTTACTATTCATAGTAAAAAATGTATAAGTGTTAAATATACAAAAATAACTAAATTTTTTAAAAGAGAAGTATCCTTAGATGAAAAAGGATTAGAATTAATAACAAATAAAACAAAGACAAAATCAATATTTATAATATTTGAAAATGAATCAAATAGAGATATGATATATGATTTAATTCTAAAACAAACATCATTAACAACAGAAACAAATTTCTCAATAGAAAAATATACAAAACTATGGATAGAAGGTGGAATATCAAATTATGATTACATAATATTATTAAATTCAGCAGCAAATAGAACAAGAAATGACATGTCACAATATCCAGTATTTCCATGGATAATATCAAATTACACATCAAATAATTTAGATTTAACAGATGAGAAAAATTTTCGTGATTTAAGTAAACCAATTGGAGCAATTAATCCAGAAAGATTAAATAATTTAAAAGAAAGATTTCGTGATATGCCAGAACCAAAATTTTTATATGGAACTCATTATTCAAATCCAGCTTATGTGATTGGATATTTAGTAAGAAAACATCCTGAATTTATGTTAAAATTACATAGTGGGAAATTTGATCATCCTGATAGATTATTTTTTTCTATTAAAATCGATTGGGATGTTTGTAATACTTTATCAGTTAAAGAATTAATTCCAGAATTTTATGAAGGTGATACTGAATTTTTAATGAATGAAAAAAAAATCGAATTTGGTTTAAATTCTCAAGGAGAAAAAATTGATAATGTTATTTTACCTCCTTGGGCTGTTAATCAAAATGATTTTTTAGAAAAAATGAGGGAAGCTTTAGAATGTGAATATGTTAATAAAAATTTAAATAAATGGATTGATTTAATTTTTGGTTATAAACAAAGAGGGAAATTTGCTATTGAAAGTTATAATTGTATATATTTTTTTTTTTATTTTTTTTTTAGTGTTTCATCCTTTATGTTATGATCATGGAAAAAAATTACTTGATGAAAATGAAGGAAGTGATTATGAAAAAATGATTAGAATTCAAATTAATGAATTTGGACAAGTTCCCAAACAACTTTTTAGAGAACCTCATCCTAAAAAATTTTCTAATACAATTAGAGAATTAAATCCTATTATTATTAATGATGATAAATTTGATGAAGAAGAAAAAAATGAAGAGAAAAATAGTGATATTGAAAATAATATTAATGTTAATATTGAAAAAGAAGATAAAAAAGAAAATGAAAAAGAAAAAATTGAGAAAGAAGAAAAAGAATTTAAAGGTAATTTCGAAGAAAAAATAGAAGAAGAAGAAAAAGAAGAAATAGAAACAATAATAACATATCCTATATATTCTAAATTAAAATTTAATTATAATAAAAATTTTTTAAAAGTATCAAATTTTCATAAGAAGTATAATATAAATATATTAATTTAATCTAGGAAAATAACATCATTAGCACTCCTTTCATATTCTAAATTATTAATTACTGGTTCTGAAGATGGTTATATTAGATTATATGATTATGATATAAAAGAAAAAAGTAAAGAATTTTTTATTTCTGATAATGTTACTTCAATTGTTGATTTAAATAATTCAAATTTATTTTCTTTTTCATATGGAAATAAGATTGATATTATAAATTGTCAATTAGGAAAATCAATTTCATCTTTTTATGGAAGTGAAACAAAAATAAAAAATTTATTTTCAAATCCAAATAATAATTTTCTAATATGTGATTCAGAAGAAGGAATATTAAATATTTGGGATACAGTACAAATTGGTAAAGTTCCTTTAGAAACAATTTTTTTTTTTGAACAAAATAAAATTATTGATTCATTTTATAATATAGAAAATTCTCTTTATTATTGTTTAGATGATTATGGATATGTTTCTATAAATCATTTAAAAACAAGAAAAGATAAAATTTATAAAGGATTATTAAATGATAAAAATGAAAAAAATAAACCATTATGTATTTGTAATGATTATTCAAATATAAATCAATTTATAATAGGTTATGAAAAAGGTATAAAAATTTTTGATTTAAGAAATTTCCAAATTATAAATGAAATTAATGAAGGAGAAAATATTAAATACTTAATTAATGATACACAAAAATTCATAATGTTTAATAATTTTTATATGGATATTTATAATTATAATTATGAAAAAAGAAAATTAGAAATTAGAGAAAAATTAAATAATTTTGGTAAAATTACATATATTAAAGTTTATTGTATTTCTTCAGATAATATTTTTATATTTTTAGGTAATGAAAATGGGGATTTATTTTATTTTCCAAATTAATTAAATTTTATTATATATTCTATTTAATCAATTAAATTAATAGAAAAATTTACTTATTTCTTCATTAATAATTATATTATATTCTTCTGATTCATTCATTAATTCGGGTTTAACATAATAAAATTTTCTACCATAATTTTTCATTGCTTTTTTTTGATCTTTTATTATTTCATTTCTTGTTGTTTTTCCTAATTCAATAGTATAATTTTTATCTTTATCAATATCATTTTCTAATTCATCTATATTTCTTCCTTGATAAAGTGTTTCTTTATTTATAATAGTAAAAATATGTGGTTTATTAGATTTTTTTATTTGAATTTCTCCTGCTTTTTTATTATAAACATCATCCCAATTAATTTCTTTAAAAAAATCATGTTTTTTTATTTCATCAAAATAATATCTTTTATCTTCATCAATTAAAATATTCATTAATAAATCTTTTAAATATTCTACTTCAATAATATTTTTATGATTAAAATTAATTTTATTATTTTTTATTTTTTCATAAACTTCTTCTAATTCATTTCCATTAAAAGCACATTCTCCAGTATATAATTCATATATAATTAAACCAATTTGATAAATATCAGCTTTATAACTAACACCATTTTTTTTTTCTGCCATTTCAGGTGATAAATATAAAGGTGAACCACAGAAAGAATTAGCTCTTTTTTTTTCATTTCCCATTTTAATAGCTAAATTAAAATCACATAATTTAATATGTCCATTATTATCAATTAAAATATTTTCAGGTTTTAAATCTCTATAAATAATTTTTTTCTTATGAATATATTCAATAGCTAAAATTAATTCACAAATAAATAATTTTTTATTATTAATTTTAACAGCTGATATCATATCACCATTTGTACATAAATCAATAACCATATATAAATAATTTGCTGATTGGAAACAATAATATAAATCTAAAATAAATGGACAACCTGATAAAGATTTTAATATTTCAAATTCTGACATAATATAATGAAAATATTTTTGTTCTATTATTGAATTTTTATTCATTACTTTCATTGCATATTCTTTTTCATTTAATATATTTTTAACTTTATATACACTTCCAAAACCACCTATTCCTAATATTTCTTCTATTTCAAAATTTGAAAATGTTATTTTTTCTTTTTCTTTTTTCTCATTTGATACTTCTTGTGATGTTCCAACATGATCATCTACAAATAATATTTTTTGATTATCAATTTTTTTCATTGGTTCATCTTTTTTTAAATGATTAAATATTATTGAAAGATATTCAAACCATTTATCTCTTGAAATTGAATGTTTTAGTCTATATATTTCTTTTTTTGTTTTTTCTTCATCGTTAATTATTATTTCAAATGGATAAAAATTTTGTTCTTTTTTTAATTTTTTGATTGAATTTAAATTTATTATTGGTATTGTTTCTAAAGGTTTTTTAGGATAATCATTAAAATTAGTAAATCTTTTTATTAAACCTTTTATTAAATCTAATTCAAGATAACGATAATTAAAAAAGCCAAAAAATTCACCTTTTTTTTCTATATTACCAACAATTCTGAATGGAATTTTTTCTTCATTTATTAATTCTTCTTCATTTTCAATATAATTTTCATTATTTAAAAATTTATCTATTATGACTTTTTTCATAATTATTTTATTATTTTAAGAATTTAAATATTGAATTTTTAAATTAATATATTTAATACCAATATAATATGAATAATTTAAAAGTTTTTTTTCTTTAATTTCAAAAAAATAAATTAATATATTTTATATATTGAATTATAGTGTTCATAATTGATTTATTTTTATATTAATTTATATTTTGATGTTTTAAAAAAATTTGTTTTCAAAATAATTAAATTTTTCTTTTAATTGTTTTTTTTTATCAAAATAATATTGTATTTTTTTTGAATTTTCTTCTCCCAATTTTAATGTGTTTAGAAATATTTTAGAAAAATCATTATTTATTCTAATTAAATTTATTTTAATCATTTTTTTATTACTTTTAGGAAAATCTAATTTAAATTTTTTTGGGGTAATCTTTATTGAATTATTATATTTACTCATTTGACTAATATTTTGATTTATATTATCCAAATTATCATTAATTTGATATGAATTTATTTTTGGTAAAGATGTAATAACACTTTTATTTCGATTTCTATGACTATTTTTAATTTTTTTAACAAATATATTATGAGAATTATTTTTAATTATTTTTTTTGAATTTGATAATTCTTTTTCATATTCTTTTAAATAATTTTTAAATGAATAATTATATAAAACGGGTTTTTGATTTGAATTTTTTTTATATATTGATGAATAAATTATATCATTTTCATCATCACTAATATCATCATTTAAATTTAATCTATTTTTTGATTGTTCATAAAGAAAGTTATTTATTTTATTTTTATAATTAATATCAAAATAGTCAGAAGGAATTAATGACCTATTTTTCTTTTTTGATTTTGTTCTCCTTTCATTAATATGTAAAACTCTTGTATCTAAAAAATAATTTTTCATTATTTTATCAAATTCAGGTGAATTTTTATCCCATAAAAATTCATTTGCCTTTTCATTACTTTTATTTTTTTTCTTTATATTCATATTTAATAATAATATTTAAATGTTTTTTTAATTTAAAAAAAATATTTATAAATGGAAAAAAATAATATAAAAAAATGATTTCTTTTAGTGAAGAAAATAAAAATGATTTAAAAGATAAAAGAGGATTTAGAAGTTCAAAATGTTTTATAGGATTTTCTAGGCAATATAGTCTTTCAACAGATCTAAATAGAATAATGGAAAAAAAAATTTCAGATTATGCAAAAAATTTAATAAAAAAATTAAACGATATTAAAAAAAATGATAATGATCATGAAAAACAAAAAAATAATCATAATAAAAATATAAATTTACCTCCAGTAACTTTAGTTCCTTTTGAAATTTCAAATGATACATATAAAATATTAGATTATATATTTGGAAAAAAAGGAAAAAAGAAAAATGATATATTATATATTCAACATTTTTTAACTTTATATGATTCTTTAATTAAAAATTTATTTAAAACAAAATTGTTAACAAATCCAAATATTTTATTAAATCAATTAGCAAAATTTATTAGAATACAAAGATTAGCACCAAGTCAATTATTATTTAGATATGGTGATAGAGGGGATTATTTTTACTTTATTTTTCAAGGTAAAGTAATAATTTTAATTCCAAGAGAAATAAAAGTAGAAATAACAGAAAGTCAATATTTAGAACATTTAAAAAAATTAGCAGATTTAAAAGAATATGGTTTAATATTAAAAATAATAGAAACTAATATAAATATATTTAATTCATTTGATGTAAAAGAATATAAAAATTTAGCTTTTGATATGATAAATAATAAAAAATCAATAATGCATAAATCATCAATTAAACGTTATGAATCAATTAAAAATATTGGAGGTGGAAGACAAAGTATTTTTCAAAAACCACCAGGAGAAATTTTTCTTATTGATGAATATATTAATTCAATTGAACCAAAATTTGAAACAAAACAAATAAATATAAATAATAAAAAATTAAGTGAAGTAAAAGAAGAAAAAGATTTTTTAATTGGAAGAAAATATAATCATTTAAATAATAGAAGTAGTTATGATTTATTATCAGTAAAAGTAAAACAACCAATAACTTTATTTGGTTATTATCAAGTTGCAACTTTAGAAGAATTTAATACATTTGGGGATGTTGCTTTAGCTGCTTCATCTTCAAATAGAACAGCAACAATTATTTCAAATGGTAAAACTGTTTTAGGTCAAATTGAAAATAAAATATATTCTAAATGCATTAAAACTTGTATGGATTTAGTAAGATATAAAAATGTTAGTAAACTTATTAATATTCCTATTTTTCAAGATGTTGAAATTGAAATTTTTAATGAGAAATATTTTAATTATTTTGAATTGATTAATTTTAAAAGAGGTGATGTTATTTTTAAACAAAAAGATGAAAGGAAAAGTGTTTTTTTTATTAAAGAAGGGGAAATTGAATTATCTATGAAAGGTTCTATTATTGATATAAATAAAATAATTCAAGAATTTTCACCTGATGATTTAAATTGTAGAAATAAATTATTAAAAAATGGAAAATATAAAGATGATATTTTGTCAAATTATTATAATAAAGATAAAGAAATTAATAATTGGAGAATTTTAAGTCAATTTCCTTGTGATGTTTTTGGATTAGATGATTGTTTATATAAAGATCATTATTTTGTTACTGCAACGTCTAAAACTGCAATTTTACAACTTTATGAAATTGATATTAAAGTTTTTAATGTAATGATAAATTCTGTTATGATATATAAAAATTATACTACATATATTAAATTTAAAAAAAATCAAATGTTAGAAAGATTAAAACATATTAGAGAGACATTTATCAATCAAAAATATAAAGAAAGGGAAAATGCAATAACATTTTATCCCACAAAAACAAAATCAAGTTTTTCAAATGAATCATATTTAAATGTAGATTTACTAAAACAAAAATTTCAAGAAAGAAATTCATTATTAAACAATATTTCAGATTTAAGTGAAAAAAATTCATTAAGAAAAATATCAAACATAAATGAATCATATAGAATAAATTTAAAAAAAAATAATATTACACCATTAGCATTATCACCATTAAATAATAAGTTAAAAACTCATAATAATTCTTTAATATATTCAGCTAATTTAACAAAAAATTATTTTAGTTCAAGACAATCTCAAATTTCAACATCAAGAACAGTTAATAAAAAAACAAAACATAAAATTATTTTTAATCAAAAACAAATAAAAAGAAATAAATATTCTTCATCTTTATGTAATTATATTAAAAATGTTAAAGAAATTAAATTAACTGAACCAAAAATGAATGCTTTTAGTGAATTAATGTTTGAATTAAGTACTCCTAATTCAAAAAAAAATTATTCTGATGATGATGAATTTGATAATAATTATCAAAAAAAGAAAGATAATGTTAATGATATTGATATTTTAGCGTTTGATAATATTATGCAAAATAAAATTCATTCTCCAATATTTAATATAACAAAAAAAAAGTTTAATATTAAAAAATTCAAAGATAAAGGATTTAAAGGATTTAAAATTTCAATTAAAAAAAATATTTTATTAACTCAAAAATAAATCTATATTTTAATATTAAATATTTAAATAAATATTAAAATTTTGTATATATTTTAAATAGTATTTTAATGTTATATTTTTTATTATTTTAAATGAATGAATTGAATTATGGATGAAAGAATAAACTTAAATAATTATTAATAAAAATTTATGTTTAATCAATTACTTTATATTTTTATTAAATTATATTACTATCATATATAAAATATTCACATTTTTTATAATTCTTTATATCTGATTAATAAAAAATATAAAAATGAAAACTATATAGAATTATTATAATATACAAATATTCAATTTAGTAAACAAAAAAAGAAGATAATGAAAGTACTTTACATAATTACAATCAATTATTTAATTATAAATAAATTTATAAAAATTTTAAAATAATATTTTTTTATAATTAATAAAATAAGAATAACAAAATAAAAAAATGAAAAAAAAAACAGGAAGGAAAAGAAAACACCCCGATTCAACATCCCTTCCAAAACCTGAAAGAAATCCAAAAAACGATACAAATTCCTCAATTCCAACACAAAAAGAGTTAAACATATTATCAAAAGAAAAAAAGAAATTAGAAGCAATACAAAAATTAATAAATCCATCAATAAATTACGACAAAGTAAAAATTCATTCCCAAACATTTTCAATAGGAGATAATCTTTTAATATTTTCATCAAATGAAAATTTAATAGGAGAATTAATAAAAATAATCCCAACAAATGGAATAAAAGAATATCCATTTTGGCCTTGTATTCAAGTAAAATGGTATTATAAAAAATCAGATATAAATAGAAAAAAAAATAATTTATTAGACGAAAAAAATTTTAATAGTATAAGTGATTATGAATTATTTTCTACAAATCATAAAGATATTGTTTTTATAGAAACAATATTAATGAAAGTTAATATTTATTCATATGATGAATATGATTCAATGGAAGAACATAATGAATATACTTTTTTTACTAGAGCAAAATATGATCCTGGAAATGAAGTTTTAATTCCTAGATTTAATGATTGGAAAAAAGGTTGTGTATGTCAAAAACCTTTAAATCCTGATCAATTATATATTAAATGTGATGAATGTAATGGATGGTTTCATCCTAATTGTTGTGGAATTAAAGATGAAGATATTGAAAAAATTAATAAATTTTTTTGCCCTTTTTGTAAGAAGAAATTAAATATGGAATAGGATATTTTTTTTTTTTTTTTTTTTTTTTTTTTTTTTTTGATTAAAATATTAAATTATATTATTTTTATAAATTAATATTTATTTTTTATATTTATATATAAAATTGAAAATAACATTAAAAAAAATTTTTATATGTATTGTTATTTAATCTCAATAAACGCATTTTATAAATGAAAAAATTAAAATCCAATTTCTACTATAATATTTTTAATTATTTCTTTTGTTATTTTTTCATTTCCATTTATATGAAACATTTTAACAATATTTTTATTTGTAACTTTCGAAATTTCAATAGAAATTGAATTTTCATTACAATTTATAAAAGCATGATAATTATCAATTGATTTAAATATGTAATTATGTTCTTTACATAATTCTTTACATTTTATAAAAATCTCTTCAAAATTTAAATTTGTTGAACAACAAGCAAAATCATTTCTATTTGAATTCATTGTTAATAATATATTATTTCTTTTACTATGTAAATTTGATAATGAATTCATTTGATGTGAATTTTTTTTTGAACTTGATGATGAACTTTCTCTACTTTTTCCTTGATGATTTATAATATTTGGTTTAAAAAAATTATTTGTTGTATGATGAGCTGATGTACAATTATTTTGTTTATTTTTTATTTTATGATTTATTAAATTATTTTTCTGAGTTTTAATATTTAATGGACTTTTTGATTTTGTATTATTTGATAAATTTATAAATGTTGTAATTAAAACTTTATTATTTTTTTCATTTATATTTTTTTGTTTTTCATTATTATTATTTTGATTAATTACAGATGAAATTTTTCCTTTTGATTTATTTGCATTATTATTTCCTGTATTTCTATTAGAGTAAATTTTCTTATTTTTTAAATGAGAATTTGGATAAATTTTATTATCATTTTTATTTGTTATAGAATGTATTGGACTTGAAATTCCAGAAATTGCTCTTTTATGAAATGATGATTTATTATTATCTTTTGATAATGTTTGATTATTTTCTTTTGAATTTAAATTTACATTTATTTTATTTTCTAAAAGTAATGGATTTTGTGTTGTTATTGCTAATGGTTTTTTTTTACTTGCTTTTGAAGGTGAATTTTTACCTTTACTTTTACTTTTTGAATTTGGATCTTTATTAATTTCCATTAAATTTATTGTATTACTTGGAATAAAAGATAATTTCATATTGTGAATTTTTGTAAAATTTGAATTTGTTGATGATGAATCATTAAAATTTGTTGTTGTAATTGTATAATTAATATTTGAATTATGTTCTATTGATAATGATGTATCTATCATATTTCTTCTATTTCTATTTGAAATTGTTTTCTTAATATTATTTATAAATTTCCTATAATTTTTAATAAAATTACCACCTTCTCTTTTTTTCTTATTTTCTTTTTGATTTTGTGAATTATTATTTTTTTTATTATTTAATTTATTAAGAACAGTTCTATGAACTTCTAATGAAAAAGAATGAATTTTTAAAGTATCATCAATTAAAATATTATTATTTTTATTCAAAATTAATTTATTTTCATTAGGATTATTTTTAATAGAAATATAATTATATTTATCATCACTTTTTAATATTTTAATTTTTTTTCCACTATTAGAATTATTATTTGAAGCACAAGTTTTAGAAGAAGAAGAACTAGGAACTCCTTCATTAGAAATTTTAGATTTCAAATTGGATGAATTTTTTTTTATTAATTTAATATTATTTCTCCTTGATTGTTTAACTAATAATTTATAAACAGTAGTAATATTATTAAAATGATGTTCTTTTAAATTATTTATTATATCTTCTTTACATTCAACTTTCTTAATTTTCATATCCATCATTTTTTCAATAATATTATCATAAATTTCAACATCATCTCCATTTAAATTATTTAAAAAAATATCTTTAAAATCATTATTATATTTAAAATAAGCATCTTTTAAAAAAGGATGATTTTTAATCTCATCAATCTTAATTCTTTTCTTAGGATTAACCTCTAAAATTTTTTGAATTAAATCTTTACAATTTTTACTAATTCTCTGAGGAATATCATATTTCCCAATAACAACTTTCCTATAAATACTTTCATTATCATCATCTTCAAAAGGTAAATAACCACAAACCATAGCAAATAAAACAACACCACTTGACCAAATATCAACATCAATTCCATTATATTTTTTACCTAAAATCATTTCTGGTGCTGCATAACAAGGAGAACCACATGCAGTTTTTAATAATTCATTATCATTATATTTATTAGCTAATCCAAAATCAATTATTTTTATTAAATTATTATTACATGTTAATAAAATATTTTCTGGCTTTAAATCTCTATGTACAATTTTATGTAAATGAATATATTCTATTGATGATAAAATTTGAATATAGAAAAATGAAGAAATTTCTTCTGATAAAAAATTATTTGATACTATATATGAAAAAAGTTCATTTTCTGCATATTCCATTATTATATAATAATTTCTTCCTGTTTCTATTATTTCATATAGTGATATTAAATTTATGTGATTTAGTTCTTTTAAAAATTTTATTTCTCGAGTTACACATTTTAAATCATCGTTATCTTCAATTTTTGATTTTTCTAAAATTTTTATTGCTACTAATTCACCTGTAGGTATATTTTTTGCTAGTTTTACTTTTCCAAATGTTCCTTCTCCTATTATTTTTATCATTTCATAATTTCCTATTTTTTGTATTGATTTATGGGGTTCTTCTATTTTAATTTCTATTGTTTTGTTTTGTTCTGTATTATTTGAAGGAATGTTCATTAATTATTTTTTTTTATATTTATTTTTTAACATTTTATTTGATTTTGAAAATAATAATTTTATTTGAAAATATGAATGAAGAACCTAATGATAATCAAATGAGATTAAAGGAAGAATTAATTAAAGAAGAAATTGAAAAAAAAAATTTTCAAAAAGATATGTTTTTAAAATTTATTGCTGAACAAAAAGAAAATGGAGGTGATTTAAGTAATTGGTCAATATTAGATTTAAATACTCAAATATCAAATTTTATAAATAAAGAATCAAATCAATCAGAAAATAATAATAAAATAAATGAAGAAAAAAAAGAAAATGAATCAGAAATAATTAACAAACCAAAAATATCATTATCAGAAACATTAAAAATAAATACAGAACAAAATATTCATCAACAAATACAAAATCAAGTACAAAATATAAACATATATAATAATAATCAAAATACAACAAATAAAGTATATGCAAAAGAAATAATATGTAAAAAATTAGAAAAAACACCATTAAATGATAAAGAAATAATAGTAAAAATTCAAAATCCAAAAATAAGTGATAGTAAAATATGGGAACAAAAATATATTCAATATGAAATTGTAACAGAAACAATGAAATGGTTAGTTTTTAGAAGATTTTCAGACTTTGATACATTAAGACAAATATTAGTAAAACATTTCCCTAGATTATTTGTTCCACCTATTCCAGGAAAAAAATTAGGTAATAGAAGATTTGAAAATGATTTTATTCAAAAAAGAATGAATTTTCTTCAATTGTTTATGGATAATATTTTAAAAAATGAAGTTTTTAAAACTAGTGAAGCATTATATGCTTTTTTATCTTTTGAAGATAGAATACAATTTGAAAGTAAAATGAGAGAAATGTTATCTTATAATCCTTCTCAATATGTTGAAGATTGTAGAACATTAACTGGAAAATTATTTATTTATGATAAGGATGATTATGAAAAATATTATATTAATATTACTAATTATTATAAATTACAAAATCATATTTATAGAAAGTTAAATAGAAATATGAAAAATTTTTATATTAATATTTCTGGAGCTTGTAAAAGTTTAGAAGCTGTTCAAAAAGATTTTGAAACTTTATTTGAATTAAATGAAAAAGTTCAAATGAAAGTAGAAGTTAATAAAACTTTTGAAGAACTAGCAATTTTTTTTAAAAATTGGAAAAGAAATTTATTTAATCAAAATGAAATAATAAAAAGTAGAATAAAAGACTTTTTTAAATATCAAAGAATGGAAGGTGAAGCATATCAAGAATTAATATATAAAAGAGATGAATTAAAAGCAAATTATAATTCAGAAAAAGTTAGATTAAATGCAAAAAAAGAAAAATTATATGCATTAAGAGATATAAATAAATGGGAAATTCAAAGAGGTTATAATCCAATTGATGAATCTAGATTATTAAATGATAAACAATATGCAATGGATAATATTTGTACAAAAGAAACATTAAGTTTAGAAAATTTACATAAAATGTTTGCATATTCTAATAAAATGAATATGGATGAAATTAAAAAATTAATTAATATAAATTGTGTTAAATTTGTTGAAAATACTAAATTATTTGCTGAAGAATTTTATCCTACTTTAACTGATTCAATTAGTGTTTGGTCAACATTAACTAGTTATATTTAAAAAATAAATATATTTAATAAAAATAAGAAAATAATATATATTAATTTAAAAATTAAAAAAAATAAAAAAAATACTAAATTAATATTTTTGATTAAAAAATAATAAAATAATAAAATGAAAATAAATATATTAAAAATTTTTTTATATTTTCTAATAATAAAAACACTTCTATGTGCAGGATGTTCACCATCAAATTGTCCTCCATTACAAGGAGTATGTGATAAAAATGTTTGTGTTTGTGCAAAAGATTATGCAACAGTAGATAATGAATATATTAAAAGTTATGGTATAAGTTGTAATTATCAAATAAAATCAAAATTTATTGCATTTCTCTTAGAATTATTTTTCCCAATTGGAGTTGGTCATATTTATGCTGAAAAAACTTATATGGCTCTATTAAAATTTTGTTTATTTGTTATTTTTATTTTTAGTTTTTGTGGTGAGTTATGTTGTCTAAAAAGTAAAATTAATAATTGTTTAATTTGTCTTTCTTTTATTTTTATTTTGGATTTTTTGGCTTGGTTTTCTATTCAATTAATGGATATTGTTTCTTATGGATTAGGTTATTATACTGATGGTAATGGGGTGCCTATGATTTAAAAAAATATAAATTAAATTAATATATTTTTAAATAATGAAAATTTTTTAAACAAATTTTTTTTTTTTTATTTTTTTGAAATTGAAAATTAAAATTTTTATTTACAATAATAATAAGTTGATATTAAATTATGTTTATTCTATTTTTTTTATGTTTATTATTGTTGATTCTTTTATATATTTTCTTTTTGGTTTTCTTTTTCTTTTATTTCCTATCATTTTAATATTTTTATTAATGTTATTTTTATTTTTAATCATTTCATTATCTGATTTTTTAGAGGTATCTATTTCAGTATCAATATCTCCACTATTATTATTTTTATTTTTTTTTAATTTTTGAATATTGATTTTTTGTTTTTTTATTGGAGGATTTTTTTTAGGGAAAATTCTTTTTTTTGCTTTTAAAATTTTTGCTTCAAAAAATCTTTCAGATTTTCCTAAAATTTCTAATTTTCTTTTATCTTCATTATATGAAAAAAAAACATTTGTACCAACTTCTGGTTTATCATTTATTAAAAATTCATTTTCTCCAATTGACAAATATGGTTTATCATTATTTATATCAGTTTTAATAATTATTTTTGATAAAATATTATTTTTAATATATTTTTCTATTTCATTAGCTGATTCTATTTCTTTTTTTTCTAATCTTTTTATTTTTTTATTATGATATTTTTTCCTTTTATAAATCTCATTTTTTATTTTTGATGCATTTTCAATATTTAATCTTAAAAATTGAGTTTCTTCTTCATCAGTTTCCCATTCATTATCAATTTCATTCTTAATATTTGAATTCATAATTTTTTAATTTTTATTTATTATTTTTAAAAGGAAAATTCTTTTCTAAAATTTAAAAAATTTAAGTATTACTTTAAGTAAAATATTTCAATTATTCATATAATTTTTTTTATATAAATATAATTAGAATTAATTAATTGTTTAGATTTTATAATTTACATTTTTTTAAAAACAATAAATAAAATACTTCTCTATAAACATAAATTGGTCTTTAAATATTATTAAATATTAAATAATCTTAAAAAATATTTTTTTTTTATTAAAAAAAGAATAAATAATATTTATAATTATTAATGAATTCGGAGGAAATTTTAAAAACAATTAATTCTCTATTTACTTTTATGATAAATAATCCATTAAATTCCTCCCAGGAAATACTAGATCCAAATATCCTTAAAAAAATATTTACTGAATTAGATAATGATATTTCTAAAAACCTAAAATTAAAATATGATAATTCTTTAACCTCAACAATATTAAACTTAACAGAAGCTAAAACTCAATTATTAAATTTATTAAAAAAATCAAAATTTAGTCCAAATGAAAAATTTAATGAAGAAATAGAAAAAATAGATGTAGCAAAACTTTCAGATAAACAAGAAATATATATTAATAATTTTATTCAATTAATTCTCATTTCAACATTATATTGTAAAGAAAGAAAAACATTCACAACAAAATTAAATAATGAAAATAAAGTTGTATTAACTTATATTTTAAAAAAATATTTAAAACAAAAACAAAATACAAGTACTTCAAAAGAGCAATTTAATAGAACAACTAAAATAGGGAAAAGTCCTTTAAGAAAAAGGGAAATAAATGTTGATGATGAAAATTCAAAAAAAATGAAATCAATAGATAAAAAAAAAGTCAAAAATAATGAAGATTTTTATAAAACAATGGGAAATGCATTTCAAAAAATGAAAATAAATAATGATGAAAATGAAAAGGAATTAAGAGATCAATTAGATAATGAAATAAGTCTTACAATGGAAAAAGATGTTACTATTAAAGAATTAGAAGATAGATTAATTAGTTCAAATAATAACGAAAATCAATTAAAAAAAGAATTACAAAATTTAAATGAAAAACTTGAAAAACAAAATAAAATAATTAATTTATATCAAAAAAATAATAGTTTAATTAAAACTAAAATTAATGATTTAGAAGATGAAATTAAACAATTAAATGTTAAGCTGGTTAAAGCAAAAGAAATAAAGTCTAAATTTAATCCTAATATTTTTGATAATTGTCAAAAAGAATTTGAATTAATTTCTGGGGCAATGTATCAATTAGGTGTTATGTTTTGGGGTAATAAAACTGAAAATTATAATAAAACTAATGAACAAAATGATTGGCTTGAAAAAGAAAGATTAAAAGAATTTAAATAAAATATTATAATAACAAAATAAAATTATATCAAAACTATTTTTATTTTAAAATGAAAAAAGATTATATTAAACTTACTATAAAACATATATTATCATTTATATTTAATCATATATTAAAATAATAAAAATATTAAAAAAAATAATATATTTTTTTTTAATTTAATATTGAATAGAAAATAAAAAATTTTTATCTTAATCAAATATATAATAAAAATTAAAAAAATTTAAAAAAACAATTAATGATGAGTTCTTCTATATTCTTTCCAAAACTCCATAAACTTAACATAATCTAATTGACCATCATCTGACAAATTACAAACTTTAAACAATTCATCAGTTTCTTCCTGACTAAACATATTTCCTAAATTACTAAGTAAAAATTTAAATTCAGCATTTGGAATTTTCCCATCATGATCCTTATCAAAAGATTTAAAAGCTCTTAAAATAACATCATCATCAGTTTCATCAATAAAAATAGTATGATTTTGAATTAAAGTAATAAATTCTTCAAAGTCAATTTGACCATCTCCATCACTATCAATTTTATCAATCATTTTTTTTATTTCTGTTTTAGGTAATGGATAACCATAATTTTTCATCATTTTATATATTTCATCTACTGTTAATAAACCATCTTTGTTTATGTCAAACATGTTAAATGCTTCTTGATATTCAGCTATTTTATCTTGAGGAATGTCTAATTCTCTTTTTTGAATTATTACTGATTTTCTTGGCATTTTTTTTAATTTTTAAATTGGTTTTTGATTATATATTATTTTTTAATTTTTTTAATTATTTTTTATGAAATGAAAAAATTTAATTTTTAAATTTTTAATCTATTTAAATAATCATTTGAAAAATATTTATAATATAAATTTGAGGAAATTATTAAACTAATTAAATATAATATTTTTTGAATCATATTTTAAATTTTAATTAAAAAAAATTAATTTTAAATTAAATTTCAATTGCTCTATATATTATTATTTCTTTATTCTTCTTAAAAATAAGTTTAAACAACATAAAAAAAAATTTCAACTTACACTCTACAAAAAACTGGATTTATAATAATATAATAATTAAAAGAATACATCAATTGTATATAAAATTAATTAATACTTTAAATAAAATAAAAAAAAATAAAAGAAATGAAAATCCTAATATTTTTCATAATTTCAATATTAAAAATATACATTTGTGAAGAAAGAGTTTCAAGAGGTTCCGTATATAAATGCCATGATAATTCATATAGAGATGAACAATGTTTAACTCATGAAAAATTGGGAGACGTAGAATTTTTCTGGGTAAGAAAATGTAAAGGTTCAAAAGTATGTGTCAAATTACCATATTATGGTAATATGACAGGAGTCTGTAGTATAAAAGTTAGATCACATTATGATGGTGAAACTTGTCAAAAAAATAATAAATGCACTAGTGGTATATGTAATGGTAATAAATGCAAAGGATTTATTGATGGTCATCGTTGCCAACCTGGACTTGGACAATGCAAAAAAGGAAAAGTTTGTAAAAAAAATACATCTTCAAATGTATTTACTTGTAGTGAACCAATTACCTCTAATCAAAGTTGTTCTGGTTTTATTGATGAAATTAAAGGAAATGATCATTATTTTGATGATGATGATGGAAAGTATTATTTACCAGAAAATAATATTTGTGAATTAGGTTATGTTTGTAGTAATGGAAAATGCATTGAAATTAGTTCATTAAATGATGATAATAATTCTACAAATCCATTAGCATGTAAAAGTGGAGCTATTTTTAATAGTAAATGTGTAACATATCCTTCAAGTAATAAAACATGTGACAGTAATAAAAAATGTGTTATCACTTTTAATAATGGAAATCAAACTGTTCCTTGTTTAAAAACATCTAAAGGTGGTTATTGGTGTCCTACTAGTGCAATAAATCAAGCATTTTCTGATTGGTTTAATGAATGGAATAATCAAAAGAAAGATAATGAAGATACTAATCTTGAAGCTTATAGATATACTGCTAATAAAAAATCAGTAAATGAATTATTTTTTAGATATAAATATTTTGGATTAATTACTGATGCTGACGAATGTGCATATGATTATTTTTGGAAAAATAGTTCTTCTAGAAAATTAGGGTTTTCAATAACAATAATAATAACATTGATATTGTTATTTTAAACAAATAACAAATTATATAATATATAAAAAGATTTTATTTTACCCTTAAATAGAAATTTTATTTAAAATAAATTAAAATTTTTTAAAATAATTAACAAATTATATAAGTATTTTTTGATAAATTCATAATTTTATTTTCTTTTTCAATCATTTGTCCAAGTAAAAATTTTAAATAATCATTATTATAAAAATTACTATAAATTTGGCAAATATATTTATAAATTTCTTGAAAATTTGCACCAACAGAAGAATCTTCTTCAGTTTTTTTCAAAATAAAATTATAAATTTCTTTTTTAATAACAGTAGTATCAATTTTAATTTCAACTTTAGCATCAATAAAATTTTGCTTTTCATTTTCATATAATATTTTACCAACCATATATTGATTAAATAATTCAAATACATTTTTTAATGTATTAATTTGTTCTTCTGAATTTAATTGACCAAAATTATCTTTTATCATTTGAACAATTTGATAACTTGATAAAATATTTTTTATTGGAATTACAGTATAACCCATTTTATCATCTTGAGTTCCTTCAATTGTAAAATTTTGAAAAAAAGCAAGGAGACCATTTGCAAAATCTTTTAATTGACTTTGATTAATTTTTTCTTTTTGATTTGATAAATTTTGTTTTTGTTCTTCTTCAAAATCAAATTCAAATTTTATTTTTTCAATTGATTTTTGATTATTAAGTAGAGTTGTATGAAATAAAAATTCATTAAAGTATTTTGTTATTATTTGATATCTTTCTATATTAATTTCAAATTTATTAAAAAAAAAATCATTTTGTCCTAAAATTCTTAAAAAAGTTCCAGGGACAATTTCATTTTCTGAATTATTATAAATATTTTCCATTTTATTTTTCCATAATATACATTGAATAACTCCAGTTGTATCATCAATTAAAATAATTTTTCTTTCTCTTTCTCCTTCTTGATGGAAAGTTTTTATTTCAATTACAATTCCCATTATTTCCACTTTTGAATAAATTTTTGTTCCTATTACAAATAATTTTCTTATATATTTTTCATTCATTTCTCCTTTGACTTCATCATCAATTTCCATTAAATCATCTTTTTGTAACATCATTTTTTCTATTATATTATTACGCATTTTTTGTACTTCAAGCCATGTTGGGAAAGATACTGCTGAATTGATTTGGCATATATAAAATTTTACATATATTTTTGCTAATATATCATAACCTTCCATTTTTTAATTTATTTATTTTAATGTTTGGACTTTTTTTATCTGGATTTTTTTTTGTTTTTTTTTACTCTGATTTTTTTTTTTTTTGTTA
>Ga0256407_10002205_pt1 | contig 37941 bp, 36 predicted proteins | sample RumenRJG_04DNA_FD_193489 | JGI IMG/M metagenome (GOLD analysis project Ga0256407, IMG submission 193489) | Bovine rumen microbial communities from Lethbridge, Alberta, Canada - RJG_04 | ecosystem: Host-associated > Mammals > Digestive system > Stomach > Rumen | place: Canada: Alberta... | reverse complement strand
TAGGAAAGTGTCCAGCGCTGTAGGAAACTGACCAAGAAAGTAGGAAAGTGTCAACGACCATTAGGAAGATGTCTACTTGACTAGGAAATGATATTAAAAAACTGTCTACTAAATTTAGGAAAAGACACTCGGCATGTATGCCGAGAGTTGGACAAAGGGACGGGGAGACCGGAAGGACGGGGAGACTCGGCATGTATGCCGAGAGTTGGACAAAGGGAAGGGGGGCGGGAAGGAGGGGGAGACCGGAAGGACGGGAACGGGGAGGGGAGGGGAGGGGTTACTCCGTTGTGGGGAGGATGACGTCTTTGTGGTACTCTTTGAGGCCTTCGATGGGGTCTTTGAGGATGGTGCCTAAGGGGATGCCCTCCGCTTTCATTGCCTCCTCTAAGATGGGCTTATAGTAATAGGCTATCGAGCCGACAAAACCTACGCCATTTACCATCTGGTCATTTACCATTTGGTCATTTACCAATTGGTCATTTACCAATTGGTCATTTTTGAAATACTGCACTAAGTTTCGGCGGATGAATTGGACGAAATGGTCATAGACGAGGTTATGGATACGCGGGTCGTCTATGTGGTCGGCGCAGAACTTGGATAGTTTGGCAAGGAAACGGTTCGGGAAGGGTTGACGGTACACTTTCTCAATGATATCCGGCATCGAGGTCTCGTACTCCTTGAAAAATAACGCTTTGAGGTCATCGCCCATCTGGTTCTTGAGAAGGTCCCCGACGAGTCTCTTACCGAGGACGGCAGCCGAACCTTCATCGCCGAGGATATAACCGAGGGAAGGAACGCACCAATCGATCTTTTCTCCATCGTAGAAGCAACTGCCGGAACCGGTGCCTAAGATACAGGCTACGCCCGGTGTGTGACCCAGTAGTCCGCGCGCAGCACCGAGCATGTCTGACTCAACACTCACTTCCGCTTTCTTGAAAACAGCTTCCAGGGCTTTTTGCACGTACACTTTCTTCTCCGGCGTACAGCCCGCCCCATAGAAGAAGACATGCGTGAGTGTGCCTGCCCAAAGGAGTTGGGAAATCTTCGGCAAGAGTTGGTTACAAATACTGTTACGCATCGCGTCGGATGTTTGGAACAAGGGGTTGATCCCATCGGTGAAGACGTCAGAGTACTGACCGCTGGCGGTGACGAGGCACCAATGCACTTTTGTGCTTCCACTGTCGGCAAGAAGAACCATAATGATGTACGATTTAAAGATGTACGAGGTACGATTTTTATTTTTTCGGCGCAAAATTACAAAAAAATTTGCATATGTGCAAGAAAAAGTGTATCTTTGCGCTGTTTTTTTACAAATAGTCCATCGTAAATTTATATAACCATGAACAATTTTAGCGCACAAGACCTCGAGCAGTTACAGTCTCGCGGCATTTCAGTAGAGAAAGCGGAAGCCCAATTGGCGTGCTTCCGAAACGGTTTTCCTGAGTTGGATATTGTGTCCCCGGCATCGACGAAAAATGGTATCTTGGCTCCGAAGCGCGCTGAGCAGGAGGAGTATATTGCTGCTTGGCAGAATTACCTAGCGGAAGGACATAAGATTCTCAAGTTCGTTCCAGCTTCCGGTGCAGCCAGCCGTATGTTCAAGAACCTGTTCCAGTATCTGGAGGACGGCATTGAGACACCTTTCATTCAGGAATTTCTGGCGCATAAAGACTGTTTTGCTTTTGGTCCGGCGTTGGCAGGCAAAGAGGGTCAGGAAGCGGTGCGTTATCTGCTGAACGACATGCACTACGGTGAGCTGCCGAAGGGTTTGCTCCTTTTCCATAAATATCGCGACGGTGCGCGTACGCCCGCGTTGGAGCATTTAGTAGAGGGTGCGCAATATTGCGTTGCACCGGCTAAGGACGGTGAGAAACCGACTGTGTATCTGCATTTTACGGTGAGTCATGACCATCTGCCGCTTTTCCGTCAGCACATCGCGGATAATCTGAAGAAGTTTGAGGACAAGTATAACGTCAAGTATGATGTCACTTTCTCGGAGCAGTTACCTTCGACAGACACGATAGCCGCTAATCCGGACGGTACACCGTTCCGCACGAAAGACGGCAAGCTGCTTTTCCGTCCGGGCGGTCACGGCGCGCTCATCGAGAACCTGAACCAGCAGGATGCCGACATCGTTTTCATCAAGAACATCGACAACGTAGTGCCGGACAGGCTCAAGAAAGATACGATTCGTTACAAACAGATCCTTGCCGGTGTGCTTGTGACTGAGCAGAAAAGGGTCTTCGAGGCACTCAAGAACCCTGATTTATCCGATGCAGAGCGGGCTAAACTGAATCGTCCTATCCGTGTATGCGGCGTGGTGAAGAACACGGGTGAGCCCGGCGGCGGTCCGTTCCTCGTACGCGAGGCGGATGGGTCTATCTCCTATCAGATCTTAGAGTCCACACAGATCAACGATCCGGAACTGATGGCTAAGAGTACCCATTTTAATCCGGTGGATCTCGTTTGTGCCATCCGTGATTACGAGGGCAAACCGTTTGATCTGCCGAAATACGTAGATCCTCAGACCGGATTCATCTCCAATAAATCGAAAGACGGAAAAGAGTTGTTGGCGTTAGAGTTGCCGGGTCTCTGGAACGGCGCGATGAGCCGTTGGAACACGATCTTTGTGGAAGTGCCCGTCTCAACGTTCAATCCTGTGAAGACGGTCAATGACCTCCTCCGCGAACAACACCAATAAAATAAAAGCCACCTCACAAGGGTGGCTTTTATTTTAGTTGAAAAATGAAAGGACGAAGGAGATGGCTAATGTTCCTGCAAAGAGACTAATCGACAAAGTTAACAGGCATGCCGAGAGCATTATACGCTTTGCCATTTTTGATAATGATTAGTTGTCCATGGTACATTGTTTTGAGGGCTTTTTTGTCCTCCTTGATATCTTCCAGCGCGCTGGGTACGGGGGCAGTAATACTGATGTTTTGGCTCACATTCCGAATGGTCAACCGCCCTGTTTCTTTGTCGTACGAGGAGGTTGCCCCCGAGACGGTGACGCTCTCCGGTCGGTTCTCTTTGTCTCCTAAATAGGCGATGAACCCGTCTTTGGTGGTCAAGGAATAAGCCGGCCAGATGGTTACTCCGGTGGTAGTAACCGAATAAGTGGTTACGCCGTTGGCAGCTTTGAGCATCAGGATTGCCAACTCCGGGTAGTCGATGAAGGGATTACGGTTTCCCTGGTACGTGTGCGCTCCGTCGTTCCGTACCATCTCGGTCAGCGAGACAGGGTCGTTCATGTGCCATTTGAGGAGCACAGGGATCGATTCAAAGACACCGTTGGTGCCTAATTTGCTGAGAAGCTGCGCGTTGCCGAGATAGAGTTCGTTCTTGTATCCTCCGGCTTCGCCGTACACGACATAATCATAGAGGATCACACGCGCGCAATCACCGCGGTAGGAACCGAGATTGGAGGGAACGTACCACGAGTTGTTGATGGCTACTTCATCGGGGTCGTAATAAGCTCCGTGCTCGCCGTACGGGGTGTTGCCTCGGTCACTGTTAATGGCGGTATTTGCAGGTCGCACGGATTGCATGTCATGTCCCATAGGGGTGTCTTTGTCTGCACCCTTCGAATGCGGCCAAGTATGCTCGCGGTTATATGTCTTTCCGCTATCCCACGTGCCATTCATGGAGCTGCCGTCATAATAGCCAATGATGTTTCCGGGGACGTTCAGGTCTTTATCCACGTTGACATACTGGGTGCGTAGGGAGTTGTAAGTGAAGGTCGAATTGCCGATCTGAGTGGTGTTGCCCATGAGGGTGTTGAGCGCGCCGAAGAGCTCGTTGCCACTCATCGCCCGCAGTTTATCGGGGGCATTATCACCCCTGTAGTACTTCTTTTGTTTGGCTATATATGCCGTGTATGCCTCTTGCGCTTCTTTCGTACCCAAGTGTGCTTGCATATCCACCGCACTCGTCCCTGCAAGGACGAGGAAAGGCAATGCTAATGATGTAAAAAATCGTTTCATGATATATTTGTTATTTTATATTGAGCCCATCGCCAAACAAATCAATCCTGCCAATACGCCGCTCATACACAACACTTTACGCCAAACTTCCGGTTCTTTGAGGAACATAATTCCATAGGCAAACCCAATGACGGTACCTCCCCTTCGGATAGTACTGACTACCGCTATGAGCGAGTCCGGATCACGCAGCGCCAACATGTACACGTTATCCGAGATGATGAGGAAGAGGCTGATGAGGACAATGACGCCGAGATGGTTGACGGAATGATGAGTGAAGATTGAAGATTTGTGATTAAAGATTGAAGATTTACGATTGAATGCCACCCAAACGATAATCATCATAAGGGCTTGATAGAGTGTATAATAGACCTGCACGGCATTGTGGTTGTATGACCGCATAAGGTATTTGTCATACAAACCGGAACAAGCGCCAATGAGAATCGCTAAGGCGAGGCAGATATAATAGAGACGATTCTGACCTTTTTGATAGTTGGGGTCTTTCCGATGTCTCCGATGACTCTTAAAAGAGAATATAAAAATACTTCCTATCGCCAGCAAGACGCCTATCCACTGCCATCCGTTGAGGTGCTCCTGAAAAATCAGTAATGCGCCGATTAGCGTCCACATCGGGCGTGTTGCTTGCATCGGGCTGACCACAGATATAGGCAGATGTTTGAGCGATATATACGCGAAGATCCAACTGCTCAGCACAATCACGGATTTGAGGAGCGTGAATAAATGTGCCTCCATATCCATCTCCGGCACGTAAGCGTAAGTGCCACTCATCGCCTCGGGAAAAAGACGTGAGAGAAGGAGCGGAACGGACAGAAAAAGTGCGGATACACCAACGCTGATGGTCAGCACATCCACTACCCGGTTTTTCTCCAGCGCGATTTTCTTGGAGACATCATAAAACCCCAAACAAACCGCAGATATAAACGCTAAAACGACCCACATAAATAAAATCCGCTGCAAAATTAGTGAAAAATTTGCATATCTGCAAAAAAAAGTGTACCTTTGCACGATTTTTGTACAAATTGTGCATGAAAAAGCTAAAATGCTAAATGTTTAAACAATAAATACTTTTATGGCTAAGTACAATTGGAGTTTTGCGAATGTGGGTGGTGTAACCCGCGTACGTATTCAATCGGCAGAGGATATCCGGCACCTTGGTGAGTTGGATAAGAAGATGTGGACGGTGCTCTCTTGCCCTGTGAATGGTTTGGAGATTAGTTCCGAATCGCTCAGTCTGATGGACCAAGACGGAGACGGTAAGTTGCGTATCAAAGAGGTGATAGCTACCGCAGATTATCTGTGTTCAGCACTCAAGAACCCTCAGAGTCTGTTTGAGAAGAGCGACACTCTCGCGCTCGATAATATAGCCGATGAAGGCATCCAGTCGGTTGCTGAGAAACTGGCGGAGGACGGTAAGGTGAACCTTGCGGCAGTAGAGGCAGCGATCGCGGCGGTAAGTATCGAGGAACAGCCCGTTCCGGCGGCTCCGTTAGAGGCAGATGTGATTGCGGCATATAAAGCGAAGCAGGCGGAGTATGCGGCTTATTTTGAGCAGGAGAAATTGCAGAAGTTAGGACTCGCTGTTATTCCTGAAGATGCTCCGAAGCCCGGTATGACGGAGAAGAAGTTCCTCGAGATGGGAAAACAGATCGCTGATTATGAGGCGGCTAAGACTGCGGCGGAGACCGCTAATTCGGAAGCCTTAGAGGCAGCCAAATCGGTGTATGCTCCGTTACGCAAACTGTTACTGCTGCATCGTGATTTCTATCGGCTGCTCCGTAACTTCGTGACCTTGGAGGATTTCTATGACAACGACCAAACGACCATTGCATCCTTCGAGGCAGGTACACTTATTATAGATCAGCGCGCGTGTCACTTATGCGTGCGCGTAGCCGACCTGCCGAAACATGATTCGCAGGCTCCGTTGAGCGGTATGTATCTGCTTTATTGTAACTGCGTGAACCAGAAAACAGGCAAGTCGATGCAGATCGTAGCCGCTATGACGCAAGGTGAGATCAAGAACCTCAGCGTAGGAAAGAACGCTATTTTCTATGATAACGACGGACTCGATTATGATGCGTCGGTATTCAAGATCATCGAAAACCCGATTTCTATTATGCAGGCTTTCTGGGCTCCTTACCGCAAGCTCTCCAAATGGATTGAAGACAAGATCAATAAGTCTGCTTCGGAGAAAGATGCAGAGGTAATGGGCGACATGACCTCGAAAGCAGAAAACGTGAAAGTGGATGAAGCTGGAAAAGAATCCAAGACGGCTTTCGATATCGCTAAGTTCGCCGGTATCTTCGCAGCCATCGGTATGGCGTTAGGTATGATCGGAACGATGCTCGTCAGTGTTGCCAAAGGGTGGGTTACGCTCACATGGTGGCAACAGATACTGGTGTTCTGCGGAATTCTGCTGATTATCAGCGGACCGAGCATGGTGATGGCATGGCTCAAACTGCGTCGTCGTAACTTGGCTCCGGTGCTCAATGCGAACGGTTGGGCAGTGAACGCGGATGCGATGATCTCTGTTCCTTTTGGTCGCAAACTGACCGAACAAGTGTCTTTCCCCTTCGTGAAGGCTCCGAAAATTAAAGGCGGTTTGGCTGCTTGGAAGAAGTGGCTCATCGCTATATGTATCATCCTTGTAATCATCGGAATAACATGCGTAGTATTGCATCTTTGTGGCTTTTGCTTCTCCTGTTTGCACTTCCATTAAGTGCGCAGAACATACCAGCTGTAGTCAATACACCATTGGATAGTGCGGCGGTAGATAGTGAAGGCGACGAATTGGAGGAATTGGACGATATAGATATCCGTGCCAATGAGTTGCCAGAGTGTCTGGCGGGACTTTTTGCACACGACACTCTCATCTTAGGTTGCGGTATGGAGGTGTTGCCCAACAGAATCATCGTCCGTACCAAAGATGGCGATGTAGTCTATAAGATTGCTCCGCAGTTCATGCTGGATACGACGCTCATCAATCATCACCCTGCGGACAGTATCTATCGTTTCTTATGGACCGACGAGCGTGTCAATCCGTACGGCACGATGTTCGACAGTCTCAAGGAAGATGTACATATCCCGATGGCGGGTTTTGTCCTTCCTGCGCCGGGTTATGTGACCAGCCCGTATGGTTGGCGCCGTAACCGTATGCACAAAGGTACCGACATCAAAGTGCAGGTAGGTGACTCCATCCGTTCGGCATGGCCCGGACAAGTACGTATAGTAGGATGGGATCCGCGCGGGTACGGCTATTTCGTGGTGGTTCGTCATGAGAATGGTCTGGAGACTGTTTATGGCCACCTCAGCCGACCGCTTGTGGATGAGTATGAGCCTGTGAAAGCCGGTTATGTGCTTGGCTTGGGAGGTAATACGGGCCGTTCTACCGGTAGTCACCTCCACCTCGAGATCCGCTATTTGGGCGAGGCTGTCAACCCTGCAAACGTGATAGATTTCTCAACGGGACAACTCAAGAACAAAGAAGAATACGTCATAGGCATCAAGGCAATGAAGCAGGCTCGTGCAGAGCAGGCTGCGATGAAGTACCATAAGGTGCGTCAGGGTGACACCCTCTCCGGCATCGCAAGAAAATACGGTACGTCCGTTAGAGCGCTTTGCCGACTCAATAACATCAAGGAAACCAAACTCCTTCAAATAGGACAGAAACTGAGAGTAAAGTGATGTACGAAGGACAGATGTACCATGTACGAAGGATTTATGAAGGAACAAAAGTAAATTAGTTGAGGAAATCGTCCATCTATTCATGGTGATATGGTTCTCCTTTCAAAATGGTCATCGCGCGGTAAATCTGCTCGATGACCATTATTCGTATCATCTGGTGGGAAAAGGTCATCTGGCTCATAGATATTTTGCCGTTGGCTCGTTCGTATACCGCTTTGCTGAAACCGTAAGGACCGCCGATTATTAGGGTCAGGTCTCTTCCGCTACCCATTTTCTTTTGCAACCATGCGGCGTATTCAACCGACCGAAATTCCCGACCATGTTCGTCCAATAAGACTACATCCATTGATGGCGTCACATACCGCAGAATAGCTTCGCCTTCGGCCGTTTTTACTTGTTCCTCGCTCAGTGCTTTAGCGTTCTTCAGATCCGGTAAAACCGCCAGTTCAAACGGCACATAATGAGTCAGCCGCTCTTTGTATTCCTCAATGAGCGAACTTATCCGTGCGTCATTCGTCTTTCCTACAACTAATAATGTAATCTTCATATCTGCCGCAAAGGTACGCTTTTTTTTTGACATATGCAAGCATTTTGCACTTTTGTCGCATATTTGCGGCAATTTATTTGCATCTGCTTCCGATGAGCTCGGGCATAGGCGGTTTAGCCCTCGCCTGACGCTCCCTCCCTTTAACCCTCCGCTGCGCCATTTATTCGCCCCTCGCGTCCGTTGCGTCGTCTATTGTCCCTAATGTCATTCGGGCCTAGCCGACCGCGCCGCCCCACCCGCGAGGTGCTCAATGCGGTCGTAGCCCATGCGGAGTGTAGCGTTCCTTTCCTCTTCGGGATTCCGATATTCCGCTATTCCGGGATGCCGTTTTCATTAAAAGTACAGATTTTTTGTATATTTATTTGCATATATCATTTTTTCTTCGTACCTTTGCAGCCGCAAAGGTTTGCACGGGGTATTAGCTCATCTGGCTAGAGCGCGACACTGGCAGTGTCGAGGTGAGCGGTTCGAGTCCGCTATACTCCACAATATTAACTAATGTTTAAAACCATGATTATCAAAATGAGACAAAGAACTTTTTTAACTTCAGTAGTTTTCAAGACGCTACTACTATTTTTCTTTTGCAATTTTTGTGCTACATCTTATGCACAAGAGAGAACTATCAAACGGATTGTTGCTATCGGCAGATTTTCCAACGAAACGCAGTATGGTAAAGGTCTCTTTTACGATAGAGAGAATGATCCTATGCGCAAACAAGCAATGGATATCCTTTCTGCAAAATTGGCTTCTAGTGGAAAATTCATTCTGTTGGAAAAAGATGACTTGGATGTATTAGTATCAGAAGGTAGCGATAGTCTAAATACTATCAAAGCTGATTATATCATTCTCGGCTCTATTACACAGTTTGGACGAAAGACAGAGGGGCAACAAAGGGTTTTTTCATCGACCAAAACACAAACAGTAGAAGCTGGAGTTAGCATACGTTTGGTTGAAGTTGCCACACGGTTAACCATATATGCCGATGAGGCTATGGGATACGCAGAAACCTCATCAAAAACGACATTAGGTGTAGGTGGTACTGCCGGATTTGATGCAACGTTATCAGACAAGGCTATCTCTGCTGCATTGAGTCAATTAGTGGAGAATGTTATCAACAAATGTATGGATAAACCATGGCGTGGTTATATATTAGCACAGGAATCTGACCAATTTATTATATCAGGAGGAGCCTCTCAAGGTATTAATACCGGTGATGTTTTCCGTGTATATGAGAAAGGTAAAAAAGTGCGAAACCCTCAATCCGGAATGATGGTGGAGTTGCCTGGTAAAAAGATAGGGCAGATGACAATTCTCATGTCTGTAGGAGACATCCCGGAAAATGAAATCTCTTTTTGCTCATATGAAGGAGAACCTATTGACATTAATAAATTAGATAGTTATTATGTATCAGATAAATAATGTTATTATGAAGAAGGTTTTAATTGCAAGCATCTGCTCCTTATTGTTCTTCTTGACTAGTTGCGGGGGCGTTTACACGGTTAGTGGAGGAAAAGCGGACAATGCCGAGATCTCATTTGTAGCAAACAATAGTTCGGCTATTACTGTTATGGTTGATGAACTCGAGTATAAAGTCTTCACCGTTAAGGAAAAAACATATAGAAGAGATAGAAAATTCAAGAAGAAAGCAGAAAATACTATCGTCTTGAAGCCTGGACAGCATAAAGTAGTTGTTACTAATGATCAAGGAGCGACTATATATAATCATGTTGTCTTCATTAGTGCTAATGAGCATAAAATCGTTCAATTATGAGAAAAATAGTATCTAAGTTTATACTTGTTACTACAATTTTTGTAACAAGTTGTTCTGCCCCATCATCTTTATATTATTGGGGCGGCGCTCAAAATGGTGCTTCAAAATACGAAGAAATGGCATATGGCTTGTATAAAAAACAAACACCAGAGGCCATGTGCGCTATGATTTGCGTGTTCGAGGATATGGTCAGCAACCCTGGAGGAACCCGGCAAGTACCGCCTCCTGGAATATGCGCGGAATATGCTTATTATCTAAGTATGCCGGAAACGGCAGATGCATTTGCCAATGCTGCAACAAAGCGCCAACAAAAAATGTTTGAGAGAAGTGATTATGCATCGTTTTTTCCTCAATATGCGAAGCAACTGCTAGAACGCGAAATTACGCTCTATCCCGAGTCTGCTACTTTTGTTAAACCACTAATGGAGAAACTACTGCAATGAAAACACGTATATCATTTTTAGGATACATACTTGTATCCGTGCTCTTTTTAACAAGTTGCTCTACGTACACCAAGATATCGAGAGGAGAACAATATGCAAAAATGTATGAAGCCAAACCATTGGTTTTCTTAGTCATGCCTCCAATTAATAATTCAACTAACGTGGACGCAAAAGACTATCTATATACGAGCATCTCTAAACCTCTTATCGAAAAAGGATATTATGTTTTGTCTCCCTTATTAACGATGGAGGTGCTGAAACATGAGAGTGCATATGATGCGGAATTATTTATTAATAGTTCTCTAGCCGCATTTCAGAAATATTTTGGAGCAGATGCTGTTGTGTTCACAGAAATCAATAGTTGGACTAAAAAGGGATTTGGAATAGAGACGAATATCCATTTTATAGTGAAATCTGCATACAATAGCGATATCCTGTTTGAGAGAAGTTGTGATCTGTATTTAGACTTAAGTGTGCAGAATAGTGGAGGAGGCGGTTTCGGCGCAGTATTTGCGCTAGTCGCATCTGCAATAAATACTGCTGTAACAGAACATATTCAAGCAGCGAGAATGGCAAATGGCTATATCTTACGAGATATACCTCGCGGGAAATATAGTTCTGAATACATGCAAGACCAAGATGTGGCATCAGAAAAGAAAGACGTTAAAATGACTGTAAAAGAGTATTACTAGTCTATCTATTGATACGTCCAGCGCGAGACCAGCAAGTCCCGCGCTTTCTTTTTTCTTTGAATTTCGGCGATTATCAATCGGCATAACACGTCGTCCGTTTCGTCGGAATGTCATTCCGACATTTTTCTCATCTTCGTACTTCTCGATTAAATCAGCAAGTTACGCGGTTTTCGCCCAAAAACTATACATTTTCGATGCCCCAAAATTTGCATATATCAAAATTTTTTTGTACCTTTGCACTCGATTTCTAAAAGGCGTGAAGAAGACGCCACTTCTTAAGAGATTCTTACAATTAGATTATAGTGACGTTGGGTGGAGCATCCATTCAGCACCCATTGAGCATCCATTGAGACCAGGTGGAGAACAGGTGGATAATAGGCGGAGAACAGGCGGAGAACAGGTGATTACCTTGCTTTAGCCGCAAGGGCAGGATTATTTTTTTTGTTCAAATATTTGCATATTTGCAAAAAAAGCAGTAATTTTGCACCGCAAAATGTGATTTATTATGAAAAAAGAAGAACTTCGCAAGTTAATTGCAATCTGGTTTGAGGAAGATATCCGCGATGGTGATCATACATCGCTCAGTTGTATACCGCCCACCCAGATGGGTTGTCAGCAGTTGATAATCAAGGATACCGGTGTGTTAGCCGGTGTGGAAGTAGCCAAAGAGATTGTCAATTATTTTGATCCCGAGTGCCGCTTTGAGCAGTTCTTGCACGATGGCGATCACGTCAAACCAGGCGATATTGCTTTCAAGGTGTACGGCAAAGAGTTGAGTCTGCTCCAGATCGAGCGCACGATGCTCAATATCATGCAACGCATGTCGGGTGTAGCAACTACAGCGCATACGTATCAATCGCTCATAGCTGACACGGGATGCCACGTGCTCGATACCCGAAAGACTACGCCGGGCTTGCGGTATCTTGAGAAAGAAGCGGTAGCGCTTGGCGGCGGTATGAATCACCGTATCGGGCTTTTCGATATGATTCTTTTGAAGGATAATCATGTGGACTTCGCCGGCGGTATCACCAATGCCCTCACTCGTGCGCGTGATTATTGTAAGGATAAGGGGAAGAACCTTAAGATCGAAATCGAGGTGCGTAATTTCGACGAGATCAACGAGGCTTTATCCACGAATATCCCCGATCGTATCATGCTGGATAACTTCACTCCTGCGAAGACCAAAGAGGCGGTGGATCTCATCCGTGCGTGGGAGAAGACAGCCGGCAGACACATGGAGATCGAGTCAAGCGGCGGTATCACCATCGATACCTTGCGCGATTATGCGCTTCAGGGCGTGGATTTCGTGTCCGTCGGAGCATTGACGCACAGCTATAAATCGCTTGATATGTCGTTCAAGGCGGTGAAATAAAGGTGTGCAGGGTAGGGTGTACGGTGTATAAAGTTCACGAGATATTCTATACCTTACAAGGCGAGGGTGCCCATAGCGGCATCCCTGCCGTCTTTGTTCGCTTCAGTGGGTGTAATCTCCGTTGCCCGTGGTGCGATACGGAGTTTGAGGGGTATAAGGAGATGACTTCCGAGCAGATTGTTTCGGAGATACAGAACCTCTACGACATCCCTAATGTGCGGCGCAAAATGTGCATACTCACGGGTGGCGAACCAACTCTACAGGCGGATAAACAGCTCATCGATGCTATTCATGCTGCGGGTTTTTATATCGGCATTGAGACAAATGGTACGCGTCCTATTCCGGACGGTATCGATTGGATCACTTGTTCGCCCAAAGAGGGGACGAAACTGGCTTTAAAGCAAGTGAATGAAGTGAAAGTGGTCTTTACCGGCACGTATGATCCGGAGGTTTGGCGGACCCAATTAAAGGCTGAACATTGGTTGTTACAGCCTTTACGTTATACCGGTGAATGGCTCATGATGAGCGGTGTCGATGAGTGGGAAGATGATGCGAATGATAATCTTGACGAGACAGTTCGCTATATTCTCGCGCATCCATTCTGGCGCCTTAGTGTGCAGTTACACAAGATTGTGGGACTCCGTTAATCGCGTTCGTAGATGGCGATGTTGCCTTCGGATTCCTGCACGGACACTTTATAGCAGTTCTCCACATGGTCGCATATCCACTTGGCGATATTCTCTGCTGAGGGATTGACATCCAGCACCTCATTGATATATTTATGGTCGAAGGAATCTTTGACCACTTTTTTTATGTGTGTGAAGTCCGTCACCATGCCGTCTTGGTTCAGCTCTTTCGCCTTGCAATAGACGACGATGATCCAATTATGTCCATGCAGGTTCTCGCATTTGCTCTCAAATGAGAGCATCAGGTTATGTGCTGCGGAAATCTCTATTCGTTTTTCTACGTAATACATAATTTGTATGGATTAAGGACCGTTCGTTTCACTCTCTAAAGGACAAAGGACAATAGACTTAACACTATTGGTCGAGTCACTTTAGTCTTTTGTCTTTTAGCGAAGCGGTCCCTGTTCATTATTCTAAATACACCGTATGATCTTCAATGCCGGCTTGGGCGAGCGCTTCTTTTCGCTCTCGGCAGGTACCACATACTCCGCAATGATGTTCTCCGCCTTTATAGCAGCTCCAAGTCTCGCTGTAATCGAGGTTGAGCTCTTTGCCTTTGGAAGCAATCTCCGCCTTGGTGAGATGGGTGTACGGAGTGAGTAACTGCACGCCGTTCCACGTACCGTAATGAATGGCGTTATTCATCGCTTCCACAAACTCCGGTCGGCAGTCGGGATAGATGGTATGGTCTCCGGCATGGTTTGCCAGCATAACATACTGCAACTGGTTATTCTCCGCGATGCCGGCAGCTATGGAGAGCATGATACCGTTACGGAATGGTACAACGGTCGATTTCATGTTCTTTTCATCGTAGTTGCCTTCAGGAATAGCTTCCGCTCCTTCCAAAAGAGAGGATTTGAAGAACTGTTTGATGAATGGCAGACGAATGACCATATGGGGAATACCGAGCCGCTCGCAATGCAATTTGGCAAACTCCAGTTCACGGTCGTTATGGTTACTTCCATAATGGAAGGAAAGAGCCATGCTGATACGATATTGATACTCATAGAGCATCGTTGTTGAGTCTAATCCTCCTGAAAGTACAATTAAAGAATCTTTCATATTTAAAAGCCTAACCCCAACCCTTCCCTAAAGGGAATGGAGAAGATAGGATTAATGAGTTTTGTAATTAATATTTTGAGTCAATTGTTCCTTTAAACGCTGGGCTTTGAGTTCCTTGTGCTCCTCATCGGCGTAGTTAGCGAAGGGGTAGATACTGATTCCGCCGCGGGGTAGGAAATAGCCTGTTACCTCTAAGTATTTGGGATCCATCAGTTTTACCAGATCCTTCATGATGATATTCACGCAGTCCTCATGGAAATCACCATGGTTGCGGAAGGAGAAGAGATAGAGCTTGAGGCTCTTGCTCTCCACCATCCGTTCGCGCGGGATATAACTGATGTAAAGATGTCCGAAATCAGGTTGCCCTGTTTTAGGGCAAAGGGTAGTAAACTCCGGACAATTGAAGGTTACCAAATACTCATTCTCGGGGTGCTTGTTAGGAAAAGTCTCCAGCACTCCCGGGTTGTAGTTATCGCTATACCGTACTCCGTGATTACCTAACAAGGTCACTCCTTCCAACTCTTTCTCCGTTCTCATCAGCGCATGATTTTGAGGGTTTGACCATTCTCCGTCACCACGATGTACATGCCATGGGGCAGAGCCATCGAATAGATATCCTCGTTCGTGGTAGCCACTTTGCGACCATAGATGTCGAATATATTCACCCATTCGCCTGCGCTATAAACGTCCTCGATACCTTCCGGGGAGTAGATATTGACTACAATGGTGTATGTGCGCTGACCTACATGGTCGGTTACGGTGTAATAAACAGGGATCCATTTGGTCCACTCCAGATCAACGGGTTCATTCTCGTCAGGTACGAGGAACGTGTTATTCGGGTCGGCTAATGTGACGGTCGGTACAACCGATGAGAGGTCAATTTCAGGATACTCCGAGCGGTTAATATTGATGGTGATCGTATTCGTAGCCTCATCAATATCACCTACCAAGTCGCCGATTCTGAAGTCTGTGATCTGCAACGTCGGCGGAAGTACTGTCTGTTCGTCGCTCAGGAGATAACTAATCACTGCCTCTAAGAGTTTTTTACCGTCCGAAGTCAGTTTTTTGCTACTACTTATTCCAATCGGCATACAAATGTATTTGTATCCGCCGCGCATGGATGCCGGTATTTCGTGGAGGAAAGTAGCAGGTTCTCCGTCTGCAAAGTAATCTTCGATATCACCTTTGAGGGCGGTTGCGAGACAGAGTGTACCATTCAGATGTACATCAACCGGCATCAGACCTCTGCGGATAACGGTATCCAGCACCATGATTCTATCGCCTTGTTTCTTATGCAGCGCTTGGAAAATCGGGTGGTCTCCTCGGGTGACGGTGATGAATCTGCCCTCATCGCTGACACTACCTTTGTTGGGCTCTCCCCAATCAAGACGTCCCGGTGCGTATGAGAACGATTTCATATTCAGGACAGGGCGGTTAGCTCCTTCGCGAGTGACAGCAAGCACCTCTCCGTTATCTGCGTCTGCATCTTCGGAAATGAGGATCCAGTTATACATTGCATATTGTTCCGGTTTGCGTAAACCGCTTTGCGCTACACGTGGTATGAGGTTATAACCATTGTTGTTGAGATATGCGTATATACCGTCTTGTTTATAGGCATCGCGATCGCTTTGCAAATATAGAACAGGGTTATCACCCAAGTTCAATTCCATAACAATCAGTTGACCTTTGATCGTGTTACCTCCGGCTACGCTGAGGGTGTAGTTAAAGGTGCCGATTGTCTGCGGTGTGCCTGCAAGACTATAGCGCCCGTTTGCGCCCGTGCCGGTAATGCCGACCGGTGCATTTCCTCCCCAATCGAGGGTAATATCGTCAACGCTGTTAGCATAGTAAGAGAATAGGATAGGATCCATCTCCTCGCTTTGGTATACTTCGAGCGTGGTATCCGCCAGATTCATGAAACTGATCTGTGTCTTGACGGTAAACTTACCGGCTATACTGGTGGTCTTAATACCTGCAGAAGTGAAACTCTCCACGCGGTAGTGATACTCTCCGGCGGAACAAGCAGCTGTTCCTTTCAATATAAGTGTGTCGCCAATCTCGTCTGATCCCGCTTTCGTGAGAGAGATACCGGTTGCTTCAGCCCCTTCCCATGTCAGCAGGGTTTGACCCATATTATTGTATTTCGTGTAGTACGTAATCGGTTTCAAATCTCTGCCTGCCCAGACGGCTTGCGTACTATCGTTACCGTCTATGTATTTGACACGCGGTTCTTGCGCTACGCGGAGGGAGAAAGCGTACATGGCACTCTTGTCTTCTCCATGGTGAATAATACGAATTACGTGTCTTGATGATGTAACCTCATACCGGCGGACAGAGGGATTAGAATTGAATTGGCGCGGCTGGAGTACATCATCGATATACACCTCAAGATATTTGTTATCATCCGGTTTGGTTTGTCCGGAGGATGTGTCTTGTTTCTTATCGCGTGCTACTATAGCAAATTGGTCGAATCCGGAGATATACATGGTGAACTCGCATGAGTTGTCCATGTCTAATCGGCGTGCCATCGTGCCGAATTCGCCTCCCATCGCGTCGGAAGAACTGCTCCATCCTGTTGCGGAGAATTTGAACCAACCGTCATTGGCCTTGCAAGCGTAGTCTCCGGAAGTACGCGTAGTGATGCCGATGGTCTTGTCTGCGTTGGTGGTGGCGATACAGAATTCGCTCTCACCATCGCGTGTCATATAATACACCTCATATTCGCGACCATCTACAACCTTCAATGTGCCTCCATAGCCACCTTCTGACTCGCTGGCGTTATACACTTCCGGTTCGTGAAGTGTCAGATCGGTCTGTGGAACGGGAGGGCCTGCCGTGACGGTTACCGAACAGGTTGCCGTCTTGCTTCCATCCGTTGTGGTGACGGTGATTGTTGCTGTTCCGGCTGCAATGGCCGTTACATGACCATTATTCACGTTGACTACTGAAGGATTGGAACTGGTCCATGAAACGCTTTTATCTGTTGCATTTGCAGGCAAGATGGTATACGTGAGATCTGTACTGCCTCCGATTTGGAGATTTGCAGATGTGGGATTGATGCTCACACCTGTTACTGCTACGGCTTGTACCGCGACTGCACAAGAGGCTGTGATAGAAGCATCTGTTGTTGATGTAGCAGTGATAGTAGCCGAACCAGCGGCTATACCGGTTACTTTTCCGGAGTTATCTACAGTTGCAACGCTTGTGTTGCTACTGGTCCAATTAACTGCTTTGCCTGTGTTGGCATCTGAAGGGGTATAAATGACAGTTAATGTCTCCGAATCCCCGATAGCAATAGTTGTTGTGGATTTATTGAGTGCGATGGCAGTTACGGGAATCGGAGCAGCAGGAGCATTTACAGTCACGGAGCAAGTTCCGGATTTGGTATTGTCTAAATTCGAGGTCGCCGTAATGGTGGCTGTACCTTGTGCTACAGCCGTTACCAAACCGCTTTCGCTGACGGTAGCTACACTTGGATTGCTACTTGTCCATGTAACACTCTTGTCTGCAGAAGCAGGAGTGGCATCGACCGTCACCGATAACTGTTTCGTATCGTTAGGATTCAATGTGGCAGAAGAAGGATTAATGGTGACACTGGAGACGGTAGGAGTTACGGGAGTACTACTTTCTCCAACGATGAGTTGGGTGAAATAGGTGTTGGAACCGGTACCTGTACATGTCATAAAATAGTATCCTGCGGGCATAGCAGGGAAGGTTTCTTGGAAATCACCTTTCTTGTCAATGACAACAGTTTTAGTCTCATACTCCGAGGAAGTGAAAGTGACAGTAGTATTATTTTCGATTCCTGTAAAGAATTTATCATAATCACTATCACTAATTTTCTTTAGGTGAGCATCAACATTGGCGAAATTCTTAGAAGCGTCAAATTTGATAGTAATAGTAATATCTGCTGAGTTAGCAAGATAAAAGACCACACCAGAATTGGAATTTTGTGTTTTTATTCCTTTCCCATTGCTGTATGACCACGCTGTTCCACGATAGATGTATGCGCCATCTTTAAATTTTGCAAACCTGCTTCCGGCACCCGGTGCTTTCGAAATAGATCCTATTTCAATAGTGCCGGCAGCAACTCCGATGTGGTCATACGCGGATGAATACAAGAAACCTCCAATTAATAGAGCTACAACCAATAAACTTTTTCTAAAAATGCTTTTCATATTTATTTTTGTGTTAAATGTTCTTGTTTTTCAACGGACGCAAAGCCCGATATTAATTCACGCTGCAAAATTACTGCTTTTTTTGCACATGCGTGTGCATATATTCAAAAAAAATGTGTAAAAATTGATATATTTGGCAAAAAAAAGTCGCGCGCGTACATTATTTATTTGCGTATATGAGATTTTTTTTGTACCTTTGTGCGGTTTTTTGAGAAACCAATAAAAATTCGTGTAACAAACAATTAAGAATAGAATTATGAGAAAATCAATTTTATCTTTATCGCTTTGCCTTTTTGGCACCATGATGATGACTGCGCAGGAAGTGGACAAAACCGTAGTAACGGGTAATGCAGAAGCGGCTGCAAAAGCGGGCGCAGACTTGCAGAAAATAGAAGAAGGAGAGAAAGCTTGGAAGTTTGACGGAACGGTGGGTTTGAACGCTGCCGCTACCGGTTTGGTGAACTGGGCTGCCGGCGGTAAGAACAACGTTAACGGCATTGCTTATGCAAAGCTTCATTTGCTGTATCATAAGGGTGGATTAGCTTGGGAGACCAATTTTGACACCGATTTCGGACTGACATGGATTGATCAGGATGAGGATTCTTTCCAAAAATCCAGCGATAATATCAAACTCGCTACCAAGTTTGGTTGGGAGTTTAAGAAAAACTGGTATCTGACCGTGTTGGGTGGTTTCCAAAGTCAGTATGCTCCGGGTCGTAATTATAAAACGGGTTATAATCCGCTGATTTCCAAATGGCTTGCTCCTTCATATACCGATATTTCTGTCGGTATTGACTACAAGTATAATTATAAAGGAGCGGATTTCTCGCTCTATATATCTCCGATCGCGGGTCGTATCACAACGGCTTATATTGGTAATAGTTGGAATGAGAGATATACGAAAGATGCATGGTTGGCCGGAGAGGTTGATGGTACTGCTCATGCTGAGGCTGATTGGAATGAAACCGTTTACCAGAATTTGATGGATAATAATAAGGACGTCCGCAGTGACCTGCAACGTTCGATAGGTACTACATATTATGGAGCTGACGGTATGGAGCATTATCGTAATTTCCGTGCCGAGTTCGGTTTCAGCCTCAAGGGTGCTATCGCTTATACCTATAAGGATTTCAAGTTAAGCACCACACTTGCCCTCTTTACTCCGTATCAGGGCAAAGGATTTAATGTGAAGGATGCATGGATGGCGGCTGATCCGACCCGTACAGAGGCGGATTGGGATGCGCTATCAGCAGCAGATCGCTATTTTACCTATTCCAATAAGAACCGTTTCACAGGAATGTTCGATGTAGATTGGGATGTAGCGCTGAGCTATCAGTTCCTCAAATGTCTGCAAGTGACGCTGCAAACGAGCCTCAAATACTACCCGGGTACGCTCATTGCCAATAAAAATGGCGATGTGGCTGAGCGTTGCCAATTCAAGGGCGTAATCGGTATCGGTGTGGGATATAGCTTCTAATTTGTACCTCATACATTTATCCTTCTTACATAATGCAGTCGCTTGACAATCTATCGCAAAATGTGCATCTCTTGTTGGACCGCTATGCGGCGTTACAACAGGAGAATGAGGCTTTGCGGGAGGATGTAGAGCGGCAGCGTCAGGAGTTGATCCGGACGCATAGCGAGTTGCTGCAAATCCAGCAGCAGAACCGACGTCTTGCTACTGCGAATGCGCTCACGGCGACGGAGACAAGCGAAGAAGCTACGAAACGAATCAATGCCCTTATTGCGCAGGTCGATCGTGCGATAGCAGTATTGAAAAAGTAAAATACGGCGTATATGCTAAATGACAAGCAGCATATCAATCTTCATCTGGATGCCCATACGGTAGGTCTCGATGTGCCGCGTGAACAGGAGCCTGACTATCGCAAAGCGGCGGAATTGCTCAACAGACGCTTTCAGTACTACCTCAAGTTGCGCCCCAACGCATCGGCGGAGCAACTTTGGATGTACACGGCGCTCGAAGTGGCAGTTGCTCTTCATTCCGATGCACGCGAAAAGAGCTTGGTGCCGGTGGAGAAGGAATTAAACAAACTAAATGCATTAATAATTGAAAAACTGAATCAATGAACACAGCAATCTTACTAATTATCGCGGCAGTAGTCGGACTCCTGTTGGGAGCCGGTATCTACTACCTCATCTCTCGTTTTGCTGCTACCAACCTGCTCAAGAAAGCAGAGGAAGAAGCCGAGGTGATGAAAAAGAACAAGATTGTTGAGGCGAAAGAGAAATTCATTGCCCTGAAGTTAGAGCACGACAATACCGTTCGTGAGCAAGACAAACGTCTGCAGCAACAAGAGCAGCGTTTGAATCAGCGTGAACAGCAGCTCAATCAGCGGCAAGGAGATATCCAACGCAGCCTCAACGAAGTGAATCAAAAAACGCAAGCGGTAGAGCAACGCCAACAAGCGCTGGACTATAAACAGCAGGAGGTGGAAAAACTCCACCAACAGGCGGAGAAACAGCTTGAGCAACTGAGTGGAATGTCTGCCGAGGAAGCGAAGAAACAACTCATCGAAGCCCTCAAGGACGAAGCCAAAACAGCTGCTATGTCCTATATCAACGAGATCATGGACAATGCGCGTCTCGAGGCAAACAAAGAGGCCAAGAAAATCATCATTCAGACCATCCAGCGTGTTGCTTCTGAAACCGCAGCCGAGTCCACCGTTTCAGTCTTCCATATTGAGAATGACGAAGTGAAGGGTCGTATTATCGGTCGTGAGGGACGTAATATCCGTGCGCTCGAGGCGGCTACAGGTGTGGAGATCGTTGTGGACGACACCCCCGAAGCAATCACTCTTTCTGCTTTTGATCCCGTGCGCCGCGAGATAGCGCGCCTCTCGTTGCATCAACTTGTGCAAGATGGACGTATTCACCCCGCGCGCATCGAAGAGGTGGTAGCGAAAGTGACCAAGCAAGTGGAGGAAGAGATTATCGAAACGGGAAAGCGTACAACGATTGATCTGGGTATTCATGGTCTCCATCCGGAATTGATTCGTCTGGTCGGAAAAATGAAATATCGTTCGTCTTATGGTCAGAACTTATTACAGCATAGTCGTGAAACAGCAAACCTCTGCGCTGCGATGGCGGGTGAATTGGGCTTGAACGTCAAAGCGGCTAAGCGTGCCGGACTCCTTCATGATATCGGTAAAGTGGCAGATGATGATGTCGAACTGCCGCACGCAGAACTCGGTATGAAACTCTGCGAGAAATATGGAGAGAAACCCGATATCTGCAATGCTGTGGGTGCGCACCACGACGAATGTGAGATGACTACTATCATTGCGCCTATCGTGCAAGCCTGCGATGCTATCTCCGGTGCTCGTCCGGGAGCACGTCGTGAGATCGTTGAGTCGTACGTGAAACGTCTTAACGACTTGGAGAATCTTGCTATGTCCTTCCCCGGTGTGGTGAAGACTTATGCCCTCCAAGCTGGACGTGAACTGCGTGTCATTGTGGGAGCGGATAAGATTTCCGATAAGGACACCGAACTCCTCTCCTTCGATCTTGCAAAACGTATCCAGGATGAGATGACCTATCCGGGTCAGGTCAAAGTGACTGTCATCCGCGAGGTGCGTGCTGTCAACGTCGCAAAATAATCAGCCAATCTTGGCTGATACGCAAAGGACTTCTGCCTCACAGGTAGAAGTCCTTTGTTAATTCCTGGTATTCCGCCGATCGTCCGCCTGTCTCGTTTTCGAGAATCAGAGAATCGGTCGTGATCTCGTAACCCTCTGATTTCGTAATCTCGAAAAGAAGCAACACTCTTCTTGCCGGTTTAGACACCTTACTATATACGCGCGTTACGCGCGCGAGATACAAGCCCTCCCCTGCTGCCATTTGCCGTATCTCGTCCTCCGCTTCTGCGGGCAGAATAAGCGCTAATTGACCGCCCTCTTTCAGTAACCGCGCGCTGTGTCTCATTAGCTCCTCATAACTCAGAGTATCAGTATGCCGCGCCGTCTGACGACCTTTGTCGGGATTCTTTAAACTGTTTTGAAAATAGGGTGGGTTAGATACAATCAGGTCGTACGTGCTGTGCCATTCTTGCAGACTGGAGACAAATGCTTTTACGCCATTCTCTCTCGCTTGTTCCACAGCCGCTACGTCAATATCAATCCCCTCTACTTCAGCCTCAGGAAACCGCTGCATCAACATTCGTGCAATAAGCCCGGAACCTGTGCCGATATCGAGAATCCTTATTCCCCTCCCTTGCGGGGAAGGATAGGATGGAGTTGTTGCCCAACATCCTAACAACACACCGTCCGTCCCCACTTTCATCGCGCAATGATCATGACGGATGTAAAACTGCTTAAACTGAAAACCTTCCGATGCCACCTGATTATTACTATCAATTATCAATTGTCAATTCTCAATTCACAATGGTTGCATCCATTGTGATTGTGCTTGTGGTATTCAATCACGCAATGAATCGTCAGATACACGCCTAACACAAGGAACAGCACTGCGCATATATGGCGGAACCATTTTTCGAACGCTCCCATCTTGCTGGTGAGGTTTCCTATGTTCACTGCGCTGTAACTTACCAGCCATGCAATCAGCATAATAGGAACGCCCGTTCCCAAACCGAACACCATCGGCATAATCCAACTCCATGTGTTCGGAAGTGTCAGCATGATATCTATCATCGTCAGGAAATAAACCAATCGGTGCGGGCAGAAAGCAATCGCGAAGAAAATGCCCAAAATAAACGACCAAAGCCAACTCTCCTTGCTGTCCGTCTCTTTCAACCACTTGCTGATACCGTGATCATGTTTGTGATGATGATGACCGCTATAAAGCAGCACTACGCCGCAAACTAACATGAATCCGGCGAGGATCGGTTCACCGTAATGACCCAGCACGTGCTGGATACCCTCTGTTTGTGCGCCCATCAAAAACGGAATACTCAACAGAACGTAGGTCGCTAACTTACCTAAAATGAACATCAACCCGTTGGTCAGCACGAGCCGTTTATTATTGATCTCCTTATCGATATAGCCGATCGCCGTGATACTTGTCATCAGCGTACACGGATCGAGTATAGTGAGTAATCCAAGCAGTAAAGCAGTAAAAATTTGTACCATTTTGTTATTTTTTTTAAAAAAAGTTTGCAAAGGTACGAAATTTGTTGTAATTTTGCAAGCGAAAATGAAAAATATACAAAAAATAGTGCATTTTATGCTCCTTGTAGGCATACTGACGCTCTTTTCTGCGTGTCATTCGGCTTCTTCGGAGCAGATTTGGCAGGAGAAGGCGGAAGAGCAGACGGCGTTGCTTTGCAATGCCTTGGAGAATAACGCCTCGATGGACTCGATCCGTACCATCGCCGAGCAGAACGAGCAGATCCTTTTTTATGTCTTTGATGCCCGCCAATTGGTCTATTGGTCTTCTAACCGGATTGCCTCCGATGCGGTGTACCTTACCGTTTATGACACATGGCGAGACATGAATTTCTCGAATGCCCGTGCTAAAATACGGTGGACAAAAGCAGGCATCTATAATGTGCTGACGGTCATCCCCTTGGAATATATCAAACTCGATGATTATACGGATATATCTTCTGTGGCATCGCAGACTTTCTCTTTCCGCGAACTGCTTGCGTATGACAAGAAACCCTATACCGCTTCGCGTTTCTATTTTATCTTGTGCCATGTTCTCTTCGGTTTGGTTATTTTGCTTGGTATTTTGGGGCTTATTCGAAACCATGGTATCCGGAATATGCGTCTCTCTACGCGGATCATGTATATCATCCTCACCCCTGTGTTGGCGGTGTTCATATATATCTTTTTCATGTCCATCGGTTATGTTCATCGCAATTATGAGCAGCACCAACGGCATGATCTGCAAGTCCGCTCCGAATATATCCAGTCCTATCTCCGTTCCCTCTATTATTGGGATGTGGCCCTCTCGTCGGCGCAAGCTCCCGGTTTGGCGGTTGACTTGCATGATTTGGGCTATGATATGAACCAGGATATCCATGTTTATTCCCTTTCCGGCGAACTGATTGCCTCTTCTTCACCTGCGCTGTTCGATAGCGGTATCCTCTCGCGTCGCATGGCGCCGGAGGCCCTTTTTACGGACCGTCATGCCCTCATTTGTTACGAGCAGATAGCCGCACAGCCCTATCTCGTTTCGTATATCCCCTTCCATAACGGCTCTTTCGTCACGATTGGTTATATAGCCGTTCCCTCTTTCTTGAGCGAACAGACCCGGAATGAACAAGTGGACGCCCTCCTTGTACGCCTTCTGCCGCCTTATATGATTGTGCTCGTCTTGGCGCTCTTCTTCGCTTTTGGAGCGGCTAAAAGCATGACAGCCCCCATCTCTATGCTTACCGATAAAATGAGGCGGTTTGAGATTGGCGGTGCCGATAATCACATCAATTATCCCTATCATGACGAACTCGGAGCACTCGTTGAACGCTATAATATTCTTGTGGATAGGGTGGAGGAATCGGCTGAAAAACTGGCAAATGCAGAGCGTGAGGGGGCTTGGCGGACGATGGCAAGGCAGATTGCCCATGAGATTAACAACCCGCTTACCCCGATGAAACTGTCCGTCCAGAAACTGCAACTCAAGCGCGGGACTGACCAGTTTGACGCTTATTTTGACAAGACCACCAAGATGCTGATATCCGAGATTGACAACCTCGCCCATATAGCGCAGTCTTTCTCTGCTTTTGCCAAACAACCCGAGGTGGTCACCACCGAAGTGGACATTGCTGAGAAACTGTCTAATGTCATTACCCTCCAGCGGGCCAACGACGAGCAGATACCTATCCGTTACGTTGGAGCGGACTCCGGAGTCATGGCGCTCGCGGACCAGGAGCAGATTTCCCAAGTCTTTGTGAACATCATCCGAAATGCACTTCAGGCATCCCCTACGGACATCATTGTTGTTCTCAATGCCGCTCATTCGGATCGTGAAATACAAATCTCCATCTCAGATGACGGAACCGGCATACCGGCGGATATTCAACCTTCTATCTTCCGGCCGAACTTCACTACCAAATCCAACGGAAACGGACTCGGGCTGGCAATTTCCAAACATATAGTGGAGGGATCTGGGGGACATATTTCGTTTGAAACTTCCGAAAAAGGTACCACTTTTTATGTTTATTTGAGAAAAAAATAGATAAAAGTGGCATACACTATTGTGTATGTCATTTTTTTTGTGTAACTTTGCAGTCGCTAAGACAAATCCATAAAACACACTATAATGAAAGTACAATCTATCATGCAGCAACTTGCTGCGAAGCATCCGGGCGAGGCAGAGTATCTGCAGGCCGTTCAAGAGGTTCTCGAATCTATTGAAGAGGTGTATAACCAGCACCCCGAGTTTGAACAAGCGAAGATTGTGGAGCGTATGGTCGAGCCTGACCGTATCTTCACTTTCCGTGTCACTTGGATTGATGACCAGGGAGAAGTCCAGACGAACCTTGGTTACCGTGTTCAGTTCAACAGCGCCATCGGCCCGTACAAAGGCGGACTGCGTTTCCATCGCGCTGTGACGCCCTCAATGCTGAAATTCCTGGGCTTTGAGCAGACTTTCAAAAATGCGCTGACGACCCTGCCTATGGGAGGAGCTAAAGGTGGCTCGGACTTTGATCCGGTCGGCAAATCAGACGCAGAGATCATGCGTTTCTGTCAGGCGTTCATGCTTGAATTGTGGCGTTGCATCGGTCCCGATCAGGATATCCCTGCCGGTGACGTCGGCGTCGGCGGTCGCGAGATCGGTTTCCTCAATGGAATGTACCAGAAACTCGCGCGCGAATATCATACAGGTGTACTCACCGGAAAAGGTATGACATGGGGCGGCTCGATCCTCCGTCCGGAAGCTACCGGTTTCGGTGCTCTCTATTTCACCCAGCATCTTCTCCATACGGCGGGCAAAGATATCAAAGGCAAGAAAGTAGCCCTCTCCGGCTTCGGAAACGTAGCTTGGGGCGCAGCGAAAAAAGCCGTTGAACTCGGCGCCAAAGTAGTAGCTATCTCCGGTCCGGACGGTGTAGTGGCTATTCCGAATGGTATCACGCCGGAAATGATTGATTACATGTTGGTTATGCGTGCGTCGAACCGTAATAAGGTGCAAGATATGGCGGATAAATTCCCGTCCCTCTGCTCTTTCACCGCTGGTAAGAAAGCTTGGTCTGTGCCTTGCGACATTGCTCTGCCTTGTGCTTTCCAGAACGAACTCTCCGAAGACGACGCGAAGGAACTCAAAGCCAACGGTTGCTGGTGTTGTTGCGAAGTGTCGAATATGGGCTGCCAGCCGGGGGCGATCCATTTCTTCCAACATAACGGCATCCTCTTTGCTCCGGGTAAGGCAGTGAACGCCGGAGGTGTAGCTACTTCCGGTCTCGAAATGACACAGAACGCAGAGCACCTCTCTTGGAAAGCCGAAGAGGTTGATGAGCGTCTCCATCATATCATGGAGTCTATCCATGAGCAGTGTGTCCGTTATGGCACACAGCCGGATGGCACAATCGACTACGTCAAGGGCGCTAACATCGCCGGCTTCATGAAGGTCGCTACTGCGATGCTTGAACAGGGCATCATCTGATGCAGCTGTTCAAGGTGATTTATCATAGAACAGGGCATCATTTGATGCAGCTGTTCAAAGTGATTTATCATGGAGCAGGGAATAATCTAGTCTGCTAGTCGACTAGTATACTAGTAAACTATCAAATCGAAAACAACTATGTATCAAGATTTTCAACAACACCTGCAAAAAACGCTGAATGAGATCCGCGAAGCAGGTCTCTATAAGAACGAGCGGGTAATCATCACGCCGCAGTCATCGGGTATCGCGGTCGAAGGTGGTCAACAAGTGATCAATTTCTGCGCGAATAACTACCTCGGCCTCGCCGACAACCCCGAACTCATTCAGGCGGCCAAAGACCGCATGGATGAACGTGGTTACGGTATGGCGTCTGTACGTTTCATCTGCGGAACCCAAGACACCCATAAACAACTTGAGCGTGTCATCTCGGATTTCTTCGGAACGGAAGATACCATCCTCTATGCCGCATGTTTTGACGCGAACGGAGGACTCTTCGAACCGCTCTTAACCGAAGAAGATGCTATCATCTCCGACGCCCTCAACCATGCGTCCATCATCGATGGCGTCCGTCTCTGCAAAGCCGTGCGTTACCGCTACGCCAACGGCGATATGGCGGACCTCGAGGAGCAACTCAAGAAAGCACAAGCACAGCGTTTCCGTATCATCGCTACCGATGGTGTCTTCTCTATGGACGGTAATGTCTGCCCCCTGGATAAGATCTACGAACTCGCGCAGAAATACAACGCCCTCGTCATGGTGGACGAATCGCACTCTGCCGGAGTTGTCGGTAAGACCGGACACGGTGTGACTGAGCTCTACAACATGCGCGGTAAGATAGAGATCATCACCGGCACGCTCGGTAAAGCCTTCGGCGGTTCGGTCGGCGGTTTCACAACGGGTAAGAAAGAGATCATCGACCTCCTGCGTCAACGTAGCCGTCCCTATCTCTTCTCGAACTCTATCCCCCCGATGATAGCGGCCGCAGGTATCAAGACCTTCGAGATCCTCACGCGCTCCAACGAACTGCAAGACCGGCTCCACGAGAACACCGCGTACTTCGTGGAGAGGATGAAAGCTGCTGGCTTCGACATCAAACCTACGCAGTCTGCTATCTGTGCAGTCATGCTCTACGATGCCGTTCTCAGCCAGACTTTTGCCGCTGCCCTCCAGAAAGAAGGCATCTACGTCACCGGCTTCTATTATCCCGTCGTTCCAAAAGGTCAAGCGCGTATACGCGTACAGGTGTCCGCCGCGCACACACGCGAACAATTGGATAAATGCATCGCCGCCTTTACCAAAATCGGCAAAGAACTCAGCGTGTTGAAATAATTGACGATTTGACGATTGACGAGGTACGATTGATTTACGATTGAAAAGGATTGTATAATTGTTCTCGGAAAATCGTCAATTAAACAAAATCGTCAATAAATCGTAAATCGTAAATATGTAAATCGTCAATTATGAAAGCTCTTGTTAAGAAATACGCCGAGCCTGGCATTTGGATGGAAGATGTACCGATGCCGGAGGTGGGGGTGAATGATGTCCTTATTAAGGTCAAGAAAGCCGCTATCTGTGGTACTGACCTCCATATGTATAAATGGGACGCTTGGTCACAGGCGCATTGCAAACCGCCTTATACGATGGGCCATGAGTTCGTCGGCGTCGTGGCGGAAGTAGGAGCCGGTGTTCGGCATTTCCAGGTCGGCGAACGCGTCACCGCGGAGGGACACATCGTTTGTGGACACTGCCGTAACTGCCGCAGGGGAATGGGACACGTCTGTGAAAACACTATCTCTGTCGGTATCATGGGCAAGGATGGCTGTTTTGCCGAATATGTCACCATACCCGAATCGAACGTCGTCAAGCTCCGTCCGGAGATACCCGATGACTTCGCTGCTATCATGGACCCGTTCGGCAACGCTACCCACACTGCCCTCGCTTTCCCCCTTCTCGGTGAAGATGTACTCATTACCGGAGCTGGACTCATCGGTACGATGGCGGCTGGTATTTGCCGTTATGCCGGAGCGAAGAATATCGTCGTTACGGATATTAACCCGCTTCGTCTCGAGATCGCCAAAAAAATGGGGGCAACCCTCACAGTCGATGGCTCTAAAGGTGAAACTGTACAGGACGCAATGAAACAACTCGGTATCCGCGGATTTGATGTGGGACTGGAGATGTCCGGTGCGCCGGCTGCTTTCAATGAGATGATCGAGCATATGTACAAAGGTGCCAACATCGCCCAATTGGGAATCCTGCCTTCCGACACCCAGGTCAACTGGTCGGATGTTATCTTCAATGCCCTCACTATCAAAGGAATAACAGGTCGTCGCATGTGGGAGACTTGGTACCAGATGGAGCAAATGCTCCTCGGAGGACTTGATCTCTCGCCGGTGATTACCCACCGCTTTAAGTTCGAAGATTTCCAAAAAGGCTTCGACGTCATGGTCTCCGGCCAATGTGGCAAAGTCCTCCTTGAATGGTAAAATGTTTCAATGAATAAATGACCAAATAAATGACCAAATAAATGACCAAATGGTAAATGAACAAATGGTACATCGCAGTGGGTTTGTAAATATCGTCGGTAACCCCAACGTCGGCAAATCGACCCTCATGAACGCCTTGGTAGGCGAACGTCTTTCGATTATCACGTCGAAAGCCCAAACAACACGCCATCGTATCATGGGAATCGTTAACGGCGAAGACTTCCAGATGGTCTATTCCGACACACCGGGTGTCCTCTCGCCGAACTACCAACTCCAGCGTCAGATGCTCGAGTTTTCCCGTTCGGCCCTCGTCGATGCCGATGTCCTGCTATACGTCACCGAACCCCAAGACACCATCGATCGCAATCCTGATTTCATCGAAAAAGTAAAGAAGATGTCTTCAGCAGGCTCGAGCGTGTTCCTTATAATAAATAAGATTGATCTGACATCGCAAGATACCTTGGAACGATTAGTGGAATTTTGGCACACCCAGCTTCCCGAAGCAACCATCTTCCCTATCTCAGCACAGGAGAAATTCGGTATTTCGCAGCTCTTTGATGCTATAAAAAACGCGCTTCCCGAATGTCCTCCTTTCTTCCCGAAAGACCAGCTGACCGACAAGCCCGCACGCTTCTTTGTCAACGAGATCATCCGAGAGAAGATCTTGCTCAATTACGACAAAGAGATCCCGTACTCCGTCGAAGTTGAAGTCGAGTCTTTCAAAGAAGAGGACAAGTTAATCTCTATTTCTGCCGTCATTTATTGCGAACGAGACTCCCAAAAAGGCATCATCATCGGCAAAGCCGGTTCTGCACTCAAGCGTGTCGGTTCGCAAGCCCGCAAGGACATCGAGGAATTCTTCCAAAAAAAGGTCTTCCTCCAGCTCTTCGTCAAAGTGGACAAAGATTGGCGTTCCAACACCAACCGTCTCAAGCACTACGGCTACGATCTCTCTTAATAATCTATCCGCCAATCTTGGCGGATTTTTTTTATGTCCTGTTCCCGGCGGTATTCCGCCGGATATATGTCATTCTAACTTTCCCCTTCTGCCATTTTGTCAGCCTTTTTCTGCCAAATCCCCTTTGGCACGCCTTTTGTCATTATTTGGGTGACTAGTAAACTAGAAAACTAGTAGACTAGTAAACTATAAATCGAAAATTAATTAAAGAAAGGAAAAATACTATGTCTAAAATTATTGGAATTGACCTCGGTACTACAAACTCATGTGTAGCCGTAATGGAGGGTAACGAACCTATCGTAATCGCTAACGCTGAAGGTAAACGTACTACGCCTTCTGTAGTCGGATTCATCGATGGCGGTGAGCGTAAAGTGGGCGACCCTGCTAAACGTCAAGCAATCACAAACCCGACCAAAACTATCTATTCTATCAAACGTTTCATGGGCGAAACCTATGATCGTCTGCAATCTGAGATCGCACGCGTTCCTTATAAGGTAGTGAAAGGCGATAACAACACCCCGCGTGTGGACATCGACGGACGTCTCTACACCCCGCAGGAGATCTCGGCTATCATCCTTCAGAAGATGAAGAAAACCGCTGAGGACTACCTCGGACAAGAGGTGACCGAAGCTGTCATCACAGTGCCGGCATACTTCAACGACTCGCAACGTCAGGCTACCAAGGAAGCCGGCGAGATCGCAGGTCTTAACGTACGCCGTATTGTCAACGAGCCGACCGCAGCTGCCTTGGCTTATGGTCTTGACAAGTCCAACAAGGACATGAAGATCGTAGTCTTCGACTGCGGTGGTGGTACACACGATGTGTCCGTGCTCGAGCTCGGTGACGGTGTCTTCGAGGTAAAAGCAACCGATGGTGATACACACCTCGGAGGTGACGATTTCGATCATCGTATCATCGACTGGCTCGTTCAGGAGTTCAAAAACGAGAACGGTGGAGCGGACCTGTCCAAAGACCCGATGGCTATGCAGCGTCTGAAAGAGGCTGCCGAGAAAGCGAAGATTGAGCTCTCTTCTGCTACGACCACGGAGATCAACCTCCCGTATATCATGCCGGTAAACGGTGTTCCTGCTCACCTCGTTAAGACCCTGACGCGTGCGAAATTCGAGCAACTCATCGACGATCTGATCCAGCGTACCATCGCTCCGTGTCGTACTGCCCTCGAGCATGCCGGATTGAAGACCTCTGATATCGACGAAATCATCTTGGTTGGTGGTTCGACTCGTATCCCGGCTATCCAGGATGCCGTACAGAAGTTCTTCGGCAAAGCTCCGTCTAAGGGCGTTAACCCGGATGAGGTAGTAGCAGTCGGAGCAGCGATCCAAGGTGGTGTCCTCACAGGCGACGTCAAGGATGTCCTCCTGCTCGATGTAACCCCGCTGTCACTCGGTATCGAGACCATGGGCGGTGTCATGACCAAGATGATCGAAGCCAACACCACTATCCCGACCAAGAAGACCGAGACCTTCACCACAGCTGTCGATAACCAGCCGTCTGTAGAGATCAAAGTGCTCCAGGGTGAGCGTCCGATGGCAGCTCAGAACAAGCAAATCGGTATCTTCCACCTCGATGGTATCATGCCTGCCCGTCGTGGCGAACCGCAGATCGAAGTAACCTTCGATATCGATGCCAACGGTATCTTGAACGTCACCGCGAAAGACAAAGCTACCGGTAAGGAGCAGAAGATCCGTATCGAAGCATCCTCCGGTCTGTCTGACGAAGAGATCAAGCGTATGAAAGCCGAAGCTGAAGCTAACGCTGAAGCCGATAAGAAAGCCAAAGAGCAGGCTGACAAACTCAACAAAGCCGATGCTACGATCTTCCAGACCGAGAAGCAACTCGCTGAGTTCGGAGACAAGATCCCTGCCGACAAGAAGGCTCCGATTGAGAAAGCCTTGGCAGACCTCAAAGACGCGTACGCTAAACGCGACGCCGACGAGTGCGAGAAGTACAACAACGAGTTGATGTCCGCTTTCCAAGCCGCTTCTGCCGAGATGTACGCTGCGCAACAGCAAGCTGGTCAACAGGCCGGAGGCCAATCAACCTCAAACAACGCTGGAGGCGCAAACGATACCAACAACGGTGGTCAGCCCACTGCCGAGGACGTCGACTTCGAAGAGGTGAAGTAAAAAATGACTTAATTCAGAAAAAAATGACATGCGCGCTTGCGTATGTCATTTTTTTGTAGTACCTTTGCGCCCTATTCTGTCAGCAATAATGGAGAACCGTGATAGGCATATTGATATAGCTCGTTCCGTGGCTATCATTTTGGTGGTTTTGGGGCATATTGGTGTAGTCCCCGGCTGTGAGTGGCTGGAAGCACATTTCCCGATTTATAGTTACCACATGGCTTTGTTCCTGTGCATCAGCGGCTATCTGTTCCGCGATATGGACTGGAGTTCGTTCCCTACTTTCCTTAAGAAAAAGTCGCTTGGGTTGTTACTCCCTCTTATTGGCTGGAATATAGCGTACGCTGCGATAGTTACTCTTTTCAATCATTGGCAATTAGTCCATTACCTCCCGCCTACTGAAAAAGTATGGACTTTTTACAATTTGTTTATAGCACCTTTTATGGGCTGCGACCAATATTTTTTCAATCATGCCACATGGTTTGTCGGAATGTTGTACCCCGCGCTACTTGTTTACGCACTTATCTTTCTGATAAGCAGGAGGTTACCTGAGTGGAGTATACTTGTCTTGTATTTCTGTATTGCTATTGCAGCGATGTGTGTCGCGCGGTTTTGCGATTTCCCACAATGGGCATTGTTACCTTTGCATATCGCCTATGCCCTCTTCTTTTTGCAGGTCGGCCGATGCTGGAGAATATGGATAGAACCCCTGTTGAATAGAATCAATATATGGTTCGTTATGATCGGAGTGCTTGTCGTGTGGTTTGTTGTGCAACTGTTCGGTGGCCATACTTGTGTGGTAGCATGGATGAATTTCGGCGGGTATATCCTGATTCCATTGTTAACGGGAGTCTTGGGCAGTGTAAGCTGGATTCTAATCAGCATGGTCTTCTCGCAATACATAAGGGCGAATAGGTTAGAAACGCTGATTGGAACAAACACTTGGTCCATCATGGCTCACCATCTTACGGTACGCTTTGTGGTTTGCTATCTGTTTGTACGGTTCACGCATGACACCGCAGCCATGGCGTCTTTGCAGGATAATTTTTGGTACCGCTCGCACGATATTAATTATTGGGTCTATGTCGCTGCAATGATTATTCTTCCCATCCTATGGCAGCTCCTCTTTAATCGTCTTAAATCGCTTTTCGTTCATTAGTCAGGAATTGTATCCCGACTCGGATTACGTCTCCGACAAGGAGCGAAAGCTCCGCTTAAGGACTTCGTCTCTTACGTCGGATACTATCCGACATCCCAAATCCCCTGCTCAATAGAGTAGGGGATTTTCTTTTTCTCTCCGTCCATTTCTCCGGCATTGTATGCCGGCATTTTTTTGTATGTTCATTCCGCCGGATTGAATCCGGCATGTCGTCGTCCATTCTGCCGGATGTCATCCGGCGTGTCCCTCTCATCTTACCCCCTTCTCCTCTCTTTCTTTTTTGCTGTTTATCTGCGATTTCCTCTATTTATTTGTATTTTCTGTATTTTTCTACATTTTTATTTGCACATATCAAAAAATAGTTGTACCTTTGCACCGTCTTTTGTAGATAGCTGGCTCCGACAGCGTAAAAAGCGGTGACATATTGATTATTTCGCGTTTGCGATTTATTGGAATCCTTGGAATGTAGGAAGTTTTAATGATTCACCAATAATAAGTCAGCAAGCGTCCATATTGTATATGGGCGTGACTTATCGGTGAATGGGCATTTCCTACAGCCTCAAGGATGATAAGGAAGCGCTCATATTTCTTTTTTTTATATGAGGATTTACTTAATTTATTAATCTAAAAACCGATGAGGCGATGGGATATAACCGCCAACAAACAAAATGAACAAAATGATGCTCGTTCTTTTCTGTTCTTTTAGTGCATTAGCATTTGCACAGTACAGCCCGACAGAAAGAGATCTTGGTAGAGATTGTGCTACGCAAGATGGAAAATTAGGAACTTGGAAGGAGGTTACTGTTACCGAAACATATTCAAACAGTGGCACTCAAACACGTTCTAATACTAGTTCCCAAAATTTTAATGCTTCAGCTGGTGCCGAGTATAAAGTAGGAGGGGCAAAAGTTTCTGGTAGTGTAGGATATGGTAATGGTAATTCTAACACAAATAGTACTTCCAATTCTTCAACTAATTCGACATCAAGATCTTATAAAGATATTCAATGCGTTGAAGATAAAAATGCCAATAATCCTCAATATACACCTGTAAGATGGTAGTATAAGATATTTTTTCACGCCCGAGGAGCCAACCCCTCGGGCTTTTTCTTTCTTCTTTTCCGCCGGATTGAATCCGGCATGTTCTTCGTCCATTGTGCCGGATGTCATCCGGCGTATTTCACTCCGTCCATTTCCCCGACATTTAATGTCGGCTTCTCGTATGTTCATTCCCCCCGGAATTTTATTCCGGCATTTTTGACTAGTCCTTTTAACCTTTTAACTCTTTAACGAAAAAATCGTTTAAAAGAACGATTTTTTCCTTTACCTCTTGCATATATCAAAAATAATTACTAACTTTGCACCCGCTTTGCCTTATTTGAACGACGGTCAAACGACGGTCAAGCGACAGTCAAGGCTTACGTTACGCCCCTGTCGCCCCGGAAAAGCACCCCAAATTTATGTACAATTCTATATTATATATTTATATATAATATACATTTTAAAACCCCATCTTTTTATGTCAGAAATTAAAACATCCTCAGGCATCGATCAGATCCACGGCAAAACCAACGGCCGTGACAGTGGCTATTTCTACATGCGTAACGGCAAACAATTTTACCGTACTCGCAAAGAATCTTACCAGCAAAACCAGTCTCCCCGCCAAAAGTGGAACTCTGCTGCCTTCAAGTATGCCAGCTCGCAGCTCAAGCTCCTGACCTCTCCTGAAGCCAAAGCTCAACTCGCAGCTGACTTTGAAGCCGCAAACCACATTGCCTCCAACGGTAAGATATACACCACTTCCCGTGCTTGGAAATTCAATTCCCTTATCCACGATTTTAAACAGATGCATCCCTTTAATTCGTAAATTATTTCAATCGTCAATAAATCGTCAAATCGTCAATCGTTCAATCGTCAATCCCCATGACCCCCACTATCCCGTACATACAATCCCGTTTTGACGACTTCAATGCCCGCTTTTTCGGCGGGCAACTCCCTCCCGTCCCCATCCGCCTCTCTCACGCCAAAGGCTTCCTCGGCAAACTCACCTTCACCCGCCGCAAACACGGTCTCTTCGGCAAGTACCGCAACGAGGATTTTGTCCTTCGCATAAACGTCCGCATTGACCTCCCCGAACCCCTCATTGAGGACACGATCCTCCATGAGATGATCCATTTTTATATCGCTGTTAATCAATGGAATGACACCTCCATTCACGGGCAACTCTTCCGCCGTGAGATGGCGCGAATCAACGCCGAAGGGAACCGTCATATAACGATCTCTCATCGTCTCACGGACTCCCAGCGCGCGCAGTCGATTATTCATAAAACCCGTGTTTTTGCGCTCGTCCGTTTCTCCGATGGTCAGTTCGGCATTAAGGTCGTGCCCCGCCAACCGCAACATATGCACTATTGGCATCGCGCCGCCCTCAGAACTTTTGCGAACCACCGCCCCTCCATTGCGCAAATCGATTGGTACCTCTCCGAGAACGATTATTTCGCGCGTTTCCCATCTTCCGTCGCCATGAAGGTCTTCCTCATCGCTCAACCCGAGGAAATCCCGCTCCATGATGCAAAAAAAATCGCCTAAACCTTGCATATGTCGGAAAATTGTTGTAATTTTGCAACCAAATAACTCATTAACCATAACCCTTTAAACGAATTGTCTTATGAATCAAAAACTCAACATCATTGCTACCATCAAGGATGGCGTAGCAATCGCCCTCGTTAATTATCTGAGCCTTGTCGTAACCGCAGCGCTCTATCTCTTAACGGTCTGGATCCCTTATCTCAACGTCGGTACCACCATCGCTATGTGCTCTCTACCCGCTGAGATGGCGAAGGGAAATGTTCTCAACCCGATCTTTATCTTTGATGGTAAGTACCGCAAAAACATGGGCGAGTTCTTCATTCTCGTGGCTCTTGAGGGAGGTGCTATCATCGCAGGATTCCTTTTTGGAATCATCCCTGGTATTGTTATCTCGATCGCTTGGTCGTTCGCAACAGTACTTTTTGTAGATAAAAACCTCAATGCACTGGAGGCGCTCCGCGAGTCTAATTCGCTTACTTATGGCAATAAATGGCGTATCTTCGGAGCCAAGTTCCTCGTGGTTATCTGTCTTGAGATCGTTACTGCAATCATCAGTTTCATCTTCGGACTTGGTGAGATTGGCTGGCTCGAAACGATTGGTACGATCATCAATATGGTGGTTATTATCTTCGCTGTTCCGGCTCTCTATGGTGTAGAAGCTTCTATCTATCGCCAACTCACCTCGGGGGAAATCATCACAGTAGAGACTCCGGATTCTGAAAAATCAGAGTAATTCTCTCGCACGCGTGCGTATATGCGCACGCACCCGTTCCTTATTATATTTAATTATAACAAGCTCCTTTCCATCGAAAGGGGCTTTTTTAGTGCTTTTTGCCCAAAAGACAAAAAATACGCTAAAAACAACAAAATTTGCTATCGCTGATAATCAGCAAGTTACAAAGAAAGTGCACTTTTTTATGCATTTTTTTACTAAAATATTTGGTCATGTCAAAAATTTGTACTACCTTTGCATCCGCTTTCGCTCAAAAATGGATCATCTCCTAAAGAGCCTAAGCAAAACAGTGATCTTTGAAAGAATGTCTATTCATAACAAGATGTAGTACAAGAACTGAAGTAAATTTATTTACGTAAGTCCACGGCTCGACCGTGAACTTATTTAGGTTCCCTAAGATTTCTACACTTGATAAATTCGATTATTCTGAGCTAAGTTATAATTATTCTTTTACAACGAAGAGTTTGATCCTGGCTCAGGATGAACGCTAGCGACAGGCCTAACACATGCAAGTCGAGGGGCAGCGCGGTTGAAGCTTGCTTCAATTGGCGGCGACCGGCGCACGGGTGCGTAACAGGTGTGCAATCTGTCCATAGTCGGGGAATAGCCCAGCGAAAGTTGGATTAAAGCTCCATGTGAGTGAACGCCGCATGACGATCACTTGAAACGTAAGGACTATGGGTGAGCACGCTTCTGATTAGATAGTTGGTGAGGTAACGGCTCACCAAGTCGACGATCAGTAGGGGTTCTGAGAGGAAGGTCCCCCACATTGGAACTGAGACACGGTCCAAACTCCTACGGGAGGCAGCAGTGAGGAATATTGGTCAATGGGCGAGAGCCTGAACCAGCCAAGT
>Ga0256407_10002204_pt1 | contig 37950 bp, 33 predicted proteins | sample RumenRJG_04DNA_FD_193489 | JGI IMG/M metagenome (GOLD analysis project Ga0256407, IMG submission 193489) | Bovine rumen microbial communities from Lethbridge, Alberta, Canada - RJG_04 | ecosystem: Host-associated > Mammals > Digestive system > Stomach > Rumen | place: Canada: Alberta... | reverse complement strand
CATCTGAGGAAGTCCCCATGTGCCGAGAGAGGTAAGTATAACAACGCCGATAAGAGCGAATATATCAGGACCGAAGAAGGATGTATAAACACCCTGAAATTCATTTCCGCCTGCTGTTGTAACACTCTGCTGAGAGAGCTTTGCGATAGTTTCCGTAAGACCGCCGTTCACCTGCATTACCGCAACTATTACAGCAACGATACCTGCAAGCATTACTATACCTTGTATAAAGTCATTTATAGCGGTAGCCATATATCCGCCGAGAACAACATAAACGCCTGTCAGTACAGCCATTGCAATAACGCAGTAAACATACGGGATACCGAATGCCATTTCAAAAAGTCTTGAAAGACCGTTGTAGAGTGATGCTGTATAAGGGATAAGGAATATAAAGATGATTATTGATGCTGCAATTTTGAGTGCCTTTGAATCATATCTTTTTGCAAAGAAATCGGGCATTGTTGCAGAATCAAGGTGCTGAGTCATAACTCTTGTACGTCTGCCGAGTACGTTCCATGCAAGAAGTGAGCCTATAAAGGCATTTCCCAGACCTATCCATGTTGAAGCAAGACCGAATCTCCATCCGAACTGTCCTGCATAGCCTACAAATATTACGGCTGAAAAGTATGAAGTACCGAATGCAAAAGCTGTGAGCCACGGACCTACGGAACGGTTTCCGAGTACAAAGCTGTTTACATTTGTTGCCTGTTTCCGACAGTATATGCCGACACCTATCATGACCGCAAAAAATACGACCAGAAACAGTATCTTGATAAACATATCCATTTTATTATCTCTCCTTTATTTTCTTTAATGGAAATATTTTCTCAATAATATATGCTATATTTTATCTTGCTGATTTTGCAAATAACACAGCAATATTATTAAAAGACGTTATCAAGAGAGGAATAAACATGATAATAGATTTTCATACACATATTTACCCCGACAAAATAGCCGAGCGCACAATAAATGCACTCGTAAACTCTGCAAAGAATGTCCTTGCACACACAAACGGTACACTTTCGGGACTTATAGAAAGTATGGACAAAGCAGGTATTGACAAATCGGTCATACTTCCCGTAGCGACACGCAAGGGACAGTTTGACACTATAAATAATTTTGCACTGAATATAAACAAAACGCATAAAAGGCTTGTTTCCTTCGGCGGCATACACCCCGATGATGATGACATTCCCGAAAAGATAGGATATCTCAAAGAAAACGGCTTCAGGGGAATAAAGATACATCCCGACTATACAGGCACATTCATTGACGATGAAAGATACATAAAAATAATAAGTGAATGTGCAGGGCTTGGACTCAAAGTCATAACACACGCCGGTGTTGATCCTGCATTTGACGTTATACACTGTCCGCCCGAAAAAGCAAGATCTGTTGTTGAAAAGATAAGCCGTGAAACAGGCATAAACGAACCGTTTATGATATTTGCACATCTTGGCGGTATGCTCATGCACAATGATGTAATGAAATATCTTGCCGGAACAAACTGCTATATTGAGATAAGCTGTTCATTTCACGGACTGACACATTTCTGTGATACAACAGATGAAGATGTAATACAAACTATAAAAATACATGGAGCGGATAAAATTCTTTTCGGCACAGACAGCCCCTGGAATGACCAGAAATCATACGTTGAGCATTTCAAAAAGCTTGACGGAATAAGTGACAAAGAGAAAGATATGATACTTCATACCAATGCCGAAAAGATACTTTCAGGCTGCTAATTGCCTGTTCGTAAAAAGCACTTATACATTATAGCACTTTACAGTGTTAAAGTCAATTCCGATTTACTCTATAGCATTAAACACAACCTACAAACTTTGAATAAACATTTTATGCAAAACCACAGAACCGCTGATTCATAATAATAAAATGTTAACAGCCGCTTTCCTAAAGTACTGAGGATTATCCGTTAATTGAATTTATGTTATGTTAAGAAAAGCAGATACGGCAGACTTTTTATCAGGTCTGCCGTATCTGCTTTTTATGAGGGTGAGTTATATATTTTAAGGGATTATTCTACTTTTGGAAGTGCATTGATGCTTGCTGCAAGCTCTTCATCTGTCGGGATGTAGTCTGTCATTACACCGTCGTTGAACTTCTCGTATGCTGTCATGTCGAAATAGCCTGTGCCTGTAAGACCGAAGAGGATTGTTTTTTCTTCGCCTGTTTCCTTGCACTTGAGTGCTTCATCAATTGCAACTCTGATTGCGTGTGAGCTTTCGGGAGCGGGGAGGATGCCTTCAACTCTTGCAAACTGCTCTGCTGCTGCAAATACTGATGTCTGCTCAACTGAAACAGCTTCCATGAAACCGTCATGGTAAAGCTGGCTGAGAGTTGATGACATACCGTGGAATCTCAGACCGCCTGCATGGTTAGCTGACGGGATAAAGCCTGAACCGAGTGTGTACATCTTTGCAAGAGGACATATCATTCCTGTGTCACAGAAGTCGTATGCGAACTTTCCTCTTGTGAAGCTCGGGCATGATGCAGGCTCTACGGCTATGAAACGATAGTCATTCTCGCCTCTGAGCTTTTCGCCCATGAACGGTGAGATAAGACCGCCGAGGTTTGAACCGCCGCCGGCACAGCCTATGATTATATCGGGTTTTACATTATACTTATCAAGTGCAGCCTTTGCTTCAAGACCTATAACTGACTGATGGAGAAGTACCTGATTGAGAACCGAACCGAGTACATAACGGTATCCGGGATTTGATGTTGCTACTTCAACAGCTTCGGAAATAGCACAGCCAAGACTGCCTGTTGTGCCGGGGTGTGCTTCGAGTATCTTTTTGCCGACATTTGTTGTTGTTGACGGTGAAGGAGTAACGTCTGCACCGTAGGTACGCATTACTTCACGTCTGAAAGGCTTCTGCTCATAGCTTACCTTTACCATGAATACTTTACAGTCAAGTCCGAAATATGCACAAGCCATTGAGAGTGCTGTACCCCACTGACCTGCACCTGTTTCTGTTGTAACGCCCTTGAGTCCCTGTTTTTTTGCATAGTATGCCTGAGCGATAGCGGAATTGAGCTTATGACTGCCGCTTGTGTTGTTGCCCTCGAATTTGTAGTATATTTTTGCCGGAGTGCCGAGAGCCTTTTCAAGACAGTATGCACGTACAAGGGGAGAGGGACGGTACATTTTATAGAAATCTCTTATTTCCTGCGGTATTGCAATATAGGGAGTAGTATCGTCAAGCTCCTGTGCTACAAGCTCTTCACAGAAAACAACTCCGAGCTGTTCAGCATTAAGGGGCTTGTGTGTGCCGGGATCAAGAAGAGGAGCAGGCTTGTTTTTCATGTCTGCTCTTACGTTGTACCATGCTTCTGGTATCTCCGATTCGCTAAGATAGATTTTGTAGGGAATTTGATTTTCACTCATTGTCATTATCTCCTTTTAATATTTTTATTTTAATTTTAAAGGTCATCGGTACGGAATAGGAATAATTCCGCATTCCACTTTAAAATAAAAAAACTGTCCCGACAATATGCCGGGACAGGAAATTCCTGCGGTGCCACCCTGCTTGATACTTTTCGGTATCCTCTCAAACGTACTACCATACGCCGACCATGTTTACGGAGGTCAGTCCGTCTTGCATACTCTGTATTGATATACATTTCTGTTCGCCCTCAGAAGTCCATTCGATACAAGCTCTCTCTGCCGCACTCTCACCGTCTGCGGCTCGCTTTAAGGGAGTTTCACAAGATCTACTCACTCTTCCTCAACGGTTTAATGATATTTTATACCAAATAAAATCTGTTGTCAATAGTTTTATTTATAAAATACATAAAATATGCTTTGCTTCTTTTAATGAAAATAATGCCGGCTGTTATTCCGAAAGCAGGGGAGTTGTTTCGGATGCCGAATTATACATGGCTGCACATATTGCGGCGGAAAGGGCAAATACCTCCTGAGCGGTGTAATATATTTCAAGCTCGAAGCCGCTGCCGAATCTGTTCCAGCATTTTTTCTGTGTCATGACCGGACTTTTATCAACATCAAAGAGTGAAAAGCGTCCTGCCAGAATATCTCCTGCAAAACGATAAGTACTGCCGTATATCATAAAGGTGAAGCAATTTTTTACATACGGTACAAGAACATAGAGTCTGCCGCCGCATCTTATAGAAAAGTGTTCTATCACTAAATTCTTGTGTACTATTTCCGAGACCTTGTATCCGCTGCTGTCACTTATTATTATTTTTTGTTTTGTTCTGTCCGTATGGACATAAACCTTGTATTTCGGATATGCACTTTCATTAAAGACCATGAATCCTGAGTTTTCGTCCGAAGTATCCCGTACCAGAAACAACTTCATTGTATCACCTGCCAGTAATTTTTGAATTTGGAATGTGGAAAGTGGAATTGTTTTTATAAACTTTTTATTCAAAGCTCCTCGAAGGCTCTTTCTACCATGTCCATAGGTATATGTGCAAGCATTGATATTTCTTCCGCAGTAAGACTTTCAAAGCTGTCACGCTGAGAAAGAACAGAATGCATAAGAAGATACACAGCAAAGCTGTCGGCTTCCCTTTCATATCTTGAAACACAAAAGCTTGTATTACAGCTTAGTTCTATTGAGTTTGTGCCTTTATGGAGGATTATATGTCCAAGCTCGTGCGCCATAGTAACACGTTTGCGGTAATAGTCAAGTTCGCTGTTAAGTACAACAAAAAGCATACCGTTCATAGTTATTGTAAATCCGTTGACGCACATCGGCAGTTCATGTTCTACCGTTATTATTCCCATTTTTTCGTATATATCCGCAGGCTCGGAAGTACCATACAGAAGCTCTGTTTCCTTTACTTTTTTCTCTATCCTGTTCATAGCATGCTCCTCTCGCAAAGCACATAAAGCATGCAGCTCACTCCTCTCCGAGTGCGCTCTTGTGCTGCTGTCTTGCTATTGCGGCAACAACCTTTATTGCATCTATAATTTTCATTCTGTCGCTGTTGTTAAGCGGAACGCCGTCAAACATAAGACCTTCCTGAGCCGAAAGTTTTTTTGTAAATTCGTCAAACACCTCCGATACCTCCACACTTCCGGAATTGTCTTCTGCACCGGAATTTCCAAGAAGATGATCAACGGAAACGCCGAACACATTACAAAGCTCGACAAGCTTTGTATTATCCGGTTCACGCCTGCCCTGTTCGTACATACCGACAGTTGATGCCGAAACGCCTATTCTGGCTGCAAGCTCAGCCTGTGTCATTCCTGCCCTTTTTCTTAGCTCCCTTATTCTTATGCCGATCTTATTTCCCATGATCGTTACCACCTCACACACAGATGTTACAGATATCTCCTTATCATTAACTGCATTATACCACACGTTAAGTGTAATTTCAAGGGCGAATACAAATTTTCGTCGGTGTGTCCGAAAATTTGTTTGTGATTTTGTAAATACAAACAAATTTTCGTTTTCCTCTTGATTTTTGGAAAAAATTGACTATACTATTAATCAAAGAGTATAAATATCACCTCTTTTAAACACTTTTTAAGTCTTTTTTCTCATTTTCATAAAATATACCTATCTCTGCTTTGATAAAAGCATAATTTTTATTTCAGGGTATCGGAAAATTGAATATCGGACTTTTATTTTTTATTTATTAATTACACATTTCGTGTAGAAAAGGAGTAAAGGATGGCATTTGTTGATAACAGGACTTATAAGGAATGGGCACAGGATTACAAAGATGAGGCGGATAAGATACAAGTTAAAATAGACGCTGTCAAGCTGGAAAAGAAAACCGCTCCGCCGTCAAAGCTTGCTGAATGTGATTACAGGATAAAGATACTTTCCGATATGCGCAAAAACTGTATGGAGATATATCACGAGCTTTCAAAAAGAAAGGAGCGTGCATCGTGAGAAATATTGTATTGTCACTTGATGACCAGATAAATTCGGAAGTAGCGTTTTCAAAATATTTTGAAAGCGGAGAAAATAACAATAATACAATAAAGCGTATGAAAAAGCTTTTAGCTGCCGCAATACAGAATGAGCTTACCGATCGTCAGAAAGACTGTGTGATACAGTACTACTATGAAAAGAAAAGCGTCAAGGAAATAGCCGAAAATACGGGTATTAAACCCACAACTGTATATAAGCACATAAACAAGGCAAGAAAAGCCATTAAAAAATGCGCCTGCTATTTATGAGCAAAAATATTCTTTCGGAATAAAACAAAAAATGCTGCACATAATATAGTTATTCCCGAAAGAATGCATTTATCCGTTATCGGGCAAGGCATTCAACGGGAGCTGTGCCTTGCCGGTATTATGTAATTATATAAGCTTTGTTCACGGATAAAAGGCACGGTCATATTTTCGGGAGGTCATATAATGCTTGACAGGCTTGCATTGATACTGCTTGTTATCGGCGGACTCAACTGGGGTGCAGTCGGAGTTTTCCAGTTTGACTTGGTTGCATGGATATGCGGCGGTCAGACAGGTATAATAAGCAGGATCATATACACCCTTGTAGCACTTTCGGCAATATGGTGCATTTCACTTCTTTTCAGGGAAAGAGAAGGTACACCCACATTGTCTGCATAATCTGAACGGATACGCTTGACGGCGTATCCGTTTTTTCAAAGACACAAAAAAACAGGCACGGCATATACCGTACCTGTAATTTTCAATATATTGAATAAGCTTCGGGAATTAGTCCTCGTACTTCTTCTCTGTAGCGTTCCATGCATACATCTTGCGGATCTCTTTTCCGACCTTCTCAAGCTGATGCTCTGCCTTGAGAGCTCTTGTAGCATTGAAGTGTGCTCTGCCGTTCTTGTTCTCTGCGATCCACTTTGTTGCGAATGTACCGTCCTGTATCTCGGAAAGAACCTTTTTCATCTCTGCCTTTGTAGCATCTGTGATGATTCTCTTGCCTGTCTCGTAGTCACCGAACTCTGCTGTATCGGAAATTGAATATCTCATCATTGAGAAACCGCCTGAGTAGATAAGGTCAACGATGAGCTTCATCTCGTGGATACACTCAAAGTATGCGTTCTCAGGAGCGTAGCCTGCTTCAACGAGTGTTTCAAAGCCTGCCTGCATAAGAGCTGTAACACCGCCGCAGAGAACCGCCTGCTCACCGAAGAGATCTGTTTCTGTTTCGATACGGAATGTTGTTTCCATAACTGCTGCACGAGCTGCGCCGATACCTGCACCGTAAGCAAGTGCAACGTCAAGGCAGTGACCTGTAGCATCCTGATATACAGCAACAAGAGCAGGTGTACCCTTGCCCTCAACATACTCTGAACGTACTGTGTGGCCGGGAGCCTTAGGTGCGATCATGAATACGTCAACATTTGCAGGGGGAACGATCTGCTTGAAGTGAATGTTGAAGCCGTGTGCAAATGCTATTGCCTTGCCCTCTGTAAGATTTGGAGCTATATCATTCTTGAAGATATCAGCCTGCTTCTCATCGGGAGTAAGGATCATGATGATGTCAGCCTTCTGTGTAGCCTCTGCTGTTGTGTAAACCTCGAAGCCAAGCTCCTTAACGTGATCCCAGCGTCTGCTGCCCTTGTAAAGACCGATGATAACGTTTACACCGCTGTCACGAAGGTTAAGAGCGTGAGCGTGTCCCTGACTGCCGTAACCGATGATGGCAACTGTCTTACCTTTGAGCTGATTGATGTCACAATCCTTTTCATAATAAATCTTTGGCATTTTTGTTTCCTCCATAATACATTTGGATTTGCCGCTTTATATGTGCGGCTGTAATATATTTATGAAATTCGTTAAACCGTCATTTGCGCAGTGCGCTGTCCTTTTCGATTGCGACAGTTCCTGTTCTGACGATCTCACGGATACCATACGGTTTTAAAAGATCCGTAAGCGTTTCAAAACGCTCAAGCGTATCTGCAAACTGCAAAGTCATTGTATTTATTGAAACATCAACTATCTTTGCATCCATAAGCTCGGCTATTTTCATAATGTCGAGTCTTTGCTTTGCGGGACAGCTTACTTTTATCAGAGAAAGCTCCCTGCTGATGAATGTCCCCGGTGAAAGGGTGCGTACCTTTATTACGGGGATTATCTTGTTGAGCTGTTTTTCAAGCTGTTCTACAACATATTCATCGCCGTCTGCTACAATGGTTATCCTTGAAATATTCTGATCCTCTGTAATTCCGACAGCAAGACTGTCTATATTGAAAGCTCTCCTTGAAAACAGTCCCGATACTTTTGACAGAACACCGGGGTGATTTTCAACGAGTACGGAAAGTGTATATTTCATCTCGGCGTCCTCCTTATACTGATGTTGTTTTCGGGTTTACGTTGCATACAAGTACAAACGGCTTGTCGCTTTTGAGCATCTCACGGGAATATTTAAGAGCCTCCTCGTTGCTTGACGCACAGACGGCATCAATACCGTAAGACTGTGCAAGCTTGACGAAATCGGGAACGTCATGTATTTCCGTTACCTCGTATCTGCTGCCGTAGAACTTGTCCTGAAGCTCATGCACCATACCGAGAACGGTATTTCTCATAACGATTATCTTTACATTGAGTTTTTCAACAGCTATTGTTGCAAGCTCGTTCATTGACATCTGGAAAGAACCGTCACCGCATACGGCGATAACATCTCTTGTCGGTCTTGCAAGCTTTGCGCCGACAGCAGCCGGAACGGAATAACCCATTGTACCCATACCGCCGGAAGTGAAGAAACGTCCGTCACGCAGACGGCAGTTATTCGCACACCATATCTGATTCTGTCCGACATCGGCGCACATTATAGCCTTTGAATGAACCATTCCCGAAAGCTCTGCAATAAAGCTCTTTGGCTCTACATAGCCGTCAAATACCTGTGGTACAGGCTCATACTCCTTTTTCCACTCGGCTACCTGCTGTTTCCATTCATCAGGTGTGGTGTAGTTTATCTCTTTAAGGAGCTGACCTAAAACATTCCTCATATCACCGACTATCGGGATAGAGGTTTTCATATTCTTGCCGATTTCGGCAGGATCTATGTCTATGTGTATTACATTGGCGTGTTCAACTACCTGATCAGGCGAAGCTACGGCTCTGTCGCCAACTCTTGCACCGCAAAGGATGATAAGGTCGGCATTGTGTACAGTGATATTTGCGGCTTTTCTGCCGTGTGAGCCAAGCATTCCTACATACTGCGGATCGTCCGAAGGCATTATTCCTATACCCATCATTGTTGAAACAACGGGTATTCCTGTTTTTTCTATAAACTCACGGAATTTAGGTTTAGCGCCCGAAGTAAGAACGCCGCCGCCTGCACATATTACAGGCTTTCTGGACTCGTTTATCATTTCCAGTGCTCTTTTTATCTGCATGGGATGACCTTGTACACTGGGCTTGTAGCTTATTATATTTACCTTTTCGGGATACTCGAAAGACTCTATCTCACCTGTCTGTACATCAACAGGAACATCTATGAGTACAGGACCGGGACGACCTGTGGAAGCAATATGGAAAGCCTCCTTGAAAACCTGCGGAAGCTCGGCTGTATTCTTTACAAGATAGCTGTGCTTTACGAAAGATTCACACGCACCTGTGATATCTGCCTCCTGAAATACATCTCTGCCGAGAAGGTCGCTCTTTACCTGACCTGTTATTGCAACAAGCGGAATAGAGTCCATATAAGCAGTTGCTATACCGGTTATCATATTGAGTGCGCCGGGACCTGATGTAGCGACACATACACCGACTGTTGAAAGTGCCCTCGCATATCCGCTTGCAGCATGAGCCGCATTCTGTTCCTGTCTTACGAGAACTGCCTTGATATCGGTCTCGCCGAGCTTATCAAAAAACGGGCATATTACCGCACCCGGATAGCCGAAAAGAAGCTTTACGCCCTCCTTTTCAAGACATTTTACCATTATTTCAGCACCGCTTATCACAGAACTCCCCCTTTTTTTAATTCATAATTTATAATGCATAATGCATAATTATTGTATCTTAATACGGAAACCGTTAAAATTCCACTTTCCACTTTCCAAATTCCACATTTTATTTAATGAGTATAATGTGTCCGGTTATAGGAAGTCTTTTGGCTCTTCCGTTAACAGCGTTTACTATTCCGAATATAGTAAGTGCAAAGCAGAAAAGGCTTATAATTGCGGATAATATCAGAAATATCCATCCTACCAACGGCACGAAGCTCATAACAGTAACCAGTACACTGATAATGACCTCAGCTATTGCAAGCACAATACCCTGATTTGCATGGAAACGTGCATACGGTGAATTTGGTGCAACGAGTATGGGTATAAGTACGAGCCATAAAAGATATGAAAACAAAGCTATCATTTTACTTTGTTCTATATCCATAGGATCGAAAAGTGCCGTATCATCCTGTGTATCGAAAAGTTTTTTTACTTTATCTTCAAAGTCTGACATAATAAAAACAACTCCTTAAAATAGTCATATGTTATGCAGTAATCCTGATATCTGCATAACATTCATTATATCATTACAAAAAATCAGTGTCAATATTTATACTCGAATTTATCAGGGCGGACGAATGAAAATCAGAAGCAATATTGTGCATGTTCAACAAAAAATGCATGGTGAGCCGTGATTTTAAAGGTTCACCATGCATTGTTTATTTTTTCTTATGAAATAAAGTGAGTATTACCACCAGCTCATTACATAGCGGTAGAGATCTTCATATCTTCTTGCAGAGTTGTTCCATGAGTAGTCCATTCTCATGCCTCTTACAGCGATATCGTGCCAACGGTCTTTTTCTGTGAAATATACAGTCTTTGCATAGTTGATGGAGTTGAGCATCTCATCGGCATTATAGTTTGCGAATGAGAAGCCTGTACCTGTATTGTCAACCCAGTTGTAAGGCTGTACCGTATCTTTAAGACCGCCTGTTTCACGTACAATCGGAACTGTACCGTATCTGAGAGCGATAAGCTGTGTAAGACCGCAGGGCTCAAAACGTGAAGGCATGAGCATTGCATCTGCTGCCGCATAGAGTTTGTGTGCTCTGTTGTCGGAGTAGTAGATGTTTGCGGAAACTCTGTCGGGGAATCTCCACTGATAGTGTCTGAACAGATTTTCGTACTTTTCATCACCTGTTCCGAGAACAACGAATTGTGTATGCTCGTCAATTATACGCTCGATAACGAAGTTAACAAGGTCAAGGCCTTTCTGGTCGGTAAGACGGGAGATTATTCCTATCATAAACTTACCGTCATCAACAGGCAGACCAAGCTCTTTCTGAAGACCTCTCTTGTTGAATACCTTCTTGTAGAATGTATCGGGTGTATAGTGGTCGTATATCTGTATATCGTGTTCGGGGTTATATACATTGTAGTCGATACCGTTTACGATACCGCAGAGGTTATTGTTCTTGTGACGCATAAGACCGTCAAGACCTTCGCCGTAATACGGCTGCTGAATCTCGCCTGCGTATGTATCACTTACGGTTGTAACGTAATCCGAGAATACTATACCTGCCTTGAGCATATTACCGTCATACTTGTATTCCATGTTTTCGGGAGTAAATACATACTCAGGGAAAGCTGTGAACTGACGGAAAGTCTTGATATCCCATATACCCTGAAATTTAAGGTTATGAATAGTCATCATGCTCTTTGTGCCCCAGAAGAAGCTGTTATCTCTGAACAGAGTTCTGAGGAATACGGGAGCAAGCGCAGCCTGCCAGTCATGGCAGTGGATTATGTCGGGACGGAAGCCGACAACGGGAAGTATAGCAAGAGCAGCCTTACTGAAGAATGTAAAACGCTCTATATCCCATTTGAGATCATTGGTATAGGGAGTATCTCCGCCGAAATAACCCTCATTATCAACGAAGTAATAGTGGATACCCTCATGGTAATATTCCATGATACCTACATACTTGTGGTCAGGAAGATAACCAAGATCCATATAGAAGCTTGTAACATAGTTGAAATGCTGACGATATTCCCAGGGGATACACATATACTTAGGTATGACCACACGAACATCGAATTCATCTTTATTCAGCATTTTCGGCAACGCTCCGACTACATCGGCAAGACCGCCCGTTTTTATAAACGGATAGCATTCGGAAGCAATAAACAGAATGTTTCTCATGATCTGATCTCCGTTCTTTAAATTCAAGTCTGGCGGAAACAATGTACAATGTTCAATGTACAATGTTCAATGTACAATGTGCAAGATACATGAATTCCATACAGTACTCTGATTTTTATTATAGTACATATTTTCAAAACTTTCAATATATTTTTTACATTTTTATGCAATTTTCCGTAACAGCGGCGGGTAAAAAATACGGCTGACTTCGTTTTTGAAAGTCAGCCGTACTGTGTTTGTTACGGATTATTTGTTATTCTTTGTGGTTTGTTTTTTCTTGTCGTTAATGAGCTTTATAACGAACAGTGTTGCTGCCATGAGAACCATTGATATGCCGAGAACTACAAATACATTCTGTACAAAGCCCGAAATAAGATAACCTACAGCCGAAACTGCTGCTACTGTCATAGCATAGGGGAGCTGAGTCGATACATGGTTGACGTGGTCGCATTGTGCGCCTGTTGAAGCCATGATCGTTGTATCGGATATCGGTGAGCAGTGGTCGCCGCATACTGCGCCTGCAAGACATGCTGAGATGCAGATTATTACCATTGAAGGTATGCCTGTTTCGGCAGCGTTTACAAGCTGGCTCTGGAACACGCCTGTTACTATCGGGATAAGTATTCCGAATGTTCCCCATGATGTGCCTGTTGCAAATGAAAGACCGAGTGCAACTATAAAGAGAATTACAGGGAGAAGTATCTGCACGGCTGATGCGCCTTCAACTATTCCTCTTACATATTCGCTTGCACCGAGAGTACCTGTAATAGTTTTGAGTGTCCATGCGAATACAAGTATAAGAATTGCGGGAACCATCTGCTTGAAGCCTGAAACTATTGAATCCATACATTCATTGAATTTCATAACGCCTCTTAGAATATAGTATCCTATGATAAGTACAAGTGTAGCTATAGAACCGAGTGAAAGACCGTATGAAGCATCACAGTTTGAGAACGCATCTATAATATTTTCACCCTTGAAAAGTCCGCCTGTGTAGAGCATACCAAGAGTACAGAGTACTATGAGGAGTATTACAGGTAAGATAAGGTCGATTACTTTGCCCTTTGATGTTGAGGGAGCGTCATCTTTTGGATAAACACTGTTTCTTGTAGTGAAAAGGTCGCCCTTTGCGGCATTCAGTTCATGTGTTTTCATCGGGCCGTAATCAATGTCCGAAAGAGCTATGAATATTACCATTGCAAGTGTAAGGAGCGCATAGAGATTATAAGGGATAGTGCTGATAAAGAGCTGTATTCCGTTAACACCCTCAACAGTGCCGCTTACTGCTGCCGCCCATGATGATATGGGAGCAATTATACATACAGGCGCTGCTGTTGCATCTATTATATAGGCAAGCTTTGAACGTGATACTTTATGCTTGTCGGTAATCGGACGCATTACCGAGCCGACTGTAAGACAGTTGAAATAGTCATCAACGAATATCAGCACACCGAGAATGAATGTTGATATACAAGCACCCTTGCGTGTTCTGATATGCTTTGCAGTCCATTCGCCGTATGCACGGCTGCCGCCTGCCTTGTTCATAAGTACAACGATAGCGCCGAGTGCAACGAGGAAGATAAGTATTCCGACATTGTAGGAGTCTGCAACATTACTTATAAGACCGTCCTTTACAACATAGCCCATAAAGCCTTCAAATCCCGTTCCGTAGGATATTGCAGCTATCAGCGCACCCGAAATTATTCCTATGAAAAGTGATGAATAAACCTCTTTGGTGATAAGTGCAAGACCTATTGCGATTATCGGGGGAAGGAGTGACCACATTGAGCCGACAGCCGTTTCACCGTCCATATGTACGGCTTTTGTTATCGGTGTCTGTACAAAGCATATTATGATATATACCAGCACGACACCTATGAATATCAGATTTTTTATGATATTCATGTTCCTGCTTTTTGCCGCAGCAGCAGTATTTGTCTTAGCATTCTCTGACGGCTTTTTCTTGGCTTTCTTTTCCGACATACTTTTACCCCATTTCATGTTTTATACTGACAAAATAAGCACTATCTTGTCATAAAATGTACCCATATTTTAACATGTTAAATCAAAATTTTCAATATTAAAAAAGAAATATATCAATTATGACACTGAATAATTCCACATTCCACTTTCCACACTCCACATTAAAAAAGTTTTCGGTTGACTTTACAGGTGTATTATTGTATTATTAAAATAAGAATAAGGTATTATACGGAGGGAAAAATGAAAGGGCATATTATAAAGACAATAACTCTTGTTATGGCGGCAGTCATGCTTGCGGGTGTTTCGGGCTGTGCAGGCAGAACAAATAAAAAAAGTGAGAGCAGCAGTAAAAGCAGCTCCTCACAAACAAGTTTTTCAAAAAGCAGTTCATCAAAAAGCAGTCAGGCATCTTATAATACTTTTGTTTTCGGAAGTGGTAAGAACAACAGTAAAAGTACAAGTCAGGCATCATATGATAAATCTGACGTATCGGGCAGATGGTCATATACCTATGAAAGCAGGGGCGAAAATTATAAAATGTCGCTTGAGCTTTATAATGACGGCAGTGCAAAATTTGTTTCTGACGAAAGTGAAGAACGTGCCGAGGGTACATGGACTGTTTCGGGAAATAAAGTATCATTTAAAGAGAAAAATACGGGTACGGTTTCGGAATTCACTTATGAGAACGGAACTATGACTATGGGCATGGGAAATCAGACTCTTGTACTTAAAAAGGACGATACTCCTCTTGAAGATGAAGTCAGCAAAGAGGAAACAAGCTCCGAAAAACACGAAAACAATACTGAGGTATCGTTTGAGTTTGACGGACATACAGACGCACAGTATGCCGGTGACTGGAAAGTGAATTTTTCAAAGGACGAGCTTTCACTCAGTGATGAAGAAAATGCGGCTCTGCAAGTTATGTATGATGATGTAGTCATAACTCTTAACGAGGACGGTACTGTAAAGACTGTATTTATGAGTGAAGAAATGGAAGGCAAATGGGAATCAAGCGGAAATTCCGTAAATATACTTCTTGACGGTGAGATGGAAAAATTCAGCTATAATGACGGCGTACTGACGGGTACGACAGAAAAACGCCTTACTTTAGTAAAAACTTCAAATTAAAATAAATTCCACTTTCCACTTTCCACATTTATAATTGAGGTGTTCTGATTGAGGGATATAAAATTATTTGTAAGTGTTTTTAAGGACAGTGCGGAGAGTGACGGGGAGGTTATTTTTCCTGTTTCGGCAGGAGCGGCACTTTATGATAAGAACGATAAGGTTTTGCCGCTCAGAGATGATTCGGGAGAGAATATATCTTTAAAAAATCCTCAGTACTGTGAGCTTACGGTGCAGTACTATGCATGGAAAAATCAGAACTTCGGTTTCGGAGGTCTGATGCATCAGAGAAGATATTTTGACCTTACAAGAGTATATCCTGTAAAGCGTGGCGGCAGAATGCCGAAAGAAAAACCTTACAGGATATTTGATTCTCCCGACAAAAAAACATTGAAGCTCATCGGTGCAGACAGCAACACTGTAAACCGTCTTGCAGATGAATTCAGGATAATAGCTCCGCTCAGGGAGAATATATATCAGAGCATTGAGGAATACTATAATAAGAATGACAGACGGGAATTTGATGATATAGGTCTGCTTAAAAGGATAATATCCGAAAAATACCCGTCATACAGTGACAGTGCAGAGGAATATTTCTCGCAGAAATATTCTTATTTCTGCAATATGTTCTTGTCGGACAGGGAAATGTTTGAAAAATACAGTGAATGGCTGTTCGGCATATTATCGGAATATGAAGTCATGAAGCCGAAAGAGCTTTTTTATCCCCGTGAGCAGGGAAAGCTTGCGGAACGGCTTTTCGGCGTATATATGACTTACATAATAAACAATACGGATATACCGTGTGCAGAAGTGCCGAGAGCGCATTTTGCATGTGTGAACGGTGCGACGGCAAAGAATTTTTCTTTCAACAGAAAAATGTATGCGCTTTTTCCGCCGGGTTCACTCAGGAGAGGCATACTCCGTAAAATAAAATTTTAAGAGAGGTTGATCTGAAATGTACGATTATCTTGTTGTTGGCGCAGGTCTTTTTGGTTCTATATTTGCTTACGAGGCAAACAAGCGTGGTAAGAAGGTTCTTGTTATTGACAAGAGAGATCATGTCGCAGGTAATATCTATTGTGAGAAAATAGAGGATATCAATGTACATAAGTACGGCGCACATATTTTCCATACAAATGACAAGGCTGTATGGGAATATATAAATCAGTTCGCAGAGTTCAATAACTATATCAATTCACCTGTTGCAATATACAAGGATGAGCTTTATAATCTCCCGTTCAATATGAACACATTCAGCCGTCTTTGGAACATCAAGACACCTGACGAGGCAAAAAAGATAATTGCCGATCAGATAGCAGAGCTTGATCTGAAAGATCCTCAGAACCTTGAAGAACAGGCACTCAGTCTTGTCGGACGTGACGTTTATGAAAAGCTTATAAAGGGCTACACAGAAAAACAGTGGGGACGTTCATGCACCGACCTTCCTGCATTCATAATAAAAAGACTTCCCCTCAGATTCACATTCGACAACAACTATTTCAACGCAAGATATCAGGGCATACCTATGGGCGGATATACTCCCATAATCGAAAAAATGCTTGACGGTATCGAGGTACTTACAAACACGGATTATTTTGAGTGGATAAAGACAAATGCCGACAAGGTAAAGAAAACTGTATTTACCGGTCAGATAGACCAGTTCTTTGACTATAAGCTTGGTGTACTTGAATACCGTTCTGTACGCTTTGAAACAGAAGTGCTTGATACAGACAACTATCAGGGAAATGCAGTTGTAAACTATACAGAAAGAGAAGTTCCATATACAAGAATTATCGAGCATAAGCACTTTGAATTCGGTACACAGCCGAAAACAGTAATTTCAAGAGAGTACTCATCCGAATGGAAACCCGGCATCGAGCCTTACTATCCCGTAAACAATGACAAGAACAACAAGCTCTATGAGGAATACAAGAAGCTTGCAGACGAAACACCGGATGTTATATTCGGCGGCAGACTCGGACACTACAAGTATTATGATATGGATAAGGTAATAGATGTTGCTCTTGCGGCAGTAAAGGAAGAATTCGGTGACTGAGCGGACTGTTCTTAGAAACATACTCTTTCCTGCTGAGAAAGTATGTACTGTAGACGAGCTTTATTTCCGTAAAAAGAATGACAATGTAAAATACAGCGGGGCTGACGGCTTTATGAATATACATGGGGCTGTCAGCTTCGATACATATTTCAATATATTTCCCGTAAAAAAGTATCTTGATTACTGTAATATGGGAAAGGTATTTCTTGAACTAAGTCTTTGCGGAAAATTCAAGGTCAGTGTTTACGGTGTTTCGGCTGACAGGGAAGAATGTGTTTTAACAAAAAGTATTGTGCTTGATGACAAGGGAACATTTACTCTTGAACTCGGAGATGTGTTTTCGGAAAAATATGACAATGCATATTTTACACTTTATTCCGATAACGGACGTTTTTACAGCGGAAAGCTTGTTTCCGAGCGTGACAGCATACAGGATGTAAATATAGCCGTTGTTATATGTACGTTCAGGAGAGAAAAATTCCTTCTTGAAAATCATGCAAAAATATGTGCATATCTTGACAAAAGTGATGTTTTTAACAGCGGAAACTTTCATGTATATATTGTCGATAACGGACGGACTCTTGAACGTGATACAACAGAGAACAGCTTTGTAACGCTCATACCAAATGAAAACACCGGCGGAAGCGGCGGATTTACAAGAGGCTATTATGAAGCAGTTCACAGCGGCAGGAATTTTACCCATATATTATTTATGGATGATGATATAGTGCTTGACTGTGAAATGTTCCTGAGAGTTTATTCACTTCTGAGAATACGAAGCAGTGATAATAAAGATTTAGCTGTCGGCGGTACAATGATAAAGCTGAGCGACCGCATAACTCAGCATGAAGCCGGCTCTTTCTGGGACGGAAAACGTCACATTTCGATAGGTGAAGGCTGTGACCTTACAAAGCGTAAGGATGTTCTTGATACGGCTTATTATCCCGAAGGAGATTACAATGCATGGTGGTTCTATTGCTTTCCGTCTGACTGGCAGGAAAAATACGGCTATCCGCTCCAGTTTTTCATCAAAGAGGACGACATCGAATATTCTCTGAGGTGTGCAGGCAGGATAGCTGTTTTAAGCGGTATTGCCGTATGGCATGACGATTTCGAGGGAAAGTATGACGGCTTTCAGGAGTACTATATAAAACGCAACGAGCTTATTATGACAGCCGTGAATGACCAGAAAAGATACACGATTTTTCAGATAAGAAAACTTGTTCTGAGCGTCATGCGTCAGACTGTCTATCAGAGATATTTTCTTGCGGATATAATCATGCGTGCATATGATGATTTTCTCAAGGGCTGGGAGCATTTTTATAATACGGACACAACTGCCCTTAACAAAGAGCTTATGGAATCCTGTGAACCGCTTATCGGTGATGAGGAGCTTCTTGAAAAATACGGTGTATATTTTGACAAAAAAAAATATGAAAATTCCTGTACGGAGCCTGAAAACCTGAAAAAACAGGCTCTTACACTCAACGGTTATCTTATACCGGTGATATTTTACAAAAAGGACAAGGACGGCTTTTATATCACCGACCTTGCAAAACGCCGGATAGTTAATTTCTATAAGCACAAAGTCGTACTGCATTATGATGTTTCGAGAAGAAAAGGCTTTGTTACAAAACAGAAAAAGTCAAAGCTATGGGGAAATATATTCCGACTGATATTCAAAAGCATAAGATTTGCTATAATGTACCCGTCGGTATGCAAAGGCTTTAAGAAAAATCTCGGCAAGCTTACCGGTGAAGACATTATAAAACGTACAATAAAGTAAAAACCGCCCCTGCTGTACAATCAATCCTGTACGGCAGGGGCGGTATTAGTTTCTCTGCCCGGAGGGATTCGAACCCTCGATCTTCAGAGTCGGAGTCTGATGCATTATCCATCTGTGCTACGGACAGATATAAAACTGTAAAAATTATTTTAACATACTTTTTGCACATTTACAAGTGAAAAATAAGATGATATAATAAAAACACTGAAATTTTTGGAAGTGTTTGTATGAATATAAAAACAGGCGATATTCTTGAAATGAAAAAGCCGCACCCATGCGGAAAACCCGATAATAAAAAATTCGAGGTTTTAAGAATTGGTATGGATATAAAGATAAAATGTCTTGCGTGCGGGCATGAGGTCATGCTCCCACGCTCAAAAGTCGAAAAAAATATAAGAAAAATATTATCTGCGGAGTGAATTGTAATGGGTTACAACAGAGATGAACAGCGGAATACTCTTACTTATTCAGATGTCGGTGACGGATATCAGCTTCCGGAAAAGCATCGTACTTCATTATATCCTCCGTATGATGATAAATATTACTATACTGATGAGTCGATACCGCCCGATACCAGACAAAAGATCTATAGAGGTCTTTTTAAGGCAAAGAGCAGATTCAGCGGCAGGATACAGATATATTCTGTAAAAGGCAGCATCGCTTATGAACTGATCCTGCTTGTGTTTTTTACGGCATGCTGTGTGCTGTTTTTTGTTCAGGTCTTTGATGGTATCATGTTTGAGGTAAACTGCGAAGAAATATACGGGGGAATATCAAATGTTTATTCGTATAAAAGCCCGCAGGCTTCAAAAGCTCATTATTATGCGACTTTAAAATATGAGTATAACGGGCAGACGTACAGCGTTGACTACAGACAGGCAAATGTATATACAACCGAGGGTGTTAAAACAAAGATATATGTTGACAAAAATTCGCCCGAAAATTATCGTGTTGAATATGAGCGTGTGCAGGGTATTTCACTTATAAGTTTAACTTTGCTTTTTATTACATTCGATGTTATAGAGATCCTTACTCTGATAAAATTATGCTTTAGTATAAGGTCGGCAATACTGATAAAACGAATAAAAAGGGAACAGGGAATAACTAAAAGATAAAACCGACAGCAGGCAATAAAGGGAGGAAAAAATATGATAGACAGACTGCAAGTGTTTGAGAACAGATATGAGGAGCTTTCCGAAAAGCTTTGTGATCCGTCTGTGACTTCATCGGCAGAACTTTATACGGAGGTAATGAAGGAATATAAGGCTGTTGAGCCTATCGCACTGAAATACAGGGAATATAAAAACTCTGTTAAAGAGCTTTCGGAGGCAAGAGAGCTTTTTGAGGAGAATAAAAATGACAGTGAAATGTGTGATATGATAAGCGAGGAGATATCGGAGCTTGAAGAAAGGATACCGCAGATAGAGAGTGAACTGAGAATACTTCTTTTGCCTAAAGATCCCAATGATGATAAGAATGTTATCGTTGAGATAAGGGGCGGAGCAGGCGGAGAGGAATCCGCACTTTTTGCGGCTGTTCTGTATAGAATGTACAGTATGTATGCTGTCAAAAGAGGGTACAGGCTTGAAATACTCAACACAAATGAAACAGAACTCGGCGGTTACAAGGAAATAAGCTTTATGCTCACGGGTGAGGGCGCATATTCAAGGCTTAAATATGAAAGCGGTGTACACCGTGTACAGCGTGTGCCCGAAACCGAAACTCAGGGACGCATACACACATCTACCGCAACGGTTGCAGTTCTTCCCGAAGCCGATGATGTCGATATCAGCATAAATCCTGCCGATCTGAAAATAGATACATTCCGTTCAAGCGGTGCAGGAGGTCAGCATATAAACAAGACGGAATCCGCTATACGAATAACACATATACCGACAGGCGTTGTTGTTGAATGTCAGGATGAAAGAAGTCAGTATAAAAATAAAGATAAGGCAATGAAGGTGCTTAAATCAAGACTTCTTGAAGCAGAACGTGAACGCCGCAGCAGTGAAGTCGCTGAGGAAAGACATCAGCAGGTAGGAACGGGTGACAGGAGTGAAAGGATAAGGACTTATAACTATCCGCAGGGACGTGTTACCGACCACAGAATAGGTCTTACTCTTTACAAGATAGATGATATACTCAACGGAAATATTGATGAGATAATAGATGCGCTGATAACGGCAGACAGAACGGCAAAGTTAGAAGAAAACAGTGAAATATGATAACGGAGGGTAAATACTATGGCAATGAAGCATTATAAACTGAGATTTTTCAAGTTCAGGCTGTTTGTGATATTGATACTTGTGGTACTTCTTGTTGTACAGTTAAGGGCTATACCGGAAATGATAATGGCTAATGAGCCGCCTAAGTTTGTAAATGATTCCTATTTTGATACGATACAGCCGGGTGAGGAGATAAGCGGCAAGGTCACGCATATAGTCGGACATTTTGATGCTGACTATACCGATATCGATCAGCAGATAAACAACTATGTTGTACTGACACCGGCAAATAAGGTGATTTTGTTCAGGGCAATGGAAAATACAAAAACGGATAAAGAAATGCAAAAGCTTATGAAGGGTGAAGTCGATTCGGTAAGCTACAGGGGAAGGGCGGCTGCTATACATCCGACACGAAAGCCTGTTTTGCAGGTCTATCTGTTGTCTAATTTAGGCAACGGAGATCTTGCGGGAATAAAAATTTCTGATGTCGATGTAAGAAACATAGAGATAGATATGATCGAGCCTGAAAGCAAGATACCCGAAAAGTATATCATATTTACTGTTGTTGGAGCGGTTCTGCTTCTTATTCTTCTTGTATGGCTGTTGATAAAGCCGATCAACAACTTTATCTATAATGTACTTGTGTATAATGGAAAGATAAAGCCTGAACTGAAAATAACCAAAGCTGATCTCACCGTTGACTGTGAGGGTGAATACAAGGACGGTGCATCTGACGGATATTTCTATGTAAATACGGATTATGATGAAAACAAAGGCGGACAGAATCCTGAAGATAAAGCAGAGAAAACAGAAGAAGATGGAACGTCTGAAAATGCTGAGGGAGAGGAATATATCCCGACAGGTCCTATGAGAGCCTATGACGAGGACTTTTTCTATACCAAGGGCGCAGATGATGACGGAAACTTCTTTGTAAACAGTGAAGACGATCATTCGGATTATCACGCTAAGGATAAATATCATTATTGATGATATGAAAGGGAAAATGAAAATGGAAACGAAATTGCTTTCTGTCAGTCAGACAGATCTGGCGGCAGAGATAATAAAAAATGGCGGTCTTGTCGCTATGCCGACAGAAACAGTGTATGGTCTTGCGGCAGATGCACTTAACGGAAAGGCTGTTGCGGATATTTTCAAAGCCAAGGGCAGACCTATGGATAATCCGCTTATTGTGCATATATCCGGACTTTCACAGATAAAATGTCTTGTAAGGGAATTTCCCGAAAAAGCAAGAATACTTGCCGAAAAATTCTGGCCCGGACCGCTTACGATAATATTGCCGAAATCGGAGCTTATACCTGATGAAGTCAGCGCAGGGCTTGATACTGTTGCAGTAAGATTTCCTTCAAACGAAACGGCAAGAAAGCTTATAAGTGCATCATGTCCGCTTGCAGCACCTTCTGCCAATCTTTCGGGCAGTCCGAGCCCTACAACAGCCAAACACGTTATGGATGATATGAACGGCAGGATAGATGCCGTTATTGACGGCGGAGAATGTACTGTCGGCGTTGAATCGACTGTCATAACGCTTGCAACAGAGCCGCCAAGACTTTTAAGACCGGGCGGAATAACTCTTGAACAGTTAAGAGATGCAATAGGTGAAGTTGTTCTTGATGATGCGGTCATGAATCCGCTTAAAAGCGGCGAGCAGGCAGCAAGTCCCGGTATGAAGTACAAGCACTATTCACCAAAGGCTGATATAATATTGCTCAGGGGCAAAAGTGATGCGTTTATAAAATATGTAAATTCGCATAATGATGAAGATACAGCGGCACTGTGCTATGATGAGGAAACGGAAAGCCTTGAAGTACCGTTTATATCCATAGGCAGAGAGGATGACTATTCCGAGCAGGCAAACAGACTTTTTTCTGCTCTCAGAATGGCGGATGAAAGACATTTTAAGGTCGTATATGCGCATTGTCCAAAGCCGGAGGGCATAGGTCTTGCTGTTTATAACAGGATAATTCGTGCGGCAGGATTTGAGGTGAAAGAGCTTGAAGAATAGAGTAATAGGGCTCACAGGACAGACGGGCGCAGGCAAAAGCACTGTTTCCGCAATGGCGGAGTCTTACGGCTGTCATATAATCAATGCCGATAAAGTTGCAAGAGAGGCTACTGCAAAAAATTCGGAATGCCTGAAAAGACTTGCAGAATTTTTTGGAAATGATATAATAGACAGTAACGGCGAATGTGTAAGAAAACTGCTTGCACAAAGAGCCTTTTCATCAAGGGAAAATACAGATATGCTCAACAGTATAACACATCCTATGATAATTCGTCGTATTTCGGAATATATTGGAATGTACGGCGGGAATGAAAATGTTATCATAGATGCACCTCAGCTTTTTGAAAGCGGCTGTGATAAGCTGTGCGATAAAATAATAGCTGTGACTGCACCAAAGTCTGTAAGACTTGAGAGAATAATTATGCGTGATGGTATATCTGAACATGATGCACTTCTGAGGATAAATGCACAGCATGATGAGGAGTATTATACTTCAAGGGCTGATTTCGTTATAGATGGTTCAATGAGTATAGAGGATGTAGAAAGAAAAGTAAAAAGCATATTGGAAAAAATATCGGAGCAATAAGAAAGGATGCTTATTATGACAAAGAAAAAAATAAACATAAAAATTATTGTGAGTATAGCCGTTATAATCGTAATATTGGTGTCGGCAGCGTTTATCCTTAAAAAAGCCAATTCGGTCTATACACAGGCATCATATCCGCTTAAATATCAGAATGAGATAGATGCAGCGTCAAAGAAATACGGAGTTGATAAGTCGCTTATATACGGGGTTATAAAGACAGAAAGTAATTTTGATCCCGATGCAAAGTCTTCGGCAGGCGCACTCGGACTTATGCAGCTTATGCCCGACACGTTTGAATGGCTTCAGACATATTATAAAGATGAAAATGACTATAAATTTGAGGATCTTACCGATCCCGCAATAAATATAGACTACGGTGTTGAGCTTTTGTCGATACTCTCAAAGCGTTATGAAAACGAGGAAACAATGCTTTGTGCTTATAACGGCGGTCTCGGAAATGTTGATAAGTGGCTTGACAACAAGGACTATTCGGATGACGGAAAAACACTTAAAGTCGTACCGTTCCCCGAAACAGACAAATACCATAAGTTGGTTGAGCAGAACAAGAGCATTTATTATCAGCTCTATTTCAAAAAATAACATTTAAGGAGAGAAAGAATTATGTCAGAGGAAAAGAGTGCAGCAGCGGAATTAAAGGAAAAGCTGCTTATCAGGAAGAAAAGCGGTACAAAGAAACTCAGCAAAGAAGAACTTGCAAAGGCTGACGATTTTTGTACAGGCTATTGTGACTTTCTTAACAACGGAAAGACAGAACGTGAAGCGGTAAAGACTGCCATATCCATAGCAGAGAAAAACGGCTTTACGGAATTTGACCGTACAAAAAATTATTCCGCCGGTGATAAGGTGTATGTAAACAACAGGAACAAGGCGCTTATGCTTTGTGTTATCGGTAAAAATGGCACTAAGAACGGTGTAAGGCTCGGTATTGCACATATTGATTCACCACGTCTTGATCTTAAACCCAATCCGCTTTATGAAAGCAATGAGCTTGCATTGTTCAAAACGCATTATTACGGAGGTATTAAAAAATATCAGTGGACTGCCGTTCCGCTTGCACTTCACGGTGTTGTTGTGCTTAAAGACGGAACTGTAAAGGATGTATATATCGGTGATGACGAAAATGATCCATGCTTTGTCGTTACAGACCTTTTGCCGCATCTTGCAAATGAGCAGATGACTCAGACAATGGTAAAGGCTTTCAACGGAGAGCATCTCAATGTGCTTATAGGCAGCCGTCCTTTCAGTGAGGACGAGGAAAGCGAGAATGTAAAGCTCAATGTAATGAATATACTTTATCAGAAGTACGGCTTCAAAGAGGAGGACTTCATGTCAGCCGATCTTACAATGGTTCCTGCCGCAAAAGCAAGGGATATCGGTTTTGACAGGAGTATGATAGGTGCTTACGGCCATGATGATAAGGTGTGTGCTTATCCTGCACTTATGGCGGCTGCTGACGTGAAATCTCCCGAACAGACAGTCATAACTGTTCTTACAGACAGGGAAGAAATAGGCAGCGAAGGCAACACGGGAATGAAGTCAACTTATATGGTGGATTTCATATCAGACCTTGCAAAAGCTGACGGTACAGAGCTTCGTCATGTTATGGAAAAGACGATATGTCTTTCTGCTGACGTAAATGCAGCATTTGATCCGACTTATGCTTCCGCTTATGAATCGAACAATTCATGCTATGTAAACTATGGTGCGGTTATCACCAAATACACAGGCAGCGGCGGCAAGTACAGTACTTCCGATGCTTCGGCAGAATTTATGGCTAAGGTAAGAAAAATACTTGACGATGCCGATGTTATCTGGCAGACAGGTGAGCTTGGAAAGGTTGACGGCGGAGGCGGCGGTACTATCGCAAAATTCGTTGCAAACTGGAATGCTGATGTTGTTGACCTTGGTGTGCCGGTTCTAAGTATGCATGCACCGTTTGAGGTCGTTTCAAAGATAGATGTATATGAAACATACAGGGCTTTGTATGAATTTTATTCTTTTGTATGATGGCTGTCAAGGCGAAAAGCTTTATATGTGGTCGGCAGGTTGAACGTTTTTGTCGTTTTGACTGAGTGTTTTATTATACAAACTAAAGATATTGAGTAACAATAATGTAACAAAAATTATTTTATTATTGACAATCGCTGTGCTTTGTATTATCATTACTCAAGAGTGGGTTTTTCCACTTGCTTATGTTAGTGTGCGCTGAAATAAGCCAAAAACCGTGTTTTTGCAAAAATTCGTGTGCATTGATTTGTGTATCTTGACATTTACGGCGGAATTCACCGCTGTTCAGCTTAGTTTACTCATACGACTATGAGGAGTGTTGTGTTTTGAAAAAGATCGTTGTTAACGGCGGTAAACAGCTCAGAGGTGAGGTGCGTATAAGCGGTGCAAAGAATGCTGCGGTCGCAATTATCCCTGCTGTTATTCTTTCTGACGGTATATGCCGTATTGAAAATATCCCTAATATAATGGATGTCAACCTTATAGCCAATATACTTCATGAAATGGGCGCAAGAGTTAACAGGATAAATAAGACTACTCTTGAAATAGATCCTTCTTTCATAAAGAATCCTGTTGCTGACTATGATATAGTACGCAGGATGAGAGCTTCAAGCTATCTTTTAGGTGCACTTTTAGGTAAGTTTTCAAGAGCTGAAGTCGCTCTGCCGGGAGGCTGTGACTTCGGAGTAAGACCTATCGACCAGCATCTTAAAGGCTTTGCTGTACTCGGTGCGGAGCATAGTGTTGCGGCAGGTATGATAAACGTAAGGGCTGAACACCTTAAAGGCGGTCATGTTTATCTTGATGTCGTATCAGTTGGCGCAACAGTAAATATTATGCTTGCCGCTGTAAAGGCTGAGGGTAAAACTATAATAGAGAATGCTGCCAAGGAGCCGCATATCGTAGACCTTGCAAACTTCCTTAACTCAATGGGTGCGGATGTAAGGGGTGCAGGTACGGACGTTATAAAAATAAACGGTGTAAAGCATCTTAACGGTACAACTTACTCTATAATCCCCGACCAGATCGAAGCAGGTACATACATGGTAGCTGCTGCCGCAACAGGCGGAGATGTTATTCTGCGCAATGTTATAACAAAGCATCTTGAGTCGATAACCGCAAAGCTCAGGGAAATAGGTGTTCAGATAGATGAGTATGAGGATTCTGTGCGTGTACGCAGAACCGGACCGCTTAAACGCTGTAATGTAAAGACAATGCCGCATCCCGGTTTCCCGACTGATATGCAGCCCCAGATAGCTGCACTTCTCTCTATTGCAAACGGTACAAGCATCGTTACCGAGGCTGTATGGGATAACCGTTTCAGATATATCGAGGAGCTTAAACGCATGGGTGCGGTTATTTCCGTTGACGGTAAGGTTGCTGTTATCGAGGGCGTTCAGGAGCTTAACGGTGCGCCTGTAAAGGCTACAGACCTGAGAGCAGGTGCTGCTATGATTATCGCTGCACTCGCTGCAAAAGGTACAACCTATATAGAAGATATCGACCATATCGAGAGAGGCTATGAGGATGTAGTTGAAAAGTTCTCTGCACTCGGTGCTGATATCCGTATAATCTATACCGATGATCCCATCAATGTAAAAAAAACGGCATAGATGACGAAAAGGAATAAATATTCACATCAAAGGTACTGTTGCTTTGGAACAGAGTGACTGTACCTTTGATTTTTGTAAAAAATCTTATTAAGGTGTGGTGAATATGACAAGATTATGCCCGCTTTTCAGCGGCAGTTCCGGCAACAGCTATTATACAGGCTCTGCAGGTGAGGGCATACTCATAGACTGCGGAAAAAATGCAAAGCAGATAGTAAATGCCCTTGCGGATAATCAGCTTGATATAAAAAATGTAAGTGCAATATTCATCACACATGAACATATCGACCATTCAAGCGCCCTGAGAGTGCTTGCTTCAAAATACAGAATAAAAGTCTATGCGTCCGAGGGTACGATAAACGCACTGGAAAACAAAGGGCTTATAAATGAAAAGGTGGATATTTCCCCGATAACATCCGATGGTGTGGATGCGGCAGGAATGTTTATAAAGCCTTTCCGTATCTCACATGACTGCTGTGAGGGCTTTGGCTTTACTGTTGAAAGCAGTGACGGCAGGCGTACTGCTTTTGCGACTGATACGGGTATAATTACAGATGAAATATTATCTTCTTTGCGTGGATGCGATACGGTAGTGCTTGAATCAAACCATGATATAGGTATGCTGAAAGTCGGCCCTTATCCGTATGTGCTTAAACAGAGAATACTTTCCGAAAGGGGACATCTTTCAAATGAGCTTTGTGCAGAAACAGCCGTTAAGCTTGTTTCTTCGGGTACAACAAGACTTTTCCTCGCACATCTCAGCAGGGAAAATAATTTTCCCGAGCTTGCCAAACGAGCTTCTCTTTCACTTCTTGAACAGAACCGCATGAAACAGGATATTGATTTCATGCTTTCAGTCGTACCCGAAAAATATACATCGGGAAGTATAATATACTGATAATGACCGCACAGCGTCAGATGACGATATGTGCGGTATTTTTGTAGGGAGATGGATATATGATAAGTGTAAATATTATTTGTGTGGGCAGGCTTAAAGAAAAGTACTGGACAGCCGCTTGTGATGAGTATGCAAAGAGATTGAAAGGGTTCTGTAATTTTTCGATAATTGAAGTCGATGAGGAAAGGCTCGGTGATATGCCTTCGGATGCGCAGATATTGTCAACGCTTGAAAAAGAGGGTAAACGCATACTTTCAAAAGTTCCGAAGGGTGCAAAGATAATATCCATGTGCATAGAGGGAAAACAAAAAAGCTCCGAAAAGCTTGCCGCTGAGCTTGACAGGCTTGCTGTTGACGGGTGCAGCAGTATTGCATTCATCATAGGCGGTTCATGGGGACTATCAGACGAGGTAAAGAATGCTTCATATCTGCGTATGTCAATGTCGGATATGACATTTCCTCATCAGCTTGCAAGAGTTATGCTGTGTGAGCAGATATACCGTGCGTTCCAGATAAACAGCGGCGGCAAATATCATAAATGAGTATTATCCTTTTTTCGAGGATATCTGTCAAAGTTACCATTAAACAGTACTGATAATTGTATAAGTCAACGATTTTTTTTAAAATTTTGAATTTACTCTTTAAAAATTTGTGCAATATGATATAATATCTCCATAGAAATCTTTTAGGAGGAATTATTTATGTATTATCTCGGTATTGATCTCGGCGGTACAAATATCGTTGCCGGTGTTGTTGATGAAGACGGCAATATTATTGTAAAAGCAAGCTGTAAAACTAATATCCCTCGTCCTCAGGAAGAAATTTGTGATGATATGGCTGCTGTTGCTCTCAAGGCTCTTGAAAGCGCAAACCTTACTAAAGACGATATCAACTTTATTGGTATAGGCGCACCCGGCGCGGTTAATGGTGAAACAGGCGTTATCGAATATACCAATAACTTCAATTTCCATAACTGGCATATAGTTGATATGATGCGTGAACGTCTTGGTATTGATGTTTATGTTGAGAATGACGCAAATGCTGCTGCATACGGTGAATTCTGTGTAGGTGCTGCTAAAGATGCAAATGACGCTGTTGTTATCACACTCGGTACAGGTGTAGGCGGCGGTATAATCATAGACGGTATGATTTACAGCGGCTCCAACCATGCAGGCGCAGAGCTTGGTCATATCGTTATACAGCATGGCGGTCGTCAGTGTACATGCGGAAGAAAAGGCTGCTGGGAGGCTTATTCATCTGCTACAGGTATAATCAACATGACCAGAGAAGCTATAGTAAGCACACAGAATCAGGATTCTATCCTCTACAAAATGATAGACGGCGATGAAACAAAGATAACCGGTAAAACTGCATTCGATGCTCTTGCACAGGGCTGTCCTGTAGCTAAAGAGATCGTTGATGAATACATTTCATATCTTGGCTGCGGTCTTGTAAACATAATAAATATATTCCAGCCTGATATACTTTGCATAGGCGGCGGCGTCAGCAGTCAGGGCGATACACTTCTTGTTCCGTTGAAGAAGATAATCGAAGCTGAACGTTACACAAAGCACAACGACAAGCAGACAGAAGTTTGTCTCTGCAAGCTCGGAAATGATGCCGGAATAATCGGTGCAGCATTTCTTGGCAAATAATTAATTTGAGTACAAGTTTTTTTGCATACCTTTCTAACATAAACTGCCCGACAGTAATGTCGGGCAGTTTATGTTTTGCTGATTTTCTCAAAATAAAAACAATCAACGCTGTCGGGTGTTCTGTTTAAACCGCAAGCGTGAAATTTTGTATAAAATAGAGAAAAAGTGCAAAAAAAATAAGCGGCTTATCAAAAATGCTTGACAAATATCCGCTCTTGTATTATACTTATAAAATGCACCATAGTAGAGGAATAGGCTCATTTCGTCTTTTACCCCTCGTGCTTAAAACATAATAGCATACTTTACGAAAAAAATCAAGAGTTTTTTTATGTAATTGTTTTAAGTACTATACTATGGTCATAAAAGCGGAAATGCTTTCCGGAAATGTGTTTCCGTATGCAGTATGTCTGTCCGGAATGTAAACAAAATGAATGGAGTGATCGTATGGTAAACGCCAAACCTGTACGCTTGGGCAAGACCGAGCGAATGAGCTTCTCGCATACTCAGGAAGTCATCAATATGCCTAACCTTATTGAGATACAAAAGGACTCATATGAATGGTTTCTCACTAAAGGTCTTCAGGAGGTTTTTGAGGATGTTTCCGGTATAACAGATTATTCGGGAAATCTTGTTCTAAGTTTTGTTGACTATACGCTTGAAAAGGATAATCCCAACTATACAATCGCAGAATGTAAGGAAAGGGATGTCACATATGCCGCACCGCTCAAGGTAAAGGCAAGACTGTATAACAGAGAAACATCCGAAGTCAAGGAATCTATAGTATTCATGGGTGATTTTCCGCTTATGACACCAAGCGGTACTTTCGTTATAAACGGTGCTGAACGTGTTATAGTTTCCCAGCTTGTACGATCACCGGGCGTGTATTATAAAATGGACTACGACAAGACCGGTAAGCAGCTTTTCAGCGCAACTGTTATTCCTAACAGAGGCGCATGGCTCGAATATGAAAATGATGTAAACGATGTTTTCTATGTCCGTATAGATAAGAACAGAAAGCTCCCTGTAACAGTTTTCATACGTGCTCTCGGTCTCGGAACAGATCAGCAGATAATCGACTACTTCGGCGCTGATGACAGGATACTTGCTACTATCGAAAAGGATCCTACAAAAAATCAGGATGACGCTCTCAAAGAGGTTTACAGAAAGCTCCGTCCGAGTGAGCCGCCTACAGTAGAAAGCGCTCAGGCTCATATTGACGCACTCTTCTTCGATGCAAGAAGATATGATATGTCAAGAGTCGGCAGATATAAGTATAACAAAAAGCTCGGCATATCCAACCGTCTTGCAAATCATGTGCTTGCCGAACCTGTAGCGGATCCTTCAACAGGTGAGATACTTGCAGATGAAGGTGAGTTCATCTCAAAGGAAAAAGCACTTGAAATAGAAAATGCAGGTGTACAGATAGCTTATGTAACCGCACCTAACGGCAATCCCGTAAAGATAATCTCAAACGGCATGGTGGATATATCAAAGTATGTTGACTTTGATGCAAAAGCAGAATGCGGTATAAACGAAAAGGTACGTTTCAGCGTACTCAGAGATATACTCGATACATGTGAGGATGAAGAAAGCCTCAAAAAAGAGATAAAGAAGCGTAAGGATGAGCTTATCCCCAAACATATAATCATTGACGATATCTTCTCTACCATAAACTACATGAATTCACTTGCATGCGGTATCGGTACAACAGATGATATCGACCACCTCGGCAACAGACGTATCCGCTCTGTCGGCGAGCTTTTGCAGAACCAGTTCAGAATAGGTTTTGCAAGACTTGAAAGAGTTATCAGAGAAAGAATGACTCTTCAGGGACAGGATCTTAACCATCTTTCACCCAACGCACTTATAAATATCCGTCCTGTGACGGCTGCAATAAAGGAGTTCTTCGGTTCATCTCCGCTTTCACAGTTCATGGATCAGAACAACCCCCTTGCAGAACTTACACATAAAAGACGTCTTTCAGCACTCGGTCCCGGCGGTCTTTCAAGAGACCGTGCAGGATTTGAGGTCCGTGACGTTCACTATACACACTACGGACGTATGTGTCCTATAGAAACACCTGAAGGTCCTAACATCGGACTTATCTCATATCTTGCAACATTCGCAAAAATAAACGAATACGGTCTTATACAGGCACCGTTCCGCAAGGTAGACAAGGAAACAGGCATAGTTACAAGCGAAGTTCAGTATATGACGGCTGATATCGAGGATAACTATATCGTTGCACAGGCTAATGAGCCGCTCGACGCTGACGGACGTTTCGTACACAAGAAAATAGTCGGCAGATACAAGGATGAATTCGTTGAAGTCGAGAGGGAAAAGGCAGACTACATGGATGTTTCGCCTAAGATGGTTGTTTCGGTAGCTACAGCTATGATCCCGTTCCTCGAAAACGATGACGCAAACCGTGCTCTCATGGGTTCTAACATGCAGCGTCAGGCAGTACCGCTCCTTGTAACAGAATCTCCTATCGTCGGCACAGGTATGGAATACAAAGCAGGTGTTGACTCGGGCGTTTGTATTCTTGCTGAAGAAGCAGGCGTTGTAAAATATGTAAGTGCAGACAAGATAAAGGTACAGTACGACTCAGGCAGAGTACAGACCTTTAAAGTTACAAAGTTTGTACGTTCCAATCAGGGTACATGTATAAATCAGGTTCCGATAGTTGATGTCGGTCAGAGAGTAGAAGCAAATGAAGTCCTTGCAGACGGTCCGGCTACATGCAACGGTGAGATAAGTCTTGGTAAGAATGCTCTTATCGGCTTTATGACATGGGAAGGCTACAACTACGAGGATGCTGTACTTATCAATGAGAAAATAGTTCGTGAGGACGTTTATACATCAATCCATATCGAAGAATACGAAACAGAGGCAAGAGATACAAAGCTCGGCCCTGAGGAAATAACCAGAGATATTCCGAATATCGGTGACGACCAGCTCAGAGACCTTGACGAGAACGGTATAATCCATATCGGTGCAGAGGTACATGCAGGTGATATCCTTGTAGGTAAGGTAACGCCTAAGGGCGAAACAGAGCTTACCGCAGAGGAAAGACTCCTCAGAGCTATATTCGGTGAGAAATCCAGAGAAGTGCGTGATACATCACTCAGAGTTCCGCATGGTGAGTATGGTATCATCGTAGATGTAAAGATATTCACAAAGGAAAACAGCAGCGATGAGCTTGCTCCCGGAGTAAATAAGGTTGTACGCTGCTATATAGCACAGAAACGTAAGATACAGGTCGGCGACAAGATGGCAGGCCGTCACGGAAACAAGGGTGTCGTTTCGAGAATACTTCCCGAAGAGGATATGCCTTTCCTCCCAGACGGCAGACCGCTTGATATCGTTCTTAACCCCCTCGGCGTTCCTTCACGTATGAACATCGGTCAGGTACTTGAAGTACATCTCGGCTATGCTGCAAAGGCACTCGGCTGGAAGATAATGACTCCCGTATTTGACGGCGCACACGAGCAGGATATTTTCCAGTGCTTCCGTGATGCAGGCATAAGCGAGGACGGCAAGATATGGCTCAAGGACGGCAGAACCGGCGAATATTTCGATAACCCCGTAACAGTAGGTTACATGTATTACCTCAAACTTCATCACCTTGTTGATGATAAGATACATGCACGTTCCACAGGTCCGTACTCACTCGTAACCCAGCAGCCTCTCGGCGGTAAAGCCCAGTTCGGCGGTCAGCGTTTCGGTGAAATGGAAGTATGGGCACTTGAAGCTTACGGCGCAGCTTATACACTTCAGGAGATACTTACTGTCAAGTCCGATGACGTTGTAGGCAGAGTCAAGGCATTTGAGGCTATCGTAAAAGGTCAGAGCATACCGAAGCCGGGTGTTCCCGAATCATTCAAGGTTCTTATAAAAGAGCTTCAGTCGCTTGCTCTTGATATAAAGGTACTCGATAAGGATAACAATGAGATAGATCTTCGTCAGGATACAGATGATGATATCATACCGGCAAATACAGACTTTGATGAAAAGAATGTACTTACAGATGACGATCCGGACGGCTACACCATCAAGGACGCAGACAATGAAGATGATCTGTTTGGTGATGAGGACGATTATGAAGAGGATTTCTATGCGAGTGAAGATGACGATCTTGGCTTTGATCAGTTAGAGGGGGACAATGATTAATGGAATTTAATGAGTTTGAATCAATAAAAATAGGACTGGCATCACCTGACCTTATCAGACAGTGGTCATACGGCGAGGTCAAGAAGCCCGAAACCATTAACTACCGTACTCTTAAACCTGAAAGAGAAGGTTTGTTCTGCGAGGCAATATTCGGTCCTCAGAAGGACTGGGAATGTCACTGCGGAAAGTATAAGAAGATACACTTCAAGGGCAGAGTCTGCGAACGCTGCGGCGTTGAGATAACACGTTCAAAGGTTCGCCGTGAGAGAATGGGACATATAGAGCTTGCCGCTCCTGTTTCTCATATCTGGTATTTCAAGGGTATCCCGTCAAGAATGGGTCTTATCCTTGATATATCACCCCGTACACTTGAAAAAGTACTCTACTTTGCAATGTATATAGTTACAGATATAGATCCCGAAAGCGATGCTTTCCGTGAGCTTTCACTCCAGCAGTGCCTGAGTGAAAAGGAATACAGGGACATGAAGGAAAAGTATGAGGACGATTTTGAGGCTATGATGGGTGCTGAGGCTATCCAGAAGCTCCTTAAAAATATCGACCTCGAAAAGCTTTCGGTAGAGCTTAAAGAAGAGCTTGAAGGCGCTTCGGGACAGAAAAGAGTACGCATACTCAAAAGGCTTGAAGTTGTTGAATCATTCCGTATGTCAGGCAACCGCCCCGAATGGATGATACTTGATGTTATCCCTGTTATACCGCCTGATATTCGTCCTATGGTACAGCTTGACGGCGGACGTTTTGCAACTTCCGACCTTAACGATCTCTACCGCAGAGTAATAAACAGAAACAACCGTCTCCGCAGACTTCTTGAACTCAATGCTCCCGATATAATCATCAGGAACGAAAAGCGTATGCTTCAGGAAGCTGTCGATGCACTTATCGACAACGGCAGACGTGGCAGACCTGTTACAGGTCCTAACAACAGAGCACTTAAATCACTTTCAGATATGCTTAAAGGTAAGCAGGGACGTTTCCGTCAGAACCTTCTCGGTAAGCGTGTTGACTATTCCGGACGTTCTGTTATCGTTGTAGGCCCTGAGCTTAAAATGTATCAGTGTGGTCTTCCTAAGGAAATGGCTCTTGAACTTTTCAAGCCGTTTGTAATGAAGATACTTGTAGAGAGCGGTCACGCTCAGAACATAAAGGCAGCAAGAAAGGCTGTAGAACGTGCGAAGCCTGAGGTATGGGACGCACTCGAAAGAGTTATCAAAGGTCATCCCGTAATGCTCAACCGTGCTCCGACACTTCACAGACTCGGCATTCAGGCATTTGAGCCTGTACTTGTAGAAGGTAAGGCTCTTAAACTTCACCCGCTTGCTTGTACGGCATTTAACGCTGACTTCGACGGCGACCAGATGGCTGTACATGTTCCGCTTTCTGCGGAAGCACAGGCTGAGGCACGTTTCCTTATGCTTGCAGCAAACAACCTTCTTAAACCCTCTGACGGTAAGCCTGTTACCGTTCCTACACAGGACATGGTACTCGGTTCATACTACCTTACACTTGATAAGGACGGCGAACTTGGTGAAGGTAAGGTATTCAGAGATACAGATGAAGCTATAATGGCATACGAAACAGGTGCCGTAGGACTTCATGCAAAGATAAAAGTAAGACGTTCCGGCGAATGGAACGGTATCAAAAAGACTGTTCTTATTGATACTACCGTAGGACGTATCATTTTCAACAGACCGATACCGCAGGATCTCGGCTATGTTGACAGAAACAACCCCGAAAACTTTATGAAATACGAGATAGACTTCCTTGTAGGTAAGAAGGCTCTCGGAAAGATAATAGATAAGTGTATCAAAAAGCATGGTACACAGCTTACTTCCCGTGTTCTTGACGATGTAAAGGCACAGGGCTATAAATACTCCACAAAGGGCGCAATAACAGTTGCAGTATGTGATGCTGAAATACCGCCTAAGAAAAAGGAGATAATCGCAGCCGCTGAACTTGAGATCGACAAGGTAACAAAGATGTTCAGACGAGGCTTCATGTCCAATCAGGAGCGTTATGAAAAAGTCCTCAAGATATGGGAAAAGGCAACAAATGACGTTACAGATGCTCTTCAGAAAAACCTCGGCAAATATAACCCGATATTCATGATGGCTGACTCAGGTGCCCGTGGTTCTATGAGCCAGATCAGACAGCTTGCAGGTATGCGTGGTCTTATCGCAAATACATCAGGTAAGACTATCGAAATCCCGATCAGAGCTAATTACCGTGAAGGTCTTAACATACTTGAATACTTTATTTCATCCCGTGGTGCCCGTAAAGGTCTTGCCGATACAGCACTCCGTACAGCCGACTCAGGTTACCTTACAAGACGACTTGTTGATGTTTCGCAGGAAGTAATCATAAGAGAAGAAGACTGCGGTACAAAGGACGGTATCGTTGTATATGACCTCAAGGACGGCAACTCCATTATCGAGCCTATGCATGAAAGACTTTTAGGCAGATATCTCTGCGAAGACTTTATAGACGAGGAAACAGGCGATGTTCTTGTATCTTCAAACAAGATGATGGATGACAATGATGCAGATATAATCGTAAGCAGAGGCATAACCTCTATAAAGATACGTTCTATCATAGACTGCCGTGCTCAGCATGGTGTCTGCAAGAAGTGCTACGGCTCCAACCTTGCCAACGGTATGCCCGTAACAATAGGTGAGGCTGTTGGTATCATCGCAGCACAGTCTATCGGTGAGCCGGGTACACAGCTCACAATGAGAACGTTCCATACAGGCGGTGTTGCAGGCGGTGAGGATATCACACAGGGTCTTCCCCGTGTCGAAGAGCTCTTTGAAGCAAGAAAGCCGAAGCATCTTGCTATCATCAGTGAGATAGGCGGCAAGGTTACATTCGAGGAGATCAAGAAGAACCGTCATGCAGTTATAACCGATATTGAAACAGGCGAGAAGAAAGAGTATCTTATTCCGTTCGGCTCAAGAACAAGAGTCGAGGAAGGACAGATCATCGAAGCCGGTGACCTTATCACAGAGGGTTCTGTCAATCCGCATGATGTACTTACTATCAAGGGTACAGCAGCCGTTCAGGACTACCTTATCAAAGAGGTACAGAGTGCATATCGTATGCAGGGTGTTGATATCAACGATAAGCACATCGAAGTAATCGTCCGTCAGATGATGCGTAAGATAAGAATAGAGGATGCAGGCAGCACAGATCTTCTTCCCGGTTCACTTGTTGACAAGGGCGAGTACTATGCAGCAAATGCAGCCGTTGAAAAGAGAATAGCAGAGGGTGAGGAAGGTCTTGCCACAGCAACATATACTCCGCTCCTTCTCGGTATCACAAAGGCATCTCTCGCAACGGATTCATTCCTTTCAGCAGCATCATTCCAGGAAACAACAAGAGTTCTTACAGACGCAGCTATAAAGGGCAAGTCTGACCCGCTCATGGGACTTAAAGAGAACGTAATTATCGGTAAGCTTGTTCCTGCCGGAACAGGTATGCACCGTTACAGTGATGTCGAAATAGAATGTACAGAGCCTGTACATCCGACTCACGATTTCAGCTGATATGACATAAAACAAAACAGGCACGGCATTCCGTAAAAGGTCTGCCGTGCTTGTTTTTTATTTTTAAATTTATATTTATTCAGGCTTTAAGCTCGTTTACAAGACGCTTGAAGTGCTGTCCCTTTTCAGCAAAATTCTTGTACATATCAAAGCT
>Ga0256407_10002202_pt1 | contig 37969 bp, 36 predicted proteins | sample RumenRJG_04DNA_FD_193489 | JGI IMG/M metagenome (GOLD analysis project Ga0256407, IMG submission 193489) | Bovine rumen microbial communities from Lethbridge, Alberta, Canada - RJG_04 | ecosystem: Host-associated > Mammals > Digestive system > Stomach > Rumen | place: Canada: Alberta... | reverse complement strand
AATTCCGCGTACCTTGAATTTTCTGTTCTGGGAAATAAGGGCAACATCGCGTCCGCCACTGAGAGCCATAAGATTTACAGTATCTCCAATTGAAACGTTCAGGCTTCTTGCAAGCTTTGAACCAAGAATGATTGAATCCGGTTCAGAAAGGTCAAATTTTCCGCGGTTTACATTTATTTCACGCGCAAAACCTTTATCAAGGTCAAGAGTATTTTCCGGGATTCCTCGTATGATTGCAGATGCCTGCGCACCGGAATCAGACACTATAAGGCTCTGCGATTCATAAAAAGGCACGACCGCCTTTATTTTTCTGCTGTTTTCACAGAAATCTATAAAATCAACAAAATTTTCTTCCGGAATGTCAGAAACCCTCAGGTGATAGGAAGACAGTTCCATTATAGGAAGTATGGAAGTAAGCTGAAAACCGTTCATTACGCTCAAAACCGTAATTAAAGTCATTACGCCGAACGCAATGCCAAGCGTTGCAAGGAATGTGGTAACAGCCGAACGGCCGGCTCTGTCTATTCTTGCAAAACGGTTTGAAACTTCATATATCCAGCGGCAGGAAGCCCAGAAACTCTTTTTAGATTTCATATTTCTTAATCCTTTTTACAACTCCATTAAGCAGGAAAACTTCTTTTTTCTTTGTATGGTTTTCATAGTAAGATTCAATTACAAATCCTCCATTAAACAATACTGTTGTAATATAATCAGACTCAGTAGAATATTCTGTCTTCATTCTGAGTTCATCATTTTCAAAATAATAATAATCAGGAACAGAGTCACTTACCTTATACTGATATTTTTCTTTTTTTGACTCAATGTTCAAGAGCCTGCGTTTCTTACCCTTGCGGTAATTAAAAATCTCGTATTTCTTTTCCTGCACCCTTCCGTCGTCCATAAAAATCCATGAAGTCCGGGAATTCTGATATTCTTCGTCCCCGTCCATAAGAAATTCTGAACTCTGAATGACACGGCCTTTTTTGTCGTACTTAAGCTCCTGCCTGAAATCAGTTCCTTTCAGCATGCTTGAAGAAGGAACTGAAGTCTCTCCATCATATCTGAAAAGCCGAGTATTTAAAAGCCTTGATGAATCAATATTTCCGGTATAAATCCAGGTTTCCTTCTTTTCTATGCGCATTAAACCGTCATAAAAAAACCTTACAAGATTTTTTGAATCGCCACGCACAACAATACGGGAAGCTTCGCCGTACTGAATGCCAAGAAATTCATCTTCATAGGTAAATACTGCAAGTCTGGAATCCTTATTTTTTACGGAACGGCCAGTTTCAGCAGTTTTTTCTTGTGCTTCAGGAAGTTCCGGATCAACTTCAGAATAGAAAGTCTCCTGAATCACATCTTCCTGATTTTCAAGTCCTTCAAATTCTTTAAGTTCTTTTTCTGCCTTTTCTATTTCTGAAGGACGGGTAATCATAAATTCTTCCGGCGCTCCTGAAACAATTCCTTTAATCCATTCACCGGAATCTGAATACGGATCATAACCTGTTGAATTTTCTATAAGGGAATGACAGGACGGGAACATAAAATCTGCCACTGACTCTGCACCGTGCAGAAACGACCAGTGAGTGAGGGAATAAAACTCAGAAGCTTTTTCCAGAAAATACGCATTTTCAGGCTCCGATAAATTTTCTACCCCGGAAACGTTCTTTTTTATCTTATGACTTAACAGAAGCCCGTAAAAACAGTCCGTAACAAAATCTTTTGAGGGAACTGCGGCCGTACATAATGAGGAAATACAGATTAAAAACAGCAGAAAAAACTTTTTCTTCAACTTTTAAAATCCTACAAATTCATCAATATATTTTTCTGAATCAAAGCGGGCTATGTTTTCGTATTTTTCACCGTTACAGATAAATGCAACCGGCAGGGAAAGTTCCTTCCCAATAGAAACGGCTACACCGCCCTTTGCTGTTGAATCATATTTTGTAAGGATAAGCGCGTCCAGCCCGACAGCTTCATTAAAAACCTCGGCCTGCCTCAACGCATTCTGCCCCGTTGTAGCATCAATTACCAGAATCTTTTTGTAACAGCCGGCATCAGCTTTTTCGCGGCAAATTCTATCAATTTTCTGAAGTTCGCGCACAAGATTTTCCTTGTTGTGAAGGCGGCCGGCTGTATCTGCGAGTACAAGACCGCTTCCCTTTGCGCGGCAGGCCTCAGCTGCATCAAAAACAACAGCCGCAGGGTCACTTCCATGCTGGTGGCTTACAACCCTTAGCCCGAGCTTTTCGCCGTGCATGGAAAGCTGTTCAATTGCGGCTGCACGGAAAGTATCTGCACTTGCAAGAACTGTATTTTCTACGCCGTTCTTTTTCATGAAGTTTCCAAGCTTTGCAACGCTGGTTGTTTTTCCTACGCCGTTTACTCCAAGAATCATCCAGACATTAACTGCATTTTCTGCTGGCTTAAGGTCAATTTCCTTTACATATTCGCGGAGAATAAGTTTAAGCTCAGCGGCCATTTCTTCATCAGAATCAAGATGCTTTTCCTTACAGTTCTTCTCAAGAATTTCAGAAATTTCAAAGGCAGTTTTTGCGCCCACATCTCCTTCTATAAGTTCATCCGTAAGATTTTCAAAAAATTCGTCGGACTTAGAGTCGCCCTTAAAAAGTTTTTTTATTCTTTCTGCAAAAGAAATTTTAGCCATCCTTTTTTACCTCATTCTTTTTATTTTGCTGACTGTTTCCTACTTCAGATTCCGGAAGAACTTCTTCAAATTCTGCGGATTCAGATGCTTCCGCAGATTCTGATTCCTGAGCCTTTTTCAGGCGTACGGCTTCAAGCCTTTTTTCTTCCTTTGTTTTTATCTTTACAAGTTTTTTATCACTTACTTTTTTAGCCTTTGCAGGAAGAACCGTATTTGCCGACTGAAGATAGCGCACAAGCTCGTATACGAACCATGCACCGCAGATACAGGATATTCCTATCGTTATGTTAGAAGCAGTCTGCCAGTTTTTTGCATCTTCGTAGCTTATATTATAGTTCGACGAAGAAGACGAACCTGAAAAAAGAGAACTAGCCGCACTGCTTGCATTGATGTTATACGCTCTGGAAGCCGCATAGGAATTTCCGTAGCAGTAAAATGCAGGAATCAGAGAACATATAAGGACACTGTAACTAGTATACATCCACCTGCGCCTGTTTTCTATATATTTACTGCGGTCAAACGTTTTTACATTAAGCATAAGGTTTGCGTCTTCCCGCATAAGCCTGCTGCTTATAATAAAATCCGCAGACTGTCCGTTTACGTCTATAAAGTGACCAAGAACTTCATGTCCGTCTACAGTAATCTGCGAAACCTGATTTTCATCATCCAGTTTTCCGCTGAAATTTCCGTTTGCAAAGACATCACCATACATAACTTTTTTAAACCACAAATTTGCAGAACCGTTATCAGTCTTTGTCATGTGTGCCTTTATGTGGAATTTCCTGTTTCCTACAAAAGAATAGCTTGTAGAAATTTCATTATATCCCGGTGCTGAAAACATAATCTGATGTACACCGCTCTGTGAAATAAGGTTTGTAGAAAGATTTCTGTAAACCAGATCATCAACAGTGATTATCAGGTCTTTTTTTATTTCCGGCGGTTCAATTTCAAACTCAAGTTCAATAGGCATGCTGTCTGCAATTTTTGGTGTAAGCATGCGCGCTATGCTAAGAGAAATCATCTTAAGGTCGTCAATTACGCCCACTTCTGTTGCCGAACCAATAAGTTTTGCGCCCGGAAAACTGTATATGCTGGCAGAGACAGAAACATATGAGCCGTAAATTGTAATCTGCCCGGTTAAAAGTCCAGTTATGCCGGCATCAACACAGGCTTTTTCAAATTCATAGGAACTGTAATCCTTTGATTCATTATCTTTTCCCGGAGAAAAAAGCTGAGTAACGTCATTCTTATAGAAAGTAACGTTTTTTACCGAACGCCCGCCGGCAGGTTCCTTCCGGAATATATCCTTCATAAGGGCAAGAAGATCTTCTTTCTGGTCTTCTGCATGAATAACTTGCCCTTCTTCTATGCGCTTTTCACGTTCCTTTTCCCTTGCAATTTCAGGCGAATATTTTTTTACGGCTTCTTTTTCTGCCGCAAGATTCTCATCAATCTGCTTTTTAAGGGACTTCATAGTCTTTTCATGAGCCTTGATTTTTGAACGCAGCCTGCGGCTTGAATAGCTGTTCAGAAAATAAGCATTACGCGTTTTTTCTTCCTTTGAAATCTGAAGAAAGAGCGAAAGGCGTGCCTTGCGAAGGTCATAAAGTTCTTTATCAAGCGCTTCCTGTGCACGCGGCATTCTGACAAGGTTTTCTGCCATCTGTTCCAAAATTAATGACGGAATGGATTCAGCAGTTGCCGTTACAGCCTGATCAACCTTAGTCTGTGAAAATTTAAATTTTTCTGCCGCAAGTACCCAATCCGTACCCGACTGAGCGGCAGAATAAAAACCGACTGCCGTCAGCAATAATGAGGAAAACAGTAATTTCAGGGAAAAACTACATTTCTTCGTCTTCGTCTCCAGAATCCATTGGAAGACCTTTCCACTGAGCCACAAGGAAGGAATCCATAAACTGGTCTATATCGCCGTCCATTACAGCCTGAATGTTTCCGGATTCACACTTTGTTCTGTGATCCTTTACCATTGTATACGGCTGGAAAACATAGGAACGTATCTGGTTTCCCCAGGAAATATCTTTTTTTTCTGCTCCGAATTTTGCGTTTTCCTTTTCTTTCTGTTCACGGTAATACTCGTAAAGACGTGCGCGAAGCATGTTCATACAGGCCTGTCTGTTAAAAATCTGGCTGCGCTCACTCTGGCAGGCAACAACAATCCCCGTAGGAAGATGTGTAAAACGTACCGCGGAATCAGTCTTATTAACGTGCTGTCCGCCCTTGCCGCCTGCACGGTATGTGTCGACCCTAAGGTCTTCCGGCTTGATTTCTACTTCTATGGAATCATCAAGAACTGGGAAAACATAAACGCTGGCAAAAGAAGTATGACGGCGTGCATTTGCATCAAACGGAGAGATGCGTACAAGCCTGTGTATTCCGGCTTCGCCTTTAAGGTGGCCGTAAACGTAGTCGCCGTCAATCTGCAGTGTAACGGACTTAATTCCGCCTTCTGCTTCAAGGACATCAACTGTTTCAATTTTATATTCATGACGTTCTGCCCAACGCGAATACATTCGCATGAGCATACGCGCCCAATCTTCGGCTTCTGTTCCACCGGCTCCAGAGTGAATGGTAAGGAATGCAGAAGAATCATCTACTTCGCCAGAAAGCAGGTTCAATACATTAAGTTCTTCAAATTTGTTTCTTGCCTGTTCAAGCATTGCACGGACTTCGTCTTCGTCAGCCGCATCGCCGCTTTCTTCTGCAAGTTCATACATTGCCTCTAAATCAGCATAATCATCCTTTAATCTTTTCCAAGGATCAATTCGGTTCTTGAGCTTTCGTACCTGAGCCATCACCTTTTCGGCTTTTTCATGGTCGTCCCAAAAACCAGGAGCTTCTGTCAATGCCATTTTTTCATCTATTTTTTTCTGGATTGCAGACGGATCAAGCCGGCTCCAAACTCCTTCGATATCTTCCTTCAGCTGTGACACTGGCATTTTGAGCTCTTCGAGCATATATTTCCCCCATAACAATTGAGCTCTATTATAAAAATTCCTTCCGAAGAAACTTTTTAAATAGAATCGATTATCTCATCATAAAATGCATAGCCGTTGCGGCCGTTACGCTTTACCCGGTACAAAGCCTTGTCTGCATGCTGGAACAGGTTTTCCGGGAATCCTTCGCGGGCAAAAGCAATTCCAACGCTTAAAGTTACGCCGGGAACTCCATCTAGAGGATCCTTTAAGGCATCTCGCATACGTTCAAGCTTTCCGCCGATTACAGATTCAATATCATCTCCGAATTTAGTCATAATGACAGAAAATTCGTCTCCACCGATTCGGGCAACAAAATCCGTCATCCTGAAAAAATCACTCAAAACTTTTGAAACACGGACAAGAACGGCATCTCCTGTTTCGTGACCGTATGTATCATTTACATGCTTGAATTCATCAACGTCAATTATAAGAAGCGCAACCGGCGATTCTCCGTATTCAAGAGCATGACGGAGATGTGAAAAATATCGCCTGTTAATAAGACCTGTAAGTTCATCATGCTCTGCTTCGTGCTTAAGGTTATTCTGATTCTGCGCATTAATCTTCCACAGGTCATTGTAAACAGAAGCAAAATACCTGAATTCAGTCGGTCCGAGTTCTTCAAGCGGTTTTTCTTCCTTTACATTCCTTAGGAAATGTCCAAGCGGTCTGAGTACGCACAGAAGCACGATAAATACAATGAAAAACGCAAGAACTAAAATGGCAACAAGTACAAAGGTACTGATAACAACCATCTTCTGAAGATAAATTCTGTCAGACACGATTCTGCTGTCAGCATCTATTACAAGATCATTAAGTGCTGAATATCGGTTTTCTTCAATTTCCGCCTTTGTGCTTACGTAATAGAGATCAAACACCATTTTGCGTGCATTGCTCTTTTTTTCTACCGGAGAAAGAGCTTGATCTGCCTCTGTAAGCCTCATCTTTCTGATTTCTTCCGGAATCGGAAAATCCTGTCCTTCTTCTGAAAGAGCCACAACCACAAGCTTTATGGCATAGCGTTCGTAAAGGGCAAGTTTGTCCGAAATCTTAAGCACGTTCTGCATGCTCTGAACAAAATTTTCCCCGATATCATATTTTTTAATTACATCAAGCGCTGATTCGCGGCGTCTGGTTACCTTAAGTTCCTTGAAATAATTATTCATGAATGTTACGTCTTCTGTATACACAAAAAGACGAAGCTGTTCCGTAAGATAATCAGAACCTTCCTGCAAGCATGATGCCGCATAATGGGAAGAAACATTATCTGCAGTTGCTTCTATAAAATTGTAGAATGCCTTCCTTGCCAGAAAGACAGTTACAAGACCTATGACAAGAAGGCCGACTATAATTCCAAAGATTGAAACAACAGTCTTTTTAAGAGAAATAATTATTTCACGCTTTTCAAGCTTGACAGACTTTTCCATTCTTCTATTTTATATAAGAACTCCAGTTTGGTAAAGAAGAATGATATTATATGGCGAAGCAAACGCATTATAAATATTCAGAAAATATGCTGCCAGTTACGAAGTGAAATAAAAAAAATGCACATTCTCGAAAGTTTTATAAATTATAATGCGTTTGTACCACTGCACTGCCTAATACTTAAACGCAGAGCCGCCTATAAACTCGCGGATGATGGAACGCGGAGGAACGGCTGTAGGAGCAATCGAATTAAAGCTGTCCAGGAAGCGTAGCAGAGAGCAGGCTTCTGAATATTCCGGCTCAGAAGGCTTTACACTAAGAAGAAGCGGTTCAGCATAAACCTTAAGGACGCTAAGTTCATAATCCAAGGCCGTATTCAAGATGGCATCAGCATTATTCTGGAACGGGAAAATGTACATTTCTTCACCACGCCTTACGCTTGGCCACATTGCAATAGTACCGGCAGCCCCCTTTCCCCTGAACTGATAGTCACGCACAATCCTACGGATAAGGCGGTTGTCGCTTGTAGGAATGCGGTTATGCTCATCAAGATTAAGCTGAGTCAATGCAGAAAGATAAATCTTAAATTTATATTCAGACGGAATTTTTGGAGTAAGCCTGTCATTCAAACCGTGAATTCCTTCCATAATCAGGATTTCATTTTCTTTTAGGCTCATGCGGTTCTTTTCTTCAAAGAGCTGAGTTCCGTCATGAAAATTATATGTAGGAACAATTATTTCCTTTCCAGCAAAAAGATCTACAAGATTACTGTTCAAAAGTTCAATATCAAGAGCCTCAAGACATTCAAAGTCAAAATTGCCGTCTGCATCTCTTGGAGTCCTTGTGTGGTCAACATAATAGCAGTCAAGGCTTATAACTTTTGGAACATATCCCATAGCCTGAAGTTCAAGCGCAAGTTTTTTACTTGTCGTAGTTTTTCCAGAACTTGAAGGACCTGCAATCAATACTACCCTTACTGTCTTTCGTTCTGCAATCTGATCTGCAATATCAGAAATACACTTTTCCTGAAGGGTTTCAGTAATATCAATAAAATCGTTTACCTTTCTGTTTACAATAAGTTCATTAAGGCTTGCAACTGAAGTTACGCCAAGCCTCTGTCCCCATGTCTTATATTTATTGTAAATTTCAAAAAGCTTAGGCTGATCTACAAATTCAGGTACTTTGGAACTGTCACTGCCCTTAGGGAAGCGCAGTAAAAATCCGTCCTTATATTTTTTAAGTTCAAAAACTTTAAGCACACCGGAATTTGTTACAAGCGGTCCAAAATACAGATCACTGAATCCGTCAAGCGTATTGATCCTTATTCTTGGCGGACACCTGAAATTCAGCTGAGTCCGCGCTTCCTTTAAGCCGGATTTTTCTACAAGTGCAACAGCTTCATCGTAAGAAACATAGCACGACTTTATAGGCAGATTCCTACTGATAATTGAACGCATTTCTTCTTCAAGAGTCTTTACATCTGATTCGCTTATAGTCTGACCTGTCTGAACAGTGTAATAATAGCCGGAGCCAAGACTGTGACCTACAAGCAGCCTTGATGCAGGAAATTTATTGTGGCATGCCGCAGCAAGCAGAAAGCACAGTGACCTGCGGTATACAAGAATACCATCCTTAGAGCCTTCTACAATAGGTTCAATTCTTGCATTGTATTTTAAATGTTTTTCCAGCGAATAAACCTTGTTATTCAATTTGATTGCAAAAATTTTTTCTTCAGGTACATTAAAATCCCTGATAAGTTCGGTTACAGGTGTTCCATAAGGGACTTCCCTTACATCTCCATTCGGAAGAGTGATTTTTAATAATGATTCCATAGTACGCCTCCTGGCAGATTGATTTTCTGTCTGTAATCATGCAGACTATTTTACCCCAGATTCTGCATAAGTCAAAAAAAAGAAATAAATATTCACGTTTTTAAGCTAGAATTTGTCCGGAACGGGATTTCTTATATCCATACGGCGTTCTGCAAGATACTGCTTTCCATCTTTTCTGTAGGCTGTAAAATTCTTTCCCTTCTTTTTTGCAAGGTACATGTTTTCATCGGCTTCCTTTACAGAATCCGGCATTTCATACCCAAGACCAAGACTTGCAGTTACGCGCACATTCTCGCGCCACCTTAAAAGTGAGATTTCTGTCCTTATGCGTTCAGAAAATTTTACCGCATGTTCCAGATCAATATGCTCAAGGATTATTACCATTTCTTCTCCGCCGTAACGGTAGCACTTTACATTATGCCTTTCATTCATAAGGAGAAGCTGGGCAACTCCCCTTAAAACCTCATCTCCAAAATCATGGCCGAAACTGTCGTTCAGTTTCTTAAAATCATCTATATCTATCATTATTGCAGAATATCTTTTTCCAGAAGACGCAAGATGACCAAGCCTTATGTTCAGAGCCCGTCTGTTTCTCAGCTTGGTCAGACCGTCAATCTGAGTTTCGCTGTAAATCACATCAATAATCAGCACCAATACAAGCAGGATACCTATAAAAAGCAGGATGAGCTGAAAAATCCTTTTTTTTCATCCGGGCACGGACATTTTCATACTGAAGGTTCTGCATTGTTGATGTAAGTTTCTGCCCGGCTATTCCGGTATATTCATTCAGGAACTTTTGAGAAAGCTTTTCTGAATCCTGACCGACTTCCCACATTAACTGCTTTCTTTCTTCATTCATTGAATCAGGAAGAGAGAATAAAACCTCCCTGGAAAGATCTATTTTTTTCATCAGGAAGTCATATTTACGGGTAATTTTTCCATATTCACGGTTAAATTCAAGCGCCTTTGCATAATTAGAATTTCTAAGCGCCCACATAGTCTTTATCCTGAAAAGCGGCAGAAGAAAATCATATATTCCTGCATGATTAAATTCTTCATTTTCATCAAAGTATTCAGAATATAGTTTTTCAGCCAGCGCATAGGATTCTTCTGTTTTTCCCTGCATCATCATTATGTACGCCTTAAAGCCAAGAGCCCTGCGAAGTGCATGCCTTCCGAATGACGGATCATATTTTGCAATCAGCAGGGCATCTTCTTCCATTACGCCTTCTGCCTTAAGAGCATCTTCAAAGTCGCTTTCATAAAGCAGGAAGCGCCCGTACGAATGCAGTGCCTGACTTCGTATTACAGGATCTGAAATCCTATAAAAATTCATAATACGACGGGCATTAAGGATTGTTTCATACCCGGATTTATCTACGCCGGCTTCCAGATAGTACTGTGCAAGAAGCGAATAGTTTAATATTGCCTTTTCCGGCATTTCTGCTTCCTGCGTATAAAAGATAATGTCACCGACTATATTCAGGTAATCGGTCATCCTGCTTTTCTGATAATAATAGTAGCCAAGGTTTTCATACAGATCAGCTTTCTGCCTTATAGAAAGATACCTTTGATTCAAAAGAGGAAGAATAAGTTTTTCTGCATCGACAGAATTATCTTCTGAAACAGTTTTAAGGACAGCCGTAATTTTCCGTCCGTTGTAAATTTCCCCAGCAGCTTCAAAAACATAAGTTCCGCCAAGAGTTACAAGAACAATCACAAGAGAAAGGACAATCGAAATAAACAGCTTATGATTTACTGCATGCATCATCTTCATGCATATTATTGTAACGCTGTTTTACGCTTTGAAAAGTTTTTTTTTATTTTTAAGGCTTAAAGGCTAGCGGTTAACGCGGCTTGTAACGATATCGTCAATTTCGTGCATTTCTTTCTTTTTCTGATCTGCCATATATTCGTCTTTCTGCTGTTCCTTAAGTTTTTCAAGGGAATCTGTTTTCTGCATTGCCTTTTTAAGTTCTTCCCTTTTCTGTTCAGAAACAAGCTTTAGTTCGGCAAGTTCTTTTAAAAGTGATTCAGACTGGTTCCGTACATAAGAATAAAACTGATTTGCGTTTGCAATATCCGTAAAGTTTACGCTTCCCTTCATCTCATTTTTTACATGGACCTGTCTTGCTGCAAGGTCGTCAAGCCTGTCCTGGACTTTTTTTTCTTCAGCAAGGGCTTTTCCTAATTCAGCTTCTGCCTGCTGCTGCTGAAATCTGCGGATATTCAGGATTTCTTCAAGTTCAAAAACAAATTTCTTCATGAACGGCGACTAAATTATTCCGTAACCTGATTAGGATTTTCCAGATAGTCTTTTTCCGGAAATTCCACACCGGCAAGCGCAGAAAGCCGGTTCAGGGTATCTTCCATAGTACAGTGATCTTCTTCTTCCTGCTTAAGGAATTCTTCTATTGCGTCGTGGCGGTCTATTGCTTCGTCAATTGCTGCCGAGCCGCCTTTCTGGTAGATTCCGGTATTTATCATCTGGGCATTGCTCTGATAAACAGACATTAACTCACGGATTTTTGCTGCAGCCCTCTGAGTAGATTTTCCTGTAACGCGCTTACTCAATCGGCTTATAGAAGAAAGCACGTCGATTGCAGGATAATGATAGCTTGCAGCAAGTTTTCTGCTTAAAACAATATGTCCGTCCAGAACACCGCGCACAGTATCCGCAATCGGTTCATTCATGTCGTCACCGTCTACAAGAACAGCATAGAACGCAGTAATGGAACCTTTGTCATTTGTTCCTGTGCGCTCAAGAAGTTTCGGAATTGAATCAAAAACACTTGGCGTATAGCCGTTCTGTGCAGGAGGCTCTCCGTTAGAAAGGCTTATTTCACGCTGCGCCTTTGCAAAACGGGTAACATTATCCATCATGAGCATTACGTCTTTACCCTGATCCCTGAAATATTCGGCAACGGCTGTACAAACCTGAGCCGCACGTAGACGGCAGATAGAAGGCTCATCACCCTTTGCAACAACTACAACGCTGCGCTTCATGCCTTCTTTCCCAAGGTCACGGTTAATAAAATCAAGGACTTCGCGGCCACGTTCTCCAATAAGACCGATTACGTTTATATCTGCATCTGTATTTCTAGCCACCATACTGAGCAAGGTTGACTTACCTACGCCGGAGCCGGCAAAAATACCAATTCTCTGCCCCTTTCCGATTGTAAGGAGCGAATCAATTGCACGCACACCCGTAGTAATGCGCCGATTAATTTCAAGCTTAGTCATTGCATCTGGAGCCGGAGCCACAGCCGGATAGTATGTTTCTGGAACAATTTCGCCAAGACCATCGCAAGGCTTTCCGGTTGCGTCAATGGTGCGTCCCAAAAGGCTCATTCCAACAGGAACCTGAAGCGTCTTTCCGGAACCGATTACCTCACAGCCGACTTCAATGCCGGTTGTTTCTGCGTAAGCCGTAAGCTTAACGATTTTATCATCAAGCCCTACAACTTCTGCAAGAATTGAACGATTTTTATCAAGCTTGATTGTGCAGATTTCACCGACCTGAGCTATTGGTCCACGGCTTAAAATTTCAAGTCCGTTTACAGCAGTTACATAGCCCACGTACATAATTGGCTCTGCGTCCTGAACCTGATTAAAATATTTTGAAAATTTAAAACCTTCTGCAAAATCGTCTGGTGCATCCAGAACAGAATCAGTCTGAGTTTCAAAATCAAAAGCCATATCCCACCCCAGCTTTTTTTATTCGACAGTTCCCGGAACTTTTGTAATGCTTTTTACCGGAGAAATTTCAAGAATCTTGTTTTCAAGTTCTCCAAGCTGACTGGAAATGCGCGCATCAATTGCACCAAAGTCAGTTTCTACAATACAGCCGCCCTTATCAACAGTTGAATCTTCCATTACAGAAATGCCTTCAACATTTTCTATGCGCTTTATGAACTCTGCCGTATTTGCAGACGTAAGCTTAAGGTCTTCTACGTTTACACGGAGAATAACCTTTCCGCGAGCACGAACCTTTTTAAGGGCTGCAAGAACATTGCTCATTATAGTTGTTTTCTGAGTTTCAGAAATTATCTTTACAACCTTGCGGGAAATAAGGATTACAAGCTCAACAATCTGCTGTTCAGTTTCCTTTAATATTTCTTCCCGGCGGAACATAATTGCTTCTATCATTTTGTGAAGACGCTGAATAAGGCGTTCAACTTCTTCTGAACCTTCCTTATAGCCCTGATCATGACCTTCTGCATAACCAGTTTCAGACGCTTCTGCCTTTAATTTAGCTTCTTCATCATGAGCCTGTTGAATAATCTGTTCAGCCTCTACCTTTGCTTTTTCTACAATTTCTGCAGCATTCTTTTCTGCTTCCGCCTTAATTATTTCAGCCTGTTCGTTCTGCTTACGAAGTTCTTCAGAAGCAGTATCCTCTGCTTTCTTTACAATGTCGTCAGCATTTTTCTGAGCTTCTTCAATCATGTGCTGCTTTTCAATTTCCCAGCCTTTTCTGAAAGCATCAGCTTCTTTTCTAAGGTCATCGGCAGTAGGACCTTCATACACTTCTTCAACGACTTCTTCTTCTACCGGAGGAGGCGCATAATCGTGTATGAGTGGCAATGAGAATTTTTTTTCTGCATCTTTAGATTTTATTTCAAATGGTCTAAAAACTTGCTTTGCCATATAACTCTACCCTACTGAACAAGTTCGTCTTCACCGCTGCGGGCAATAACGATTTCACCGGAATCTTCAAGACGACGGATTGTAGATACAATCTTCTGCTGGGCTTCTTCAACGTCCTTAAGTCGTACAGGTCCCATGAATTCCATATCTTCCTTAAGCATACTTGCAGCGCGCTTAGACATATTGCGGAAAATCTTATCCTGAACTTCCGTATCAACAGACTTAAGCGCTTTTGAAAGTTCCTGAGTATCGACTTCGCGGAGAACTTTCTGAATGGCACGGTCGTCCAGCATAACGATATCTTCGAATACGAACATTCGCTTCTTGATCTCTTCTGCAAGATCCGGATCTTCTTCTTCCAGAGATTCGATGATGGCCTTTTCAGAAGAACGGTCAACAAGGTTCAAGATTTCTACGATAGACTCAACACCACCAGCAGCAGTGTAGTCTTCAGAAGAAAGTGTAGAAAGTTTCTTTTCAAGAACGCGTTCAACTTCGCGCAAAACGTCCGGAGAAGTACGGTCCATTGTTGCAAGACGCTTGGAAACTTCAGGCTGCATTTCTTCCGGAAGATTCTGAAGGATTACTGCAGCCTTTCCAGGTTCAAGGTAAGCAAGAATCAACGCAATTGTCTGCGGATATTCCTGCTGAATAAAGTTCAAAAGATGAGCTGGGTCTGTACGGCGGATAAAATCGAACGGACGAACCTGAAGGCTTGAAGTAAGACGATTGATAATATCGATTGCCTTCTGGCTTCCCAAAGATTTTTCCAAAAGTTCGCGAGCATAATCAATACCACCCGTAGTGATAAAGTTCTGTGCACTCATCAGCTCCTGAAATTCTTCAAGAACGGCGTCCTTATATTCAGCGTCTACAGTTTCAAGACGCGCAATTTCAAATGTTAGTGTTTCAACTTCGTCTTCGCGCAGATGCTTCATGATTTCTGAAGAAACATCCGATCCAAGTGAAACAAGGAAGATGGCAGCCTTCTGACGGCCAGTGAGGCTTTTGTAGTCTTTTCTGTCTTTTTTACCGCTTCCAGCAGGCTTTAAGCTGCCAGGTTTCGGAATCGGTTTTGGATTTGACTTTGGGATATCATCTGACATTTTCTACTCCTCCATAAGCCATGTGCGGATAAGCATTGCGACATCTTCAGGATGCTCTTTTGCCATGTTGATTGCATTTTCCTGAAGCTCTGCACGGCGGCTTTCTTCGACAGACATAGTAACAGTCTGAGCCTCGTCCTTTGCTTCCCACAGAGCCTGTTCGCGGGCAAGCTGCTGCTGGCGCAAAAGTTCTTCTTCGCGTGCCCTGCGGCGGCGTTCCATTTCCTTGCTGATAATCCTGAAAAGAATAAATCCGACAAGTACGACAGCCACAGCAATAAGGCTTAACAGAATTGTTTTCTTTGTCTGCTGGGCCTTAAAGTATGCATTATCAAATTCTTCAAATTCCGCGGTGCGGTCAACCTGAATGTTTGTTACAACAACCATGTCTCCGCGAACCTTATCATAGTTTATGGCAGATTCTACAAGCTTCTTGTATTCTGCAAGTTCTTCTGCCGGTACAGCAGTATAGGTTCGCTTTAATCCGCCTGTCTCTTCATCAACAATGTAGCCGTGAGTCTTTGGATCCTTAAGCAGAGTCCATTTTCCGTCTACGTTTACAGAAACGGAACGGCGGCCAATCTGCGGAGAAATTTCTTTCTTAACAACAGTCGTATTGATTACGTTATTCTGAGTAACGCCTGTTTCAACAGATTTTCCGATAACGTTTGACATGTCACTGTAAACAGGAGGAGTCTGTCCCTCTACCCCTGCAGGTCCTTCCGGATTATAGCCTGTTCCCTGCCATTCCTTAGTTACTGTCTGCTGGCTCAATGGAAGCGTATCAACCATTTCTGAGTCATCGTACGGAGTATCAGGGTTATCTACCTTTCTAACGATTGGAGAGTAAATCGTAGCTTCAGAAGATTCCTTTGACATGTCCATGTCAAGGTTTACTACAAGGTCGCCGATTCGGCGTTCGTTTGCAAGTATCTGAAGATGAGAAAGAATTGCAGCCTTAAGCTTTGCTTCTTCCTGGTGGCGAATTTTCTGTTCCTTTTCGATGTTTGTAAGGCGTGTGGAATCTTCCATGCCTTCAAAATCATTTAGAACCGCTCCGCTTGTGTCAGAAATCGTAAGATTTTCTGCAGTAAGTCCTTCTACCATTGTCAGTACAAGGCGCTGAAGGTTCTTCTGCCTTTTCTTATTTGTATCAAGATCGCTTCCGTTCCTTAATCTGAGAGTAATGGATGCAGAAACCGGCTTCTGATCGGCTGTAAAAAGCTGAGATTCAGGAATATTGATTGTAACAAATGCAGCAGAAATATCGTCAAGAGCTTCCAGCTGCTGCTGGATTTTTGAAGTAACGGCATTTTTAAGCTTTACGTTTTGTTCCTTATCTGTAGTTGACCATGAACGGTTGTAGAAATCAGCAAATGGATCCCATCTTGAAGGTGTAAGACCTTCAGAAATAAGAATGGAACGCATTTTTCGTGCTATCTTTTCATCAAGTACGGAAATATAACCGGCCTCATCCGTAAAAGCCTGAACGTTTTCTTCAGAAAGGCGGTCTAAAATCTGATCCCGAGTAGATTCATTTGTAACTGGCGCATTAAAAAGACGAACTGTTGCCGGAGCAGAAGAAACCCTGGCTGCAACAACTACAGCAATAATTACGGCAGCAATAACTGCAAAAAGAATAACTTTTTTTATGACAGAAGCTGATTTCCAAAATTCCTTCAGCTGAGCCATCATCTTACTAAGCCATTCGTTCATCTGACCCCTCCCGTGAACGAACATTTAAAATACAATATATTGTACCATACATTAGAATTTCTGAAAAGAGAAAATAAATTTCAATATGAAAAAATTTCAATGCAGAATACTATGCCTAGCGTGTTGTAGTAATTTCGCTCCAGCCCTGAACAAGACGATCTATTACTGACTGAGCAAGATTAAGCGACATTCTTGCCTTAGACATTGCAATAGTTACGTCATGAAGATCAACCGATTCCGGATCTGTAATTACCTGCTGCTGAAGGTCAGAAACGGCAATCTGCTGCTGGTTCATAGTCTGAAATGCTTCAACAAGATAATCTTCAAATGAACGGCGGGTTCTTTCTACGCTATTTTCTGCGGCATTAGGAATGCTGTTTAACGGAGCACCGGCAATATCAGAAAGCTTTGAAACTCCTGTATGTGCCGCTTCCGTTCTGTTCATCTGCAAAGTCTTGATTTCTGGAATCGTCATTTTTACCACCCTTCCGCAAGTCTGTCAGCCTTGCAGTCCAATTTTATTATAAGACTACCTGTTGCCGATTTCAAGAGCTGCACTGAACATGCTTTTTGCGCCTTCAACTACAGTTGAATTTGCTTCGTATGCTCGGCTTGCAGAAATAAGGTCTACCATTTCGTTTACAATGTTTACGTTAGGATATTCAACGTACCCTTTTCTAGGACCAGACTGAATTGCATCAGGATGATCAGGCATGTACACGAATTTTCCTTCTGAAGTATCGCGGACAATTTCGCGTACCTTTACGCCTTTTCCAGGACCGTTATCCAGGTCAGACGGTGTGAACGGAGACCTGAACTGCGGATGACTTGCAGAAACCGGCTCAAATACTACGCGAGAACGCTTGAATGCGCCGCCTTCCTGTGTCCTTGTTGTAGAAGCGTTTGCTATATTGTTTGAAATTACATCTGTTCTGAGGCGTTCTGCACTCATTCCAGTTGCTGCTATATTAATCGATGTAAAAAGTCCCATATTCTGCTTCCCCTATTCCGTTCTATTTCTTCATTACTGTATTAAGCTGACTAAATTCAAATCCTGTAAGCTGAGTAAGAAGCCTGTACTGCATCTGAATCTGAAGGATATTGTTTGCTTCTGTTTCCGCATCAACGTTATTTCCGTTTGCCTTTGCAGTTGTCGTATAGTCAAGGACGCGACGAGGCTCTACATTCCTGTAGTCGTATGGAACATTAAGGGCAACGTGGCGGCTGTCCGTACGTGTGAGCTGGAATCCGTTTCTTGCCTTTTCTTCTGATTCAAAAGCGCGTTTAAGTTCGCTTTCAAAATTGACTGTTGAACGCTTAAAGTTAGGAACTTCGCTGTTTGCAAGGTTGTTTGCACTAACCTGATAGCGGAGGCTCGTTGCGTCCATTGCACGCTGTAAAAGGTCTATTGACCGTGTAAAAGTATTCATATTGACATCCTTACTTAGAATGTCGGTAAATGAATCAATTAATTTAGCAAAAACATATAAAAAAAGCCCCGGACACTGAAGAGAAGTGCACCCGGAGCCTTTAACTTAAGTTCTTTATGACTAAAGAATATACCTTGACATATCCTGGCTCTGAACAATATCGCCCAAACGTTCATTTACATAGGAAGCGTCAATTTTTATTGTTTCACCAGAATGTTCATCCGCAGAAAAGTTAATTTCATCCAGAACTTTTTCCATGATTGTGTGAAGGCGTCGCGCACCGATATTTTCTGACTTGGCATTTACGCTTTCTGCAAGTTCACTCATGCAGTCAACGGCATCTTCTGTAAACTCAAGGGAAACGTTTTCTGTACTTAACAGCGAAGTATACTGCATTATAAGGCTGTTCTTCGGTTCTTTCAGGATGCGCTTGAAATCTTCTTTGGAAAGGCTTTCAAGTTCAACGCGCAGCGGGAAGCGTCCCTGAAGTTCAGGAATAAGATCGCTTGGAGCCGCAACACTGAATGCACCTGCCGCAATGAACAGAATGTGAGTTGTATTTATTACGCCAAATTTTGTATTTACGTTACTACCTTCTACAATCGGAAGAATGTCGCGCTGAACACCCTCGCGGCTTACGCTCTGCCCCTGTACTTCTCCATGAACGGCAATCTTATCAATTTCATCGATAAAGATGATTCCGCTGTTTTCTACGCGGTTTCTTGCAACATCGGCAACCTTGTCTGTATCTACCATGCTGTCAAGCGTTTCCTGCGTAAGAATCTTTCTTGCTTCGCGTACTGTTACTGAACGGCGCTTATGACGGCCGCCCTGTAAAAGCCCTGCAAGATTCTGCATGCTGCTCTGAAGATCATCTATGCTTCCGCCTGCAATTATTTCCATGTTAGGCATTCCCTGGTTTCTGGAAACTGTTACTTCAACTTCCCGGTCTTCAAGCTTACCGTCGCGAAGCATCTGGCGGAATTTTTCACGTGTAGAAGACATGTCTGTTTTTGGCTGAGAAGCAGTTTTTTCTTCACGGATTATTATGTCGCCGTCAGCAGTAAAGTCACACGAATCAGAATCTTCGTCAGAATCATCCGAAGGCTGATTTTTTCCAGAACCTGGCAAAAGCAGGTCAAGAAGCTTTTCTTCAACAACAGAAACAGATTTTTCCCTGAGTTCTTCTTCCATCTCTGCCTTAACGTCCTTATAGCCTACTGCCATAAGATCGCGGATCATGGATTCAACATCACGACCAACATAACCTACTTCCGTATATTTTGTTGCCTCTACTTTCAAAAAAGGCGCATTGCAGAGTTTTGCAAGCCTGCGCGCAATTTCTGTCTTACCGCAGCCTGTAGGTCCGATCATAAGAATGTTTTTCGGGGCAACTTCATCCCTTATGTCTTCAGGAAGCTTAAGCCTGCGTGCCCTGTTACGGAGCGCAACAGCAACTGCACGCTTTGCCTTTTCCTGTCCGACAATATACTGATCCAATTTTTCTACAATCTGCTTTGGAGTCAAATCAATTCTGTTTTCCATAAATTATATTTCCTCAACCGTGATGTGATTATTTGTGTAAATACAGATATCTCCGGCAATTTTAAGCGATTTTTCAGCAATCTCTCGGGCACTCAAATCTGAAGAATCAAGATAAGCAAGAGCAGCCGCATACGCATAGTTTCCGCCCGAACCGATTGCAAGCACATCATTTTCCGGTTCAATTACGTTCCCGTCTCCGCTGATTAAAAGAATTCTGTCTTTATCTGCAACCAGAAGCAGGGCTTCCAGTTTCTGAAGCATTTTTTCGGTACGCCACAGTTTTGCAAGCTCAACAGCAGCCCTTGTAAGGTCCCCGTTAAACTCCTTTACCTTTGTTTCAAAGCGGTCAAAAAGAGTAAAGGCATCTGCAACAGAACCTGCAAATCCTGTTATGATTTTTCCGTCATAAATCTTGCGGACCTTGCGAGCATTTCCCTTCATAACTGTATTTCCGGCTGTAACCTGACCATCTCCAGCCATTGCTACGTGGCCATTTCTTTTTACCGCAACAACTGTAGTACTGCGAATTTTTTCTGCCATAACATTTCCTTTAATAGTATTTTCTCCGTCCCGCTATTTTGAATGCGGATGAGCCTTATTATATATATCAATCAACTTTTCAGTTGTTATATGCGTATACCGCTGTGTTGTAGAAATGCTTGAATGCCCTAGCATTTCCTGAACTGCACGAACATCCGCACCGTTTCCAAGCATTGCAGTGGCAAACGTATGGCGCAGCGCGTGCGGCGAAACATGATGATTAAGTCCCTCCGCCCCGGAATAGCGAGACAGTATATAACGGACTCCACCAGTAGAAAGCGAACCACCTTTCTGATTTACAAAAACATACGGTGACTGATCCGCATTTCTCTCAGAAGCAAAGCGCTTTTTTCTGTCTTCAAAATAAACCTTTAAGGCTTCGCGTGCCTGAAGCTCAAAAAAAACCTTTCTTTCCTTATTACCCTTTCCGCGGACAATTGCATATGAATTGCCGTCCTTAAGATCGCTTATCTTCAGAGAAACAACTTCGCTTACACGGCAGCCGGTTGAATAAAGCACTTCAAAAAGAGCCTTATCGCGGGTTTCCCATAAAAGTTCATTTGTAACAGGTAGCGCACAAAGCTTATCGATTTCCGGAGCTGTAAGGAAACGCGGAATATGAACCGGAATCCTTACTGACTTAAGTTCAAGTGCCGGATTTGATTCCAGATAGCCGAATTTTCTGCAGTAGGCAAAAAATGTCCGCGTAGCCGCAATAAAACGGTTTACCGTAGCATTGGACTTTTTTTCTTTGCTTAGTTTTGCAACACAGAAACGCAGTTCTTCGGTTGTAATATTCTTCAGCGGAGCATCATAGCCAAGCACGGAAATAAGATGTTTAAGGTCATTTCTGTATGCGGTTACAGAGTTTTCGCTAAGAGAACGCACTGCCCGCAAATATATTAGAAATTCTCCTGCTACATCACCAACAAGCGTTTCTGCCATAGACAAAGCCTTTTATTCTTCATCATTTCCGGCAACAGGAGCCGGTTCTTCATCTGCAGAATGCAGGTAATCACAATCAGGATTAATGCATGACTTGTATGTGCCGTTCTTCTTGTCAAATTTTTCAACAAGGAACCAGCCGCATTTTGGACAGGTTGCATCAATCGGCTTAAAGTGACTGATAAAGTTACAGGTAGGATAGTTAGTACATCCGTAGAATTCTTTACCCCTTCCCTTTGTCTTTCGCGCAACAATTTCTCCGTTACAGCCCGGTACAGGACATTTTGCAAGAGGAATTGATTTTGTATTGTGACATTCTGGGAATCCTGAACATGCAAGGAAATATCCAAAACGGCCGAGTTTCTTTACCATCGGTTTTCCGCATTTTTCACAGATTTTATCTGTAGGTTCATCAAGGCTGCCCTTCACGCTCTGAACAGATTCCATGACTTCATCAACACGTTTTCTGAACGGATCAAAGAAGTCTGCAATCATTCCGTTCCATACAAGTTCGTCCTGTTCAACCTTATCAAGATTGTTTTCTACTTCTGCAGTAAAGTGCTCGTTTATTACATCCGGGAAAGATTCTACAAGGATTTTACAGATCATTCTTCCAAGAAGTGTCGGCACAAGCTGCTTGTTTGAACGTGTTACGTAGTAGCGGTCAAGCAGAACCGAGATGATAGGTGCATATGTTGAAGGACGACCGATTCCCTTTTCCTCAAGAGTGCGGACAATAGAAGCATCTGTATAGCGGGCAGGTCCCTGTGTAAAATGCTGTTCAGGATAGAATTTTTCTGACTTAATTGTTTCACCTGTTTTAAGCGACGGCAGGTTTCCTGTTTTTTCCTCTTTTGAAGAGAGAAGCTTTATTACGCTGTAAAAACCCTTTTCCGTAATCTTTGAAGCGCTTACGCGGAACATTGCATCACCCGCAACAATTTCCGCAGATGTTGTAGTAGTCTTTGCATTGTTCATCTGGCTGGAAACAAACCTCTCCCAGATGATTGTATAAAGTCTTAACTGATCGCGGGAAAGATATTCCTTTACAGAATCAGGTGTGTATTCTGTATATGTAGGACGGATACCTTCATGCGCATCCTGGGCCCCCTTTCCAACCGCATACTGAATCGGTTCCGGCGGAAGTTCATCTGGGTAATTTTTAAGGAGCCATGCATGAACGTCATCAAGGGCTGTCTGAGAAATACGAACGGAGTCTGTTCGCATGTAAGTAATAAGACCCACGCGGCTTGAGCCCATGTTAATACCTTCGTAAAGCTGCTGTGCAATCTGCATTGTCTTTCTTGAAGTAAAACCAAGACGGTTTGCAGCTGCCTGCTGAAGCTTTGAAGTTGTAAACGGAGGCTTAGGACGTACAGATTTTTCTGTCTGCTTGATGTTTGTAACAATGCATTCAGAATTACGTATTTCTTCAATTATGTCCTGAACCATTTTTTCTGATTTAAGTTCAGGAGTTTCATTTTTATATTTTACAAGCTGGGCAGTAAATTTTGTCTTTCCCTTTGAAAAATCTGCATCAAGAGTCCAATATTCTTCAGGAATAAAATTTTCTACTTCCTGTTCACGTTCACAGATCAGGCGAAGTGCTACAGACTGTACGCGTCCGGCACTAAGTCCGTTCTTTACCTTTGCCCACAAAAGAGGACTAAGGTTATAGCCTACAAGGCGGTCCAGTACACGGCGTGCCTTCTGCGCATTTACGCGGCTTTCTACAATTTCACCAGGATGCTGAACTGCTTCCTTAATTGCAACAGGAGTGATTTCATTGAATACAATACGACTTATCTGAGCATCAGTTTTATCCTGAAGTGACTTGCGCAGATGCCATGCGATAGCTTCTCCTTCGCGGTCATTATCGGATGCAAGCAGGACGCGTTCAGATTTCTTTGCGTCTTTCTGCAGTTCCTTAAGAAGCTTTGCCCTTCCGCGGACAGTAATATATTCAGGCTGGAAATTATTTTCCACATCAATTGCCAAACGGCTCTTCGGCAGATCAATCAAATGTCCCATAGAAGCCTTTACAACGTAGCCCGGCCCCAGATATTTTTCTATTGTATGAGCCTTCGCCGGAGACTCTACAATTACCAGAGTTTGAGGAGTCTTTGTTTTTTCTTTCTTCGATGTAGACTTTTTTTCAGCCATATAATCACCCTTATACCTGAAACAGCTCAAGCTGTTCTGTTTTTATGCTGCGGATTCCGGGAACCTCCCTAAGGCACCTCAGATAGTCAGCATAATTTTCTATTACCGGAGCACCAGCTTCCAGATAGTGTTCCGGAGTATTTTCAATTTTTGATTTAGAAACCTGGCCCCTGTCAAACCTAAGTTTCAGCTCGGAATCAGAAAATTTCCTTACCGTAAAAGCTTCCTGACCGAACGCCGCCCTGTGAAACATTACGTCACGGTTGTATTCCAGGGCAAATTGGGCAGTAATCAGAGCACCGCTTCCCGCAGGAGCCTGAATAACTACAACAGCAGGCGAAAGCGCCGCTATAATTCTGTTTCTATGCACAAAACGCCAGTTTGCAGCCTCTGTACCCGGCGCATATTCACTGATTATGCAGCCGCCGGATTCAATAATGCGCCCAGCAAGCCGCCCGTGAGAAACAGGCGTAACAGCATCACAGCCGCAGGGAAGTACCGCAGCGGTTCTTCCCAAAAGGGAAACATCAAGCGGTTCTGTACCGCAAGAAGTGCCAGAACCGACAGCTCCAAACCTGGCTTTGCCGTCACGCAGATTATACCAGACATCCACTGCCCCAGTATGAGAAGCAGCGTCCACTCCATAGGCAAGTCCGGAAACAACCGTACAGCCGTCAAGCACCGCATTACGGGCAAATTCAACGGCCACCCTTTTTCCTTCCGGAGTAATACGCCGGGTACCGACAACAGATACCGTGCGTCCGCGAAGACAGGACGGGTCTCCCCTGTAAAAAAGCATAAAGGGAGCATCTACAGTTTCCTTTAGCAGAGCTGGATATTCCGCATCTGTATACAGAAGATATCCAATTCTTTTTGCCTTAAGCAGGGCAAGTTCCTTTTCTGCACTGCGCTGGTTTTCTTTTCCATCCCATTTTACACGGGAAAGCCTGCGTCCGCAAAAAGAAATCATATCTCCTAAAGACATTAATGCAAGGGCATTAAAACTGTCAAGATTTTTCAACAGCTTAATCTTTTCATTTACATTTAAAAAGGTAATCCGCTGCACAGACATCAGAAGAAGTTCATCTTTTGACCTACATTCCATACGATGCGTCCAGCGCCCTCTTCTTATTAGCCTCTGCACTAGCCTTTTTATCAGCAGATTTTGTTGTTGCTATAATCTTATCATATAGTGCCACTGCTTTGTCAAATTCATAATTAGAATAATATGCACGGGCAAGCACAAACATGCCGTCTATGCTCCTTGTGTCAATATCAAGGTAGCGTTCAAGATAAGGAATTGCCTTTTCGCTTTCATCAAGTTCAAAAATATAAAGAATTCCAATTCCGTACAGGGCAGTCGTCAGGCGGTCATCAATCTGAAGCGCCCTTAAATAAGCGCTTTCTGCAAGCGCAAGATAATTCTGTTTTTTTTCTGAATTTCCTTTTGCAGAAAAATCCAGCGCCGCATGACTCATGTAGCCTGCACACACTCCAACATAATAATAAAGATTTGCATTATCAGGATAGAATTCAAGAGCCTTTTCAAAGCACTGCAAGGCTTCTCCATACATCTTTTTATCGATGTAACGTGTTCCTAAAATTTTATACCAAAGGCCGATTTTTGCATTTTTCCTCTGAACCTCTGCCGCTTCTGCATCATATTTATTGATTGCATCCTTGATTTCTTCAATCGTAACAGGATTTTCAGACGATTCCTGCATGTGCTTTATTCGTTTTGCCAGAATCTGCTTGCTGTCCAAGGAACAGCCCGAAAGCAGAAAGAGCACAGAAAAAAGGCAAGCCAGACAAATTCTTGATTTCATATAAACCCCACTTTTTAGATTTTGAGAGACAAAAAAACAGTCCCTTTAAATATACACAGATTTTAAAAGAATTAAAATTTTTTTTTGAAAATTATAGAATAATTTTGTTTTTTTAATGAAAAAAAGCAGTTTTTTACTCTGATTCAGAATGTCCCGGGAAAAATTCCCTGTGATATTCTTCAAGCTGCCTGTCTTCTACATGAGTATAAATCGTCGTTGTTGATAAATCCGCGTGGCCCAAAAGTTCCTGTACGGAACGCAGGTCTGCTCCGCCGGCAAGAAGATGAGTTGCAAAACTGTGGCGCAGCGTATGAACCTTTGCTTCCACGCCGCTCAGTGTTTCCAGCTCCTGAAAGCGTTTCCAGACACCCTTTCTGGAAATAGGTTCTCCTTTATAATTCAGGAACACTTCGGAAACAACCTTGTTTCTTGCAAGTTTCGGGCGTATTTCATTCATGTAAAGTTCAAGTTTTGCCTTTGCAGTATCACCAAAAGGAACTATGCGATCCTTATCGCCCTTTCCGCGCACTAAAATTATTTTTTCATCAAAATGTACGTTTTCAACACGAAGGCCGCAGGCTTCGCTTATGCGAAGTCCGCACGAATAAATCAATTCAAAAAGGGCATCATCCCTTTTTCCAAGTTCTGTAGATGTGTCAATTGATTTTAAAAGGCGCTCAATCTGATCAAGAGAAAGAACTTTTGGCAGATTTCTGCCAAGTTTAGGACGTTCCAGCAGAAGCGGATAGTTCTCTGCCCACATTCCCCTGCGAACCATGAATGAGCCGAACGAACGCAGCGACGAAATATCCTTTGACAGCGTAACCGCTGCCTTGTCCTGCGTTTTTCGCCAGGAGAGATAGTAAATCAAATCTTTTACCGTAACATCCGCAAGCTTAATCCTCTGTCCGGAACACCAGTGCAGGAAGATTTCTATACAGAAGCGGTAAGTTTCTGCAGTCTTTTTTGACAGCCGTTCAACCATAAGAAGGTCAGTATAAAAGCTGGCAAGAAAGGACTGCATTTTTTCTTCAATTTTATTTCCTGTTGAAGTTGATTCCATTTCTATGCTTTTTTCTCATAACTGCAGGAATATTAACATCGTTCATGTCTATGTTTCCTGCCGGTACTCCAACCTTTTTGAAAGACGCAGCATACTGAGAAGGCGATTCAGCTTCCTCTGCTGGTGCATCTATATTATCAAAAAGACCCGGTGTATCATTTTCAAAATCAGAAGATTTTCCTGTAAGAATTGCATCAAAATCCTGTGCAGAAATTGTATTTGTATCAACAGGATTTGTTTCTTCAACAGGAGCTGCAATTTCTTCTTCATCCTGCTGAACGCCCATACCGTTAAATCCTGTTGCAATTACAGTTACGCTTATATTTTCACCCATTGATTCGTCAACTACAATACCAGGCTTAAGGTCATAGTTCTTGCTTGCAGATGCACATACTATTTTTGAAATTTCTTCAAGTTCATTAAGCTTAAAATCCTTGCTTGCGCATACATTGATAAGGAAGTGCTTTGCACCGTCAATGTTTGTATCTTCAAGAAGAGGATTATTAATTGCCATTGTAGCAGCATCTACAGCGCGGTTTTCTCCGGAAGCAACACCGATTCCAAAAATTGCAGTTCCCTGACCTTTCATTGCGGCACGAACGTCTGCAAAGTCAATGTTTGGAGTTCCGTATTTTGTAATGATTGTAGACATTCCTTCAATGCTCTGGCGTAAAAGATCATCAGCGGCACGGTACTGTTCTACAAACGAAAGAGTTTCACCAAAAACTTCGCAGATTTTGCGGTTTGGAATTACGATTACAGAATCAACTGCATCCTGTAGCTTTTTAAGGCCTTCAAGGGCAAGATCCATACGGCGCTTGCCTTCCCAACTGAACGGAGTTGTTACAATACCAACTGTAAGGGCACCCATTTCCTTTGCTATGCGCGCAACAACAGGAGCAGAACCAGTTCCAGTTCCACCACCCATTCCGGCAGTAACAAATACCATATTGGAGCCCTTAAGGATATTTGTAATTACTTCCTTATCTTCTTCGGCAGCCTTTTCCCCGATTGTAGGGTCGCCGCCACATCCTAATCCCTGTGTAATTTTCTGACCGATTGCAATACGGTTCTGGGCAATAGATTTATTCAAGGCCTGAAGATCAGTATTAAGTGCAATAAATTCAACATTCTGAATGTTTGCCTCAATCATTCTGTTTACGGCGTTTGAACCGCCGCCACCGCAACCCACAACTTTTATAACAGTAGGGCTCACCACGCTTAAATCTGTCCCCTGTGAGTTTACTACTTCAAAATCCATTATCTTCCTCCCTAACCCCATGATCCTAGAATAATGATTTTAGCATTTTCAATATTTTATTTTCACTGTGCTCGCCGGTTCTTACATTTTTAGAAAGCTTTTTAGCTTTTTTAGGCTGCCTTACCACAGTGTCCTTACAAGCCCTTACAAGTCCGATTACCGTAGACCAGTCCGGTCCGGCGTAATCTTCTTCTATCCCCCCCATTTTTTCCGGGTAGCCGATCCTTACATTGTCTGTATCAAAGCTGTCCTGAACGCATTCAACAATACCGTCCATTTTTGCTCCGCCGCCAGTAAGAATAATGTTACCTGAAATTGACGTAAGAGTTGTTTTTTCAATGATTTTATCTTTAACCATTTCAAAGATTTCTTCAATACGCGGAGCGATGATTTCGCAAATTTCTGCCTGAGAAATTTCACGCGGATGCTGGCCGCCCACTCCGTTTACAATAACTGTCCTGCCGCGTTCAACGTTATCCATATAACAGCAGCCGGCCTCTATCTTAATGCGTTCTGCTTCTGCAACCGGAATTCCAAGACAGATGGCAATATCATTTGTAACAAGGTTTCCGCCTACAGGAATGGAAGCTGTGCACACCGGCGCACCGTGAAGAAGCACAAGAATATCAGTTGTTCCTGCCCCCATATCAACAATGATAGACCCCAGTTCCATTTCATCTTCGTTTGCGACAGAATGAACGGAAGCAAGAGTCTTTAGCATAACGCCATCCATATTGTAGCCCGCACGATTAATGCAGGTGCGCATATTCTGAATTGTTGTCTTTGATGCAGTAATTATATGAACGGCAGCTTCAAGGCATACACCAAGCCGATGCATAGGATCCTTAATGCCCGAAATATGATCAACAATATATTCCTGGGTAATTACATGAAGCATTTCGCGGTCAAGAGACATCTGAACGGCTGTTGCAGATTCCTTTACGCGGTTTATGTCATCTTCAGAAATTTCCCGCTGTGATTTTCCTTTTGAAGAAACTGCAACTTTTCCAGTTGCATTCATTCCTTCGATCTGATCTCCTCCGACAATTGTAAAGCATGAATGAACTTCCACACCCGCATTCTGTTCAGCATTCTCAATGGCATTACGGATTGCATTTGAAGCAGCTTCAATATTTACAATGTTTCCATTGCGCAACCCAATTGATTTTTCACATGCAGTTCCGGCAATCTTTAACTCACCGTTTTCATCAAATTCGCCTATTGCAACACGAATACAACTTGTTCCAATGTCAAGACCTACAATCATCTTTTCCTACCCGAATCAGCGCTTTCTGTATGAAACAGAACCGTACCGCAGATCAATTTCCGATACATCAGGCTCAATCCTGTTAACTACATCAAGTGCGACCATCATATATTTTAAAGCATCTTCATTTAATGTTCGGTCAGTCAGCACTTTAATTTTAGACCCAGATGGAATTAAAACCAGTTCGTAGTTACCATATTCTTTCTGAATTACGCAAATTTCACTTACAGCTGCAAGGTACTTTTGTCCATTTTGCTGAATAGTAGCAATCTGTTCAATAAGAGAACGAAATTTTGCTGGAATTCTCATTCCTTCCGTCATGTGATCAACCGGAAGCCCTGAAATAATCGGTACAGAATTCAAATCAATTGAACCCAAAGAACGTTCCGGAAACAGTACGCCGTTTCTGTCTATCTGAACAGCAACGCTTCTTCCATTCTGATTCAAAAATGTCATTGCCACAGGAACACGTTCAACAACAGAAACATAAATTCTGTTCGGAAAAACCTTTCTTACAGAAACAGAATCAATTCCGCTTACGCTTGCAAGAATTGAAACTGCAGCGTTTTCATCAAAATCATACCAGTTTTTTGTGTTCATAGGCCTTAAAAGGTCTACGAGTTCCTTTGCACTGTAATTTCCCTGACCAGAAACATACACCTGAGGAGCTCCAAGACTTGGACGGATAAATTTATAGAACATAAATTCAAAAAATACGCAGAAAATCAAAACCGTAAAAATTATCTTGATTGCGTGAACAGTTTTATCACCATCTTTTTCTTCTGACTTTTTTTCTGAATAATCTGCATCCGGAAGCTTAAAAACATCCTCGTCTTCATATTCTTCAAACCGTATTGAAAAATCACTCATAAACCTTTACTCCGTCTATACTTTCTATTTCAACAAAATCGTTATCATATGTCTCTTCTTCTTCGGTATCACAGCGTGATGCGTTTACAATAAAACCGCACATGCACAGCGTGATTATTATGGAACTTCCACCAAGGCTGAAAAACGGCAAAGGAATTCCAGTAGAAGGCAACGCTCCGCATACAACAGCACAGTTAATAAGCGACTGAAGCGCTATTATAACTACAAAACCAAAAGATGCAAAAGATGCAAATCTGTTGCGGCAGAAAACTGCAATTTTTATTCCGCGCCACACAAAGAATGCAAGCATGAAAAAATAGCAGATTACGCCGCTAAGTCCCATTGCTTCTGCCCAGCTGGCAAAAATATAGTCAGCCTGAACTTCAGGGATTCTGTTGCTCTGAACCAGTTTTGACCCGATTCCCGCACCCCAGAAACCACCGGCACTTATTGCCCTTTTTGCAGCCATACTCTGGTAGTTTCCAGAATCCAAGCGTTCATTAGGATTCAGGAACGAAATGATTCGTTCAATTCTGTATTCTTCCGAAAGCAGAAAATATGTAAATCCCAGCACGGCAATTATTCCTACAAACCACACCCACCTGATTTTCATTCCGCAGCTCCAGAAAAAGAAGCAGCAGAACGCAAAAAGAAATGCAGATGTAGAAAAATCTTTCTGAACAAGAACCATTCCTATAAGCAGAAGCATCATTCCAACAGCCTTAGCAACATTCCTTTCTTCTATTACGGGAATTGCAGCCTGCTTATCAAAATAATTTGCAAGATAGATTATCACTGTAAATTTTACAAGTTCAGAAGACTGAAGCGTAAAATTGAACGGCATTTTTACCCAACGCCTTGCCCCGTTTTTTTCTACCGAAAGCCCTGGTATAAAAGTCATTACGCAAAAAATCAGCGTAATAAGGGTCAGCAGCGGAAGAATTTTTCTTACAGTTCCAACCGGCATAAATGCAAGAACAAAAAATCCCACAAGTCCAACCACTGCACATATGGACTGACGCCTTATAAAGTAAAATGAATCATTAAAGATTCTTGCAGCATAACTCTGAGAACAGAAATATAACGTAAATAAACCAAAGCCCAGCAGAAGAATTACGGCAACAGAAAAACCTAAATCGCTCTTCCGATACTGTTCCACAGGCCTGTCAGCAAAAAAACTGTACCCGCCCACCTTACTCGTCTCCTGCACTGATTATAGGAATTATTCTTTCAAGTGCAATTCCATGACTGGCCTTTAAAAGAACCATATCCTTTTCCTTAGCAAATTTCAGAATACTTTCCGCAGCTTCGTTCATTGCGTCTTCATCATGTCCCGGAATATATTTTGAATTCAAAAATCCAACCCGGACAGCCGCTTCATAGCCGTGCTTCATTTCTTCACCAATAAGAATAAGAAGCCCTGGTTTTGCCTTAACGGCTTTCTGAACAACTTTTTCGTGTTCCTGAACAGATTTATCTCCAAGTTCAAGCATATCGCCAAGAACAAGAATTTTTTCGTTAATTCCTTCAAGAGAGCTGCAAAAATCCAGCACGTTCATCATTGAATCCGGATTTGCATTATAGCAGTCCTTTATAAGAGTGATGTTTACCCCAGTCTTAAGCTTTATGGATTTTGTTTCCATTCTACCGTCAACAGGATCAAATTTTTCAAGACCAGCTTTAATCTGACACGCAGAAAGCCCAAGCTGTTTTCCAATAGCGCAGGCACCAAGCGCATTCCTGTAATTGTAGATCCCGGGATTTTTAAGATAAATAACTTCGCCGTCAAGTTTAAAAATAGTTCCTTCAAGTCCGCAATCCTTTACAAACTGAGCACCGCTTTCTGAATCTGGAACAGATTTTCCATAATATGTAATTTTTCCCTTTACATTCTGACCAAGGAATTCCTTAAAATCATCTTCTGCCGGAATAAATGCAACGCCGTCTTCCGGAATATAATTAAAAATCTTGCGTTTTTCTGCCGCAATATTTTCCTGGCTTCCAAGGATTCCAATATGAGCAGTTCCGACATTTGTTACAAGCGCATACTTTGGCTTAAGAACAGCCGCAATTTCGCCGATTTCATCAACCCGGTTCATTCCCATTTCAAAAACACCCACAGAATGTTCACTGCGAATGTTAAATACAGAAAGAGGAAGCCCTGTTTCAGAATTAAAATTTCCCTGTGTATATACAACGTTGTATTTCTGCTTAAGTACAGAAACAACCATTTCCTTTGTAGTTGTCTTTCCGCTGGAACCGGTAATTCCAACCTTTATTAAAGACGGAAATTTTTCTACATAAGCCGCAGCTGCTTCCTGCAAAGCCCTTAAAGTATCCGGAACAGCAACCAGACAGAGATTTTTATTTTTTTCACAAATCAAATCATACTTTGATTTGTTTCTGTCATATTCAGTTTTATTAATAAAGATTACGGACGCACCCTTTTCTACCGCAGACTCAACATATTTATGACCGTCCTGACTCTGTCCTACAAGAGGAACAAACAGAGAACCTTCCGCTACATTCCTGCTGTCAGTTACAACAGATGAAAAACCAAACACGTCTTTTTTATTATTTCCGCCGACTAAAAAACTACTCCTTACACCGGCAAGCAACTCATCAATACTAAGCAAACTCTCTACATTACTCATCTATCTGCTCCGTTCATTTCTACCCGGACAATATCTTCTGTTTCCGCCTTATGCATTCCCAATTCATCTGTTGCAATTCGTTCTATGCGATCCGTACTGGAAAGAAGACTTATGTCACCAATCAGTTTTTTATTCTGCTCAATCAAGCGTTCCTGTTTTTTTTCAAGTTCATTTATTTCCCTGGACAGATCAGCATAACGCTTTGTCTGTATTCCATAGACAATCAGAAGAAGAGGAACCAATGCCGCAAGCACAAACGTAATCACTTTTATAAGCTTTTCCCTGGCATTCAGTTTCATTAGAATCCCTCCACTCCAAGCAGATGATGTTCCGTCGCGTTGCGCAGTTTTCTTACAACACGAAGCTTTGCACTTCTGCTCGGTGAATTAACCTTTACCTCTTCTTCCGTCGGACCGACAGGTTTTCTTGTAAGTATTTCCGCGCATGGCTTTCCACCACAGCGGCATACAGCAACCTCCGGCGGGCATACACACTCCCGTCCTAAATTACGGAAATAATTCTTGACGATTCTGTCTTCCAGCGAATGAAACGTTATTACACCCAGTTTTCCACCCACATTCAGATTGTTAAACGCATTATGAATGGCTTCAGGAATATGACGAAGTTCACTGTTCACAGCAATCCTTAAAGCCTGAAAAGTTCTGGTTGCAGGATGAATAGGTCCGTAACGGTAATTTCCCGGAACAGAATCAAATATAATGTCAGCAAGCGCCTTGGAAGATTCTATTTTTCCTCCGCGACGCGCCTCCACTATTCCATGAGCGATCCGTCGGCTAAGTTTTTCTTCGCCGTACAAATAAATCAAATTTGCAAGCTCTTCCTCTCTCATACCGTTTACAATATCACCTGCCGATTCATTCTCTGAAGCAGGATCAAGACGCATGTCCAACGGTTCATCATAGCGGAAAGAAAAACCACGACCGGAACGTTCATAATGAAAAACCGAAATCCCCAGATCAAAAAGAATAAGATCTGGTTTCGGGTATTCAGCCGGATAATTCTTATGAAAATCATTAAACCAGCCATTATAAAAATGCATTCTGTCACCAAAAGGTGCCAGTCTCTCTCTGGCACGTGCCTGAATTACAGAATCTGCATCAATACCAATAACAGAAAGTGATGGAAAAGCTGATAAGAAAGCATTTGAATGTCCGCCTTCGCCGAGTGTACAGTCTACCATTACGGCATTCTTTTCAAACGGTTCGCCCACAGGACTAAGCCATTTTAAACACGGTTCGAGCAATACAGGAGTATGAACGATCTCCACTTTTTCCACCTTTTTTTAGAAGCTGATGGATTTTAATTCCTCACTGGCTTCCAACAGATTATCTTCGTTTGAAGTCAAATAAGTTTCATAAGACTGATTATCCCAGATTTCAACGTATTTACCGTTTCCCAGAATAGTACAGTCTTTAGAAAGCCCTGCATAAGACCTCAGACTCTGTGGAATAGAAAGACGACCGGATTTATCAAATTCGATTTCCTGAGCCGGTGCAATAAAACTACGCATGATAAGCCTGTTTTTTGCACTGAAAGGAGATGCGTTCTCCATAATTTTTGAAGAAAGTTCCTCCCATTCTTCAGGAGTAAAGAGCCATAGACAGCGGTCTACTATTGCCTGCGTAACAATGAGTACGTTACTCGTAATTCCGGTACGAAGCTTAGAGGGAATCATAATTCTTCCCTTTTCGTCCAGAGTGCTATTGTACTCACCTGTAAGCAAATTCAATCCACTACCTACCACAATTTACCACTTTTTCCCACTTATCTATCATTTTAATTAAAAATTTCGTAAAGTCAATGAACAAATTTGCCGAAAATATAGAAAATTTAAATCTTTTTTATTTCTTATCTTTATACGCGTATAGTTCTATTTTGTAGGGTAAAAATATAAAATATCTGCATTTATAATCAGCAATAAAAAACACAATGATAAACATTTACAACGAAAGTTCGCTGCACAAAACCCTTAAAAATTTTTACAGCGCACAAGAAGGCTTTCGGGAAGAAGTTTCCGAAGACGGACACATTTACGACATTCTCAGCCCAGATGGCTCAATCATAGAGATTCAGACAAAAAATTTAAGCAAGCTGCTCCCCAAAATCCAGGACGCACTTTCAAAAGGGCGCAGATGTAAAATCGTCTATCCCCTTGTAATTCAGAAAGAAATAATACTTCTAAAAAAAGACGGCACACAGATTTCTGCAAGAAAAAGCCCTAAAAAAAATTCAATTTATGACTTATTTTCAGAACTTACAGGGATCTACCCCGTCCTGCTGGACAGAAATTTTTCACTGGAAGTGCTTTTTATAACGGCACAGGAAATACGTACGCAAACAGACTGTCCGGTACAGTCAAAAAACAAGAAAAGACGATTTAAAGCTAATTGGATAAAAACAAACAAAAAACTAAAGGAAATACATGAAACAAAAATATTTTACAGCAAAGAAGACTACATTGCACTTTTACCACAGAACCTTAATGAAGATTTTACCGTAAAAGATCTTGAAAAATGCCTTAAAGAAATAAAAGGCCTTCCAAAAAGCGCCGCAAAAAACTCATCCTTAATCGTATGGGTTTTAGTAAGAATGAACCTTATTACACAAACAGGAACAAAAGGAAAAGCCCGCATTTACAAAATAAACCGTCAGAAAAGTGAAATTGAACAGTACGGATTTTTTAAATAAAAAAAAACTGCCGTCATAAATGCATTATGCACCATGCGGCAGTCGTTTTACAAAAGATGAATACTACCAGCTATCAGCCATATCATCTTCATCCTGGTTATTAGAATCATAAAGATCTGTTACACAGCGAAGATCATCAAAGTATACGTAGTAAGTACCGCGAGCAAGCATTGGATTACAGTCTACGCGGAAACCAAGAATACGGATACCAGGGCGGTCACCATAGTATGCACTGTGCTGAACGATACCATGTTCTCCGTCTGGGCTAGGTGGAACTACAGCAGTAAGTTTTTTCCAGCCACTGAATCCAAGGTTACCCATATAAAGTTCATAGTTGCGTCCAAAATAATCCTGAATAAGAATGTAAAGATCATGCCCCTGGTTACGTCCACAAACCCACATAGAGATTGTTTTTGTAATTCCTTCAAGAGCAATAGGTCTCTGTGCAGTAATGTAGAATGAGTTTACACCACGGCGGAAAAACTGAACCTTAACACCAAGAACCTGTGTATCATCTTCAGAAATAGATGATTCACCCTTTACAGGTTCCTTCATTGCAGGAGCACCTACAAAGTTACGTGCAGAAATTACACCATAGTCCGGAGACATATGTACAAACCATGAACCTTCACGTTCGAAACTGTCAAGAGGCTGTTCTGCAAGAGCCTGCATAGCAGAATCGTTTCCAACAACTTCCGGATTTGGATCTTCAACAATACTGTTCTGTGCAAATGCAGCACAAGCAACCATTGCTACAAGAGCAGTCAAAAGAAACTTTTTCATTAGTTAGCCTCCGAAGAAGAATCAGATTTTGAAGAAGAACCAGACTGAGCATCATCAAAACTCTGATCCTTAAGTTCGTAACCATCGAAAATAAATGACAATGAATTAGACATAAACTTCAAATTATCAATATAGAATGTAAAGTCATCAACATATTCAGCAGCATCAGTTCTGATACGGAAACCAACCAAAGAAAGGTTTCTTGGACCAGAGCGAAGACGTGAATGCTGATTAAGCCAGCCAGGAATCTTTACAACAAGATTGCGCCATCCGTTAAAGCGGAGGTTTCCTGCAGGAAGTACATGAACACGGCCTTCTGCATCGCGGATCATAACGTCAAGGTAGTAAAGGTAATTTGCACCCCATACCCAGAAATCAAGATGATCTACAGTTCCTACAAACGGAATTTCAAATACTTTTCCGTCTCTCATAGGAATGATTTCTGCCCAGTTATCTCCCTTGCGGTTATAAGCAAGCTGAAGTCCGAAAACCTTAGCCTCTGTATCACCTTTCTGGAACGGTTTTAGAGAATTAGGAATTCCCTTGAATGATCCGAATTTTGGATAACCTTCTGCAACAAAGCGGCTGGCATTTACAGTCCATTCCCAGCTCAATGATTCTCCATCATGAAAGTAATTCTGATTACCGATGTCATCAAAATTATCAATCAAGAATGTCTCCTGACTTTTTGAACTTGGCTGACTAAATGCAGGAATACAAAGCACAAAAAGCAGAGAAAGATTTACAAAGACCTTCAAGCCCTTTTTCATGTAAAACTCCTTCAACATATTTCATTCCGATTTTCAGAGAAAATCTCATTCTTTATTTTCGGAAAAAATATCTACTTAATTTACAATTTCTAACTTCATTCAAAATTTTAAATCGTATCTGAACAAGTTATATACAATTATATTTACACTATTCTTCTTTGTCAAATTGTTTGTCTATTCAACCTTGAATAAAAATGATGTTTAACTTAGTATAAGGTATAATTGAAATTCCAAGGAGCATTCAATGTTTAGTTACAAAGACATCGGTCTTGTTAACACAAAAGACCTCTTCAAAAAAGCTATGGCTGGTCACTATGCTATCCCAGCTTTTAACTTTAACAACATGGAACAGATGCAGGCTATCATCCAGGCTTGTGTTGAAGCAAAATCACCTGTAATTCTTCAGGTTTCAAAGGGTGCACGCGCTTACGCTGACAAATTCATCCTCCGCAACATGGCTCGCGGTGCCGTTGAATATGCACACGAACTCGGATGCGACATCCCTATCGTACTTCACCTTGACCACGGTCCGAACTTTGAAGTAGCAAAAGACTGTATCGACAACGGATTCTCATCTGTTATGATCGACGGTTCTGCTCTTCCATACGACGAAAACGTAAAACTTACAAAGCAGGTTGTTGAATACGCTCACGCTCACGACGTTACAGTAGAAGCTGAACTTGGTGTTCTTGGCGGTGTAGAAGATGACGTTGCTGCAGAAGAATCAAAATACACAAAACCAGAAGAAGTAGTAGACTTCACATCTAAGACTGGATGTGACTCACTTGCTATCTCTATCGGTACATCACACGGACGCTGCAAGTTCACTCCAGCTCAGTGTACACGCACAGCAGATGGAATCCTTGTTCCACCTCCGTTGGCATTTGACGTACTTGAAAAAATCGAAAAAGAACTTCCAGGATTCCCAATCGTACTCCACGGATCTTCTTCAGTTCCAGTAGAATACGTAAAAATCATCGAACAGTTCGGCGGAAAAATCCCTGACTCAGTAGGTATCCCAGAAGATCAGCTTAAGAAAGCAAGCCAGATGGCTGTATGTAAGATCAACATCGACTCTGATGGACGTCTTGCTATGACTGCTGCTATCCGCAAGTTCTTTGCTGAACACCCAGACAAGTTTGACCCACGCGAATACCTTGGACCAGCTCGCGAAGAACTCAAGAAAATGTACATGCACAAATGTACAGACGTTCTCCTTTCTGCAGGCCACGCATTGGATAAATAAGAGCGAAAAAAAATCCGAGCAGTGCGCAGGATTTTTTTGAGCGTCTTAATCGACAAAAAAAAGAGTTCCACAAGGAACTCTTTTTTTTATCGTACTAACTAGGAAATCTCGGCCACACCGCCCCAACTTACCTACATCCGCAGCGTATTTGCCACTACATAGTTTCTGTCACCGTCAGAAACGCCGTCCTTTTTATCATCAGATTTTAAAGGGCTTTCGTAATCGCCCATAAAAAACTTACCGCGCAGAAGAAAGCTTATGCCAAGCGGAACGCAGTAAATTAAGAAAGGAATCATCACCATAAGGGAAAACTTTACGGATTTTATGAAAGTATTTCCAGCAACAAAAAGCTGGCAGTACATTGAAAATAAAAATATAAGTCCGAACAGAACAGATTCCGTTATGAGAAGAACTTTCAGTTTTCTGTTTAATTTAAATTTCATGACTCAATTATACTGCCGGAATCACAGGCTGTCACCCAGATTATTTAATAATCCAGCTGCCGTC
>Ga0256407_10002201_pt1 | contig 37988 bp, 25 predicted proteins | sample RumenRJG_04DNA_FD_193489 | JGI IMG/M metagenome (GOLD analysis project Ga0256407, IMG submission 193489) | Bovine rumen microbial communities from Lethbridge, Alberta, Canada - RJG_04 | ecosystem: Host-associated > Mammals > Digestive system > Stomach > Rumen | place: Canada: Alberta... | reverse complement strand
CACAGAATGATCCACCACAGTCAGTAGTCCCTGTGAGATTCGAACTCACGACTTACGGTTTAGAAGACCGTTACTCTATCCAACTGAGTTAAGGGACCAGTCTCGGCCGGATTCCGGCCGCAAAAGTTTGCAAATATACTAATTTTTCTTGGATGCATTGCCATTCTTCAGAATGACGATGCGCATTATGTAAGACCAGACTCCGAGAACAATCACCAGCACTGCATGCAATTCGTGGCAGAGCGTGGCGAACAGGAGCCCTATTTCTTCGGTAGTGCCATAGAGGCCCATCAGCGAGACCTTGAGCAGATAATGATATGCGCCTATCCCGCCCGGAACCGGCACGAGGGAAGCCACGTTGCCCAGCGACGCCACGAAAAGTCCGTCGGCAAGCAGGGCTCCCGAAAGCTGGGGGATGGATTTCAGCACGAAGTAGCTCATCAGCATATACATCACCCAGATCATGACCGAATAGATCAGGAACAGTATTTTGTTCTTGATAAGGGCGAAAGTCCTGAATCCTATCAGGAAACCCTCCAGCATGTCGTTGAGCTTGCCGAAGAACCTGCTGCGGTCCCGCAGTTTGCGCACCAGCACTATCGCGATTATGGCCAGTGCCAGTATCGCGCCCAGTCCCCAGAGGATGATCGCATGCGATTGCAGGGGGTGCCAAATATTGTCGACGAAGAAGCCCCCGAAACGCCCCCAGGCGAAAACCAGCGAAATGACGAACATCAGCACGATTGCAAGGATGTCCCAGGCCCGTTCCATGATAACGGTGCCGAACACCGTCTCGTAAGGGAGTTTCGCCGTCGTGAGGAGAGCGGTGCGGATAAGGTCTCCGGAGCCGGGAAGAGCGATGCTCGCCATGCCTCCGATGTTGTTCGCGTCCCACACCCGGCCATAGTGAATGTTGTCGTCGAGAGGATGCACGAGCTGGTTCCATCGCAGTGCGCGGAACACCAGAGCCAGATATCCCGCGATGCAGAAGAGTACTATCCATCCCCATCGGGTAGCCTTCAGGCCGATGAAGAATTCCTGCCAGTCTATTCCCTTGAAAGCGAGGTAGACAAGAAGAGCCGCCAGCCCGAAAGACAAGAGATACTTGAGGATATTGAGGATGTTTTTCTTCACAGAATGCAAAGTTACTACTTTATCCCGATATTTTTCCTTATTTTTGTTAGTCAATAGGAATAATTATGAAGTCGATTTTAGGCATAGGCAACGCTCTCACCGATATTCTGGCAATCCTGCCGGATGACAGTCTCCTCAAAGAATACCACCTCCCCCTCGGCAGCATGCAGCATGTCGACATGGAAACCGGAGACCGTATTTGGAACGCACTCAAGGAAATAGGCGTGAAGTACGTGCCGGGGGGCTCCGCCGCCAACACCATAACCTGCACATCCATCTTCGGCATGCCCTCCGGATACATAGGCAAGATAGGAGACGACGAACTCGGACATCTTTTCAAGAGCACGATGGAACAGTTCGGGGTCCGGACCACCATGCTTCAAAGCGAGAAATCTTCCGGCAGGTGCATGGTTTTCATCACCGGAGCGAACGCCGAGCGTACCTTCGCCGATTACATGGGGGCTGCGCTCGAAATGGGTCCGGATGACCTAAGGCCCGAATACTTCAAGGGCTATGATTATTTCCATATCGAGGGCTATCTTGTTCAGAACCAGGACCTTATTGCCAAGGCTGTTCAGATGGCCAAGGAGGCTGGATGCATTATTTCTATCGACATGGCTTCCTACAATGTAGTTGAAAGCAATAATGCATTCCTTCACAATCTGGTAGACAAATACGTGGATATCGTCTTTGCCAACGAGACCGAGTGCAAGGCATTCACCAAAATCGAGGGAGCAGAAGAGGGTCTTCGCGAACTCGCAAGGCATTGTGACATAGCGGTGGTAAAGGTAGGCAAAGATGGCAGTTGGGTGAAGAAGGGTGATGAAGAGCATTTTATCGCCGCATGGCCAGCAAATGCCATTGACGGCACCGGAGCAGGTGACACCTATGCTGCAGGCTTCATTTACGCACATTCCCTCGGCATGCCCCTGAAGGAATGCGGGGAGATAGGCTCCATAATCGCAGCCAAGGTAGTAGAAGTTATAGGAACCAAGATTGATGTCCCCCGCTGGCGGCATGCCAAGGCCGAGATCCGTGAGCTTATTGATAAAGTGAATGGCTAATTTGTTGATAAATACAGTTTTGCGCTGGCGCAGGAGCAAGACCCCAACTTCGCTGATGCGCATGTCGGACATATCCCAGGTCACTGTTCTGCTTGATGCCGGGGCCGACGATGTTGACGAAGCGGAAGAGAAGGTTAAGGCATTCTTTGCCGGAAAAGGCATCCAACTTGTGCTGGTCAAGGTCCGGCCTAAGAAATGCATTAAGGTGCACAGGGACACCCAGGTCCTGCTCTCCCTTGTTCCGGATGCCGGATGGCGCATCGAGTATGCCGTGCATCGTAGCCGTGCGCGCTTCAAGATTGGCCGTAAGCAGTTGTCTGACGAGCCTTTCGACCTTGTAGTCTCCGACCCTGATGGAAAGAGTTATCGCCAGGTGGAGGTTTTTGCCAGGATGATGGAACTTTTGGAATCGCTCAAATAATCTTTGCATCGGCAAGTGATTACACTGCGGTTTGCAGCAGCTACGCGGGCCGGGATGAGTTTGTCCACCTTCCGGTCATAGGTCATGAGGCCGTTGGTCTCACGCTCCACATCCGTAGTCTGGGTATAAACGGCAGCGGCGCAGCCCTCACGGACAAGAGGAATCAGCATCCGGGCGTACTCCTCGTATTTGGCGGTTGCGTCTTCAGAGGTGCCAAGTTCCACATATCCCCAGTTCTTTCCGGTTTCCCAGGTATGGTCCTCCACAATAAGGCCGATACCGCCGTATTCGCCCAGGACGTTAACCATTTCCGGATCCCAGATCCTCATCTGGGGGTGGGGATAGTGATGGCTGTCAAGGATATCTCCAACGCCGCCGGAAATCCAGTTGCCTCCGGAAGCCATGTTGACCGGACGGGTAGGATCCTCTGCCTTTGTGAAATCCACCACGGCCTTTGTGTCAAACTGTCCCCAGGCCTCGTTGAACGGAACCCACACAACGATGCACTGGAACTTCTTGGTCTGGTCAAGGATGTCCTTCCACTCGCTTATGAAGTTTTCCCTGGCCTGGGGAGAGAGCTGGTCAGAATTGCCGGCGTCATAGACATCGGCCCCCTGAGCCCAGTCGTCCCTCTTCTTGTAGTTGCTCACGCAGGGCATATCCTGCCATACCAGCATGCCAAGCATATCACAGTAGTAGAACCAGCGGGAAGGTTCAACCTTGATATGCTTGCGAATCATATTGAAACCGTATTCTTTGGTCCTCTCAATATCATATCTTAGGGCCTCGTCGCAGGGAGCGGTGTAGAGGCCGTCGGGCCACCAGCCCTGGTCCAGCGGGCCAAACTGGAAGAGCGGCTCACCGTTGAGAGCCAGGCGGCGGTGTTCACCGCCAGCAATGGAAATCTCACGGAGCGAGGTATATCCGTTCACCTGGTCTATCACCTTGCCGTCTTTCAGGAGAGTGAGTCTGAGGCCGTACAGGTAAGGGCTGTCCGGAGACCAGAGCCTGGGTTCCGGGACTTTGAGGACGGCCGGAGAGCCATCGGCAATGACGCTTGCAAGGACCTTGCTGCCAGGCTTTTCCGGATTGTAGCCAATCCCGCCTTCTATGAGTTCAACTTTTACCTGACCCTCGCCGCACAGCTTGGGAGAAACGGTGAAACTTCCTTCCTCAACGGAACTTGTGAGCTGATAGTCTGCAATGTAGCCCTCCTTGGACACGGCCTCCATCCATACGGTCTGCCATATTCCGGAAACCGGGGTATACCAGATCTTGCCGCGTGAGGGGCTGAAGGTCTGCTTGCCCCTGGGCTGGAGGTCTCCGGTCTCCGTAGCGTCAAGCACCTTCAGGATTATCTCCTGAGAGGCCGATTTATCAAGGTAAGGAGAGATGTTGAAGTTGAAGGCCGTATATCCGCCCTGGTGAGAACCGGCATACTGCCCGTTCACCCACAGCTCGCAGGCCCAGTCAACGGCATCAAAATGAAGCAGGACATCCTTGTTCCTCCATTTCCCGGGCAGCTTGAACTCTCTTCTGTACCAGAGGGCGTCATCGGCGGTAAGGCTGCCGGCTACGCCGGAAAGGGAAGACTCAAGGGGGAATGGCACCAGTATCTGCCCCTGTGCGCCAGGCATTGTCTCTCCGCCCTTAGGGCCGATGGCATAGTCCCACAGGCCGTTCAGGTTTACATAGGAGTTTCTGACCATCTGGGGCCTGGGATACTCCTGATGCACTTTCTGAGGGTTAATCTGCTCTGCCCATGCGGTTTTAATATGTTCTCCGGCGGGAGCCCAGTCTGTAGCTTGCTGTCCGCAGGCCGTCATCAGAACAGCCAGGACCAATACTGAGAACTGTTTCATTATTGATTCGTTTTAATTGTTTCTTTCAAAAAGTCAATTTCCGACTGGCTGTATGGCGTGTAGTCGTTCCACAAGATGCTGTGGAACCAGACGTCCGGCTCTCCGTCGGATGCCTTGTGGCCCCAGGGGAAGCGGTACTCGCACTTGCCTTCTGCAAGTCCCCAGTTAAGTGCGCCCACCTTTTCCTTTTTGAGAATAGGGAGGCAGTCCTGGAAGGTGGAGCCAAAATTCCTTGCAAGGTACTCCTGGCAGATCAACGGCCTGCCATAACGCCTGAGCATTGAAATGAAGGTTTCAAGTTCCTTGGGAGGATAGTAGCAGTGAAAAGAAATGATGTCTGAATTCTCGCACACGAACGAGACCATGTCAAGCTTTGTAAGCTCACCTTTCTGGCCGGGACGGATCCAGATGGGAGAAGTAAGTGGCTGTGACGGCCTCACTTCCCAGGCCCATTGATACATGTTTTTCATGAACTCAAGGCAGTCTCTCCCGTCCTTGATATTCTCCGGCTCATTGTAAAGGCACCAGTAGAGGATTCTGGAGTCGTTCCCGAAGGTTCTCAGAATATCCTGCACATAGGCCTTGAACTGAGGCCACTGGTCCCTGTCAAAGAAATACCTGTCCAAAGGGCTGTGGACCCATCGGCCTCCTCCGTGGACGCCCTCCAGGGGAGCGGGCTGGGGGCCGGTCTCACCCTCACCGCCGCCGTTGGTGCAGAAAGTGAACGTCACTTTTATGCCGTGAGAGTGCGCGAGGGTAAGGAGACTGTCTATCCTTGACTTGAAGCCTTCTGCGTCCTGAAGCCATGGCAGTTCATGCATATATACCCTTACGGTATTGAATCCTATCTGTTCACAGATGGCAAACTCGCGGTCAAGCACCTCGGGGTTGAAGGTATCGGCCTGCCACATTTCCAGCTGGTTTACCGCATACGTGGGAACATAGCAGCAGCCAACCGGCCACGGCGTCCGGTCCCACCACTGCCCGGCCTGCTCCACTGTCCACTGGGCATGCTTTCCTGTCACCGAGCAGCTTATCAAGGATGCGGCAAACGCCGCCAAAAACAATAATCGCTTCATTTCTTCTGTATTTTGCCTTTTACCGTGACAATTGTACCCCTGTACTGGGTGACAAGCAAGATGCAGTCGTCACCAAGGTCACAGAGGGAGTTCCAGAGTCCGCTGTACTTGGTCTGGTCTATATCTACCGCTATAGGTGCTTCCGTCATGGGGCCAAATATGGGAGAGGCCGATGACGGGATGGGGATCACGAACACCGCGGGGATGCAGTGGTCGTCTTTCAAGGGCTCGTCTGCGCCCTCGGAAGACTGGCAGCTTACTACAAAGTAATTGTCTGTGTGGATGATGTAAGGAGCGCCACAGTATATTCCGTCCTTAGGCTTGAAGGGGTAGAAACGTCTGGCGTCGCCAAGCTTGATTTCCTCCGGCCAGTTCTCATCCAGAGTGCAGGACATGCCCTGTATTTCCATGGCGTACTTGGAGCCTCTCTCATTCTTGTGCTCCACAACAAGGTACATGTATCCGTCCTGGATGGTCACCACGGGCATACCGTCCCATCCGCCCTGGGTGTGACAGACTATCCTTTCAGGGCCCCAACTGTCTCCGCCGTCAGAAGATTCCACAACGGAGATATTGTTGCTCCGGTTGTCACCTACGGCATAGTAGGGAGTGTTGTCTGTGAAATACACCTGCACCCTTCCGTCCGGGAGTTCCAGTACAAAGGGTTCCCATGCCCCCTTGGAGGCATCAACATCCCATGTTCTGGAAGCATAGACCGTACGTTTTTCGCTCCATGTCTTCCCGCCGTCATCTGAAACGGAGCACACTATGGAAAGCGGATGGATAGATGTCCTGTAATCTACCGGCCTGAGGTTGGACGCATAGATGATTCTTCCCGGATGATAGGGATTGGAGTCTGACAGCTGGGCGAATTCCGCATTGGAGCAGCGTACCAATACGCTTCCCTTTTCGTTGCTTGCGGTGAAGCTCTCCATTGCCATTACAGGCTCGCTCCAGGTGACAGCATTGTCACTGCTGAACATGGCGTAGGCATTGCCCGATGCGGAATAGACCAGCATCAGGCGCCCGTCGTTAAGCCTGTGGACACGCGCATAACCGCCGCTTACCACGGGGATGGGAGTTGACCAGGACACCGTGTATCTGGCAGGTTTGACGGTCTTTGTGCATGCCGGGATTGCCACCATCAGCAATGCCAGCGACAATAAGAGCTGTCTCATATCTCAAGAAGTGTATTTTGCTTTTTCAGTATTTCCTGAAGGGCGGCAATATCCATGTCCTGCGCCTTATTGGACCTTGTCACAGTAAGCGCCGCGGCATCTCCCGCCGCCTGGCCGGTCACAAAGCATGTTGCAATCTCACGGGCATCCCAGGTAAGGCCCTCATCGAAGCCGAAGCATCGGCCCGCAACCAGAAGGTTGGGAGTCTTCTGGGGAACAATGGCCCCGTAAGGGATTTGCCAGATGGGCCTTTCTTTCTTTGTAATCTTCCTGCCCTTATACGGTATGGTGGCCGATCCTCCGCTGAAGCCAATGGCGTCGTCATACCTGACGCCGGTCATCGATTCTTCCAGCGTGACGGTGCGCATTGCCTCAAGCACACGGGTTGTCCTCACGCCTATCTGGCCCGGGGTCTCAAGGAGGAAGGCGTTCCTGCATCCTTCACGCGAACGGAGTTCCTGGGTGCGCTCCCACATAACCTTGCGGTGCTTCTGCTGAAGTCTTGAAATGTTGAATACGTCCAGGCCATCCTGGTCTGTCTCTCCCTTCATGTGAAGAAGTCTCACGCCCTTGCCGGGTAGTTTGGTCCCAAGCTTCACGGATTCTTCTATGCCGCCAACTCTCCACATTGCGCCGATGTCGTTCTTCTGCACGCGGAAGGGGTCTCCCGTCCGGGAGAATATGTCTCCGTCTCCGCTGGCATCTACAACGGCCTTTGCCCTTACGGCCACTCTTCCGCTCTTGCATTCAAGGATGACACAGTCTATCCTGTCTCCGGACATGACTACCTGGGATGCGGTGCAGTTATAGAGCACCTGGACTCCGTTCTCATCCATCATCAGGTCCATCACATACTTGGCGGCCTCGGGATCTACAGACGGGTCCTTGGGATTGAAGGCCATGCCCAGGTCAAAGAGCCTGCCGCATATCTCGTTGGAGAAGCCGTACACGCACTTTGTCCAGCTCCCGTTTTTGTGAAGACCGTGAGTGGAAAGGACCGGTGTAACAATTCCGCCTGTCCACAGGCCTCCAAGGCATGCGTATCTTTCAAGCAGCATCACGGATACGCCGCAACGGGCAGCGCTCACCGCAGCAGCCACGCCTGCAGGCCCTCCACCAACAACGAGCACATCCACAGAGCCAATGACAGGAATCTGCCGGGCGGGTTCATTTACCCAACCCTGACTGGGCACGTGAGATCTCTCTCTCTGGACGGCACAAGACTGCGCAACGCTACCAAGACCAAGAAGGGACAATGCTCCGGTGCCGATGGCGGTATTTTTCAAAAACTTTCTTCTGTCCATTACTACTTGTTATATCTAACAGATAAATAATTCAATGAGTTGTCGCATTTACTCGACTGGTCTTCAACGCTGTCAATACTGCCACCGTCGTAAGAGTTGCCGGTACCTGCAGCTTTGGAGATTGGAATCAGTCTCACGCAGACTTTTGCCTTATCCCAAATCTCGGCATCATCAGGGAGAGTGATGCTGATGTATTTGTGTCCTGCGGTCTGCCAGTTCCTGCGGCCAGAAGTGAGAGCGAAATCCGGAACGGTAAACGTTCCTGCAGAAATCCAGTCGGAGTCATCCACGGAATAATCCATTCTCCAGTATCTTGGCGCACCGCATCTCATACCGTATCCATTAACAATGCCAAACTGGACAGACATGGGACTGTGGGTTTGATCTATACCTTCGGTAGAGAACTCTACGCACCAGTATTTTGACGTAGTCCATGCCGAGCAGCTCCATGCCTGGTTTTCTGTGATGGACCACATTCCATAGTTGGAGGTATCCAATCGGCTCCAGTCCCTTTTTGGAATTATCCTTCCATTAGCGGAGCCCTTCCTGGCAGTAAGGTTGCCGTTGCTTGAGTATGTTGGCAGGACGGCGGTGGAATCGGCATTTGCAATGAATCTGGTGTATTCACAGAGAAGTTGCGAGAAGCTGTTGTCCCGTTCATTGGCAAGCCGGACATCTTCCCTGTGGACCGGCCGGATCTGGTAATAGCCGATGTCCCCGATATCTGTGATGTAATCCAGGGCCAGACCTTCTGAGAGCATCCTGTTCTGAGCATCTTTATCCCATTCAAAGTTGTCGCAATGCTCATGGACTATGACTCCGGTTACAGACCCGCTTCCAAGCGGCATGGCCTCCCCGTTTCTACCCCAAGAACATGTTGTGTTCACGCACATGTAGATATTGTCTCCATTATTGTCAAGCAGCACCATGGGATACTTGTTCATTATGGAAACCTGTCTGGTGTCAAGGGGAAGGAAAGGACCTTTGCCAATTGGAATCTCCACATCGTCAATGCGAACAAGAGTGTAGATGTCGTCTTCGGCAAGATCGCCGATGTGTTTTGACTTGGCGGTGAATCCTACCATTTCCGAGGATGCCATTATTGCATCTGTGGACACATTGGAAAGGACATATCTGAGCGGCTTCTGATATCTGGTCAGAGTTGCCCCATACAGGTCAATGGCCACATGGTCAAAGCGGGAAACCTTCTGATAGACGGCCGACGAGAAATCTACCCTGATTCCGGACGTGTTGTCATCGTTGGCAAGATAGAGGGCAGAGGATGAACCGGACAAATCCTGAATAACTGACGATACATTTCTGTTTTCAGCGCCATTACCTTCACTGTCGTCATTCAGGACAACGCCTTCCAGAAGAATATGAGAGTTTATGACAAGCTCTCCGGCAGAAGTCTTGAGAGCCTTTACTTCATTCACCCCGGCGTATGTCCAGACAGACTTTTCCGAAGCCTGGCTTACACATACCTGGCCGCTCAGACTGGCGCTGCTTATCATAATTGTTGCCGTCCTCAGAGAGTCCTGATAGTTTGCATCAACGTCAAAGCGGACGTCGTTGTTTTCTATACGGAGATGCCTGATCCAGGGTTCCGTGGATTCAATCAGGAAAAGGTCCGGATTCATAAGAGTGCGTATCCTTGCAGAGTATTCTCCGCCGGAAGCGGGCACAAGAACATTCTTCTGTACAATGTCAAGAGCCAGAGGGAGCAGACCCTTTTGCTTCAGGATCAGTTCAACGCGGATATCTCCGCCTGTAAGAATGATGACGCTCTCGCGGCTGACGCCCCTGTCTGCTTGGTAAGAGACGCAAAGCGACACGTCTCCTGAAAGCACAATCTCTTTAGAAGACGGATTGTCAGTGAACCATAGCCATGAATCGTCGGAAGAGATTGTGGCAGTCCATTCGTTGTCTGAAAGAACCTCAAAGACGGCCTTTCCGGCCTCGCTGCCAACCTCTTTAACCGGGTATTCACATCCAAGTCCATACAGAGTTGCCTTGTATGTTTCCTTCTCACAGGAAAGCGCAAGCAGGGCAATGAGAGATATGATTATGTACTTTTTCATTGCAGATACTCCTTATTGTCAAGGGCATAGCCCGAATATGTAACCTGGTCGGAAGGAATTGGCCAATACCTGTGGCATGGACGGATAAACTCCTGTATGTAGGTTCCGTCATTGTACAGCTGTGTCCTTTCGTACCAAATACCCCATCTTACAAGATCGAACTTTCTTTGGAACTCTCCAAAAAGCTCTCTTGCGCATTCCATCCTGATTTCCTCCATCAGGGCGCTGGCATTGTTTCCTACGGCCGACGGGGTGAGCTTGTCCAACCCGGCCCTGGTGCGGGTAATGTTCAAATAGTCGCAGGCCCCATCCATGTCGCCGAGCATAAGCAGAGCCTCCGCCTTGCCAAGCAATGCGCCTGCAAAACGGAACAGTTTGTAATTGTTGCTGTCCTTATAGTTGTACATACCGTAGCACCAGAATTTGTTTCCCAGCCAAGGGCGGTTGTTGCCGTTGGAGCTGACGGTGGTGAACCAAAGCACCGATGCTTTTTCCCTTGTATTGTCGGAAGGTGAATACCCCATCCATCTCCATGCAAGGTTTCCGGAACCGCCACGGGCAATATTGGCTCCTGCGGAATACTCTCCGCTGCGGAGGTCCTTTCCGCCATACGGCATCAGCCGCTGGTAATAATATGCGGTAGGGCGGGCCGATACAGATGTCCTGGCAAAGCTGCCAAGTTCCGGGATTGCAATACCGTTGTAAATGTCAGAAACAGGTACGGCGGCTTCAGGATCTTCCGTGTTGCCTGTTGTTCTGAGAGGCATGCACATACTGGCAATTTTACCGGAAAACTGAACGCCGTAGGCCTCCACAATATTACCCATCTCAAGAATTGACTCTGCTGTCCATTTCCTGGAGAAAGGAATATCGGTCAAAGGATAGGCTTCGCCAAACCCCGAGGGATTTGCCCGAAAGTCTCCGTAAATCTGTTCCAGCACGGTGAAGACGGTTACAGCGTCTTCCCATCGTTTGTTCCAGAGGCACATCTTTCCGGCCAGCATCAAACCAACTGCAGCCCCCATCCGGTAGTTGCTGTCTCCTTCATAAGAGCGGACAAGTTGCAGAGCTTCCTTTTTACCCATTTCTGCAGGAAGAAGGTATTCCATCAGCTGGTCAATCAGATAGTCTCTGGTGTTGTCTGCGCTCATGCGTGGGAGTTTGGCTACAGTGGCGCGGTTTTCTTCCGTAACAGGGTATGTGTAGAACGGGACATCTCCAAACGTACAGGTAAGGAGGTAATAGTACATTGCCCGGAGGATATAAGTCTCTGCGAGAAGCTTCTCTGACTGTTTGGCGGTGATGTGGCCTTCATCTACTGCAGATTTTATCACATCGGCCATCTCATTGCAGAGCATCACTCCGTTATAGCCGTTCTTCCATACAGTGCTGCCAATGCCAGGCCTGTCTGGAGAGATATTGCAGTTGGAGTTATAGTCGGTGGAGACGTTGTACATCATCAAGTCTGCGGCACATTCCGTCATCTGGAAGAACTGATTGCCGATAATACCCCTCAGCGGAGAATAACAACCGTTGAGGCCGGTGATTATCTGGGCCTCGGACTTGTAATATGTCTCACGTGTGGAGTATGAGTCCACCTTCTCTTTTAGAGAACAGGCGCTCACTGCAAGGGCGGCAGTAGCAGCGTATAACAATATCTTCGCCTTCATAATCAGAACTTTATCATAACGTTAACAACGGCAGTCATAGGACGCGGATATGATCCGTTGTCCAGTCGGTAAATGTTGGAAGAGGAATTCACGTCCGGATCAAATCCGTTATAGTTTTTGAAAAGCAGCAGGTTCTCGCCGCAGATTCCCACATTCAAGGCCTTTATTAAGCTGCGCTTTTTAACGGGGAAGTCGTAGCTTATTGACAAGGTCTTGAGTCTTAGGTAAGAAGCATCATGGACAATGCGGTCACTGGCCATAGTGTCATTGAATGTGGGGCGGGATATGTCTGAATCCGGTCTCAAGTCCGGATCCCATGCCTGGAGCATATACCTGTACTTGTTGTAAGCAGAAATTCCGGATCCCATCCATAGCTCGGAGAGGTTATAAATCTTGCCGCCTATGGAATACACCCAGTATATGCCGATATTGAGTCTTCTTCCTATCTTGAAGTCATTCTGCACGCCGCCGTAGACAACGGCATCGGCACTGCCAATGTATACGTAGTCGTTCTCGTCAAGAATTCCGTCGTGATTGAGGTCTGCATACTTGGTGCGGCCAACGTTGCTTCCCTTGGTGCCCGGCCTGATTGAAGACGCCCATTTGTGGGTGATCTCATTCCTGGCAACCTCTTCTTCGCTGTGCCACACACCCTCGTACTGATAGCCCCAAAGAGCGTTTGCGGGATAACCCTCCTTATAGGCGTACATGTACTGAGTAGGATTGCGTGGATTCAGGTACAGAGGCACGGCTTCTCCGCCGTTGCCGGCATCGACAACCATCTGACGGTTGTGGGAAACTGTCAGTGTAGTGCTCCAGGTAAATGAACGCGCTCTTACGTTTACGGTATTCAGGGTAAACTCCACACCGGCATTGGATGTTGCGCCGGCATTTGTGAAGTAGGTGGTGAAACCGGTGGTCTGCGTAGTCCTCATGGCAAGAAGCAGATCGGATGTTCTGGAGAGATATCCTTCGGCCTCCAGATTAATCCTGCCTCCTAATACAGAGATGTTCATTCCCACATTCAAAGCGTCTGTCTTTTCCCAGGTAAGATTGCTGTTTGGCAGTTTGGAAGGAGTCTGTGCAAGGTTTACCCCGTTGCCAAACACCCAGTCTCCAGGAGCAGCATACAGAGTGGGAATGGTCATATAAGGTGATACGGCATCATTACCAGAGCGGCCGGCACTTAGTCTAAGCGACAGGTCGTTTACCCAGTAAACTTCACTCATGAATGGCTCGTTGGAAATGGACCACCTCAAAGCCAGGGCAGGGAACAGTCCCCATTTCCTTCCTTCGGAGAAGTTGGAAGCCCCGTCGGCACGGAATGTCGCCGTTACATAGTATCTGCGACGGTAAGACCAGTTGGCCCTTCCAAGGACAGATAATTTTGTCTTATAAGTGTCATAGCTGGTCACACGAAGGTTGGCGGGATCCTGAAGACCGGCCATGTTGTGCCAGGTAAGACCGTCATCCAGATAACCGGTTCCGCGGTTGGAAGCATAGTCAACATTCTGCTGTTCTGCAGTGAAGCCGGCAAGCATGTCAAGGTCGTGTCCCTTTTTCTTCAGCTTGTACTCAACCGTTGTCTCGGACAGAAGCTTAATCTGTTTCACGTCTGTCCTGCTGGCCGATCCTCCTGTCTGGTCTGCTGCCGCAACAGGAAGGAACGAGGGATAATATGTTCCTGTTAAAGCATCATTGAATGTATATGACAGGCGAGTCTGAATGGTAAAGCGTTTCACTTTTGCCCTTAGCCAGGGTGCCAGCGAGAACACAGTCTTCTGCGATTCATTGGTGGCGTATTTCTGAGTCAGGTAAGGATTGTTGAATACGGATCCTCCGATGCTTTCAGAGTCTCCATACCTGTTCCAGATGTCTTCTGTTGTCAGAAGAGGACTCAGGAAAATAGCTGCGGAGGTGTTGGTTCCTCCGATGGCCGCCGTTGTGCGGTTTGTCCATTGACCGGTGTAACTTGCCCTCAGACCCCATCTTACGGCAGAGGTCAGCTTGGCATCGTTCCAGAACAGGCCGGACAGTCTCTTGTGTCCTGCGCCTTTCACAACACCTTTGGTGTCATTCCAGCCAACGGAAATAGAGTATCGGTTGTCTTTGCTGCCACCCTTGAGAGCCAGATAGTAGTCCTGATACATACCAGTCTGTGACAAGGCATCTATCCAGTCTGTACCACTGCCTAAAGATTCAGGATCCGGGAAAGGAGCTTTCCACGTAATTGGATCCGGCCTTCCGGCTGTCTGGTATGCGCACATGTTTCTCCACTGGGCGTATTCGGATGCATTCATGATGTCCAGTTTCCCTGCAATTTTTGACAGACCCACGCTGGACTTGAATGTCACGTTGATGGGGGATGCCGGAGAAACACCGTTGTCAGTAGTGACAAGTATAACTCCGTTTGCTCCCCGGGAACCATAAATGGCAGTGGAAGAAACATCCTTCAGGATGGAAATGGAGACAATGTCAGAATGGTTGATTTCGCCAAGGTCCTGTACGGCATCAACAATTCCGTCAACTACTATCAGCGGCTGATTGCCTGCCGAAATTGACCTTGAACCACGTATCTGGATGGTTCCGGCTTCACCGGGCTCACCATTCTGAGACATAAACTCGGCTCCGGCAACCCTGCCCTGAAGAGCCTGGCTCACAGAGGACACCGGCGTACCGGAAAGGCTTTCCACATCTACTACGGAAACCGATCCTGTAAGGTCGCTCTTCTTGGATGTTCCGTAGGCAATGACAACAACCTTGTCCAGCACCTCGGATGCAGCCTTGAGAGTGATGTTCAGTTCTGTCCTGCCGTCAACATGCTCCACAACGGTGTTGTAACCAATGCAGGAGAACTCCAGAAAAGCGTCCGGAGTTGTCAGAATGGAATAACGGCCGTCCGTGTCGGTCATTGTTGCGCGACTCGGAGCATTTTTGTCCACGACGCCGACACCGGGTACGGTTTCACCAAGTTCATCCGTTACGATGCCGCTCACCTGTATCTGCTGGGCATGCAATACCGCAGCAGCAAACAGTAATATCAATATTAGCGCTGTTCTTCTCATCACCCGTTCAATATTCCAATGTTAACACAATAGGCCGATGTTCCATTGCTGAAACAGGTTTGTCTGCCAGTTTCACTCCCACTACCTTGGAGAGTATGGTTCTGGACACATAAGCGTAATCGGCCTGATATGAATGGCCGCTTTCCGCATCTGTCCAGGTGCTGATATAATTCTGCTCAGAGAGCCACAGGCAATCATACATGTTGTTGGTCCATGCATATTTGTCCGACTCAAAAGCAGCATCAGAGCTGTCCTTAGGATACCATGCGGGAGTTTTGGAATATCCGGACTGCATCATGGACAGGTGGAAGAACTGTCCTCCAACCACCCAGTCGGCGCCTGCGCCGGCGGTGTTGATAGTCTGTTCAAGCAGTTCGCGGAACATGGCGTCCTTATTCTCGCTTGATGAGAAATCGGCAGCCACAAAGTTGATTCCGCCAAAAGTTATTACAGAGGCATCTGCCCCGGGGATTGGCGTCCCGGCCTCCGGCTCCAGGAAATGATCTCCACAGGCCACGACATCAAAGGATGAAGCCCACTGGGCAAGGGCGCTTTCCGTTTCAAGTCCAGCTGCACTGCAATATGCAATTTCCATTGTCCGCAAAGCGGGGACCTGGAATTCAATCTTCACCCCGGGAGCATCAGACACCTTGCAGGATGGCAGATTTGAGCCAAAACCACGTTGTGACAGAAGCAATGTGTCGCACCTGCTCTGCTCCTCTGTAATGAGCAGTATCCTTGCCCGGCGTGAGGGACGGATATCCGACATGTCGGATGTGTTTGAATCATAGTTTAAGGTAAATGCGCCGTTGTCTTTGCCACAGATGACGTCTGTCCCTACCCAGCCGGCGGTGCCGTCCACGCACACTTTCCATCGGCCGGTAGTCTCAACACTCACGGAAACAGAACCGGGCTGGGCTCCGACGCGGATTTCTCCAATCAATAATCCGGGAGCAATGGGGGAACTCTCTTTTGTGCATGCGCCCACTACCAGGGCGACAGCCGTGATTAATACTATTCTCCTCATAATCAGTCCTCCTCCAGATATCCGTCTTCCCTGCCAAAAGCAGACAGGTTGCCGGTGTCAATTTTTGCATATCCTTCCAGGAAGCCGTCCTCCGTGTGGAATCCGGAGAGACCATCGGCCGAAATAGTAAGGGAGGAGACAGGAAAACCGGTTTCAGAGATTCTCTTTATCTCCACCTGTGGCAGGTGGAAAACGGCATTTCCTTCGTCCTCAATGTCAACGCTTAGAGTAAGGTCTTCATAAACGGCAGGAGGAAGAACAAACAGGAAGAAATGGTCCTGGGAGCCGATACCCTCTCCGCAGTTAAGAACTATTGAATCTGACGCCCACTGGTCCATTGTAACCTTTCCGTCTGTTGAAACCGTTCCGTTCCCGGAAATGGCCTTGCTGGAAGATTGTATTGCCATGGAATTCACAACAATGGGATTGTCAAGGACAAAGCTGACAGCCAGCATTCCAAGCGGATAATGGAAGCGGAGTACGCCTGCGTCAAGAAAAGCATACGCGTCGCTGCAGATGGAGAGGAAATGCTCTGCCATGCTGCGTTCAACATTCAGATACTGTGTATGCTGAATGACGGTGGGAATAGCCCATGCCGATGCCGTAAATCCCTCGGAGTAGGGATAAACGGCCGACACTTCTGCGCCAGAAACCAGCGGGCCGTAGAACTCTGACTCGTTCTTGCCGGCTCCGGCCTTCTTGAGAATATACATGGCGTTGTTGCCGGATGTACTCCCAAAAACGCCAATCTTGGCGCCGCTTTCCCAGTTTGCGGGGGTGGTTGAGGTGCCCAGGCCGATTGCTTCGGTCTGAGCGCGGAGAAGCGTGTATCCGTCGGGAGGCTCGGGGAAATCCACCTTTCCTCCCTGGCTGCACGACAATGCCAGCATTATCGCCGCGGGTATTATAATGTGACGTCTCATAATCCGCTCCAGTATTCGTTGTCAGACAAAGTGATGTCGCTGCCGGTATATGTCTCGCTGACCAGAGCCGAAGAGAAAGTCTCGGAAGTATATGTGGTGAGCGTTGGCGCCGGCACGTCTGCGTTGGTGTATTTGGAAACTCTCGCAAGGGAGATAGAACCGCCGAAAGAGCATCCTGAAATAACCGAGCCGCCAAGGGAAATGTATGATGCCATGTTACGGGCAACATTACAAGTCACGCCAAGTGCATAATTGCCAATGGTGTATGTGGCACTTTCCACGAAAGCCAGATTGGAATAGACCTTGGTGTTTTTGACAGAGAATGTGGTCATGACATTGCCAATGATACCGGCAACGGCAAAGGACTGCCTAAGGTCTGTGCCAAGTTTGGCATTTACCGTGCAGGAGTCAATGTCCAGCCATCCGCCGTATCCTACAAGTCCGCCGATGACTCCGCCGAAAGCATTTCGGCCGAAGAAGTTGGTGTTGGGAGTAATCTCTCCCACGGAAGTGCAGTTTTTGAGGCTGGCGGCAACCGTTGAGGAGCCAAACAGGGTTCCTGCGATACCTCCGCTGCACACTCTGCCGCCAGACTGGTTGGAGGCCGAGCTGCATACGCCATAGTTCCTGATTATTCCGCTGTTGGAGCAGTTCTCAAAGCTTACACTTGCAGGATTGGCGTCAACGGGATTGGCCGTGACATCACCTGATGCTTCAAATATTGCGCACACGCCAAGGATACCGCCTACGCTATACTGTCTTACAGGATTTTGTGACGGGTTCTCAACAGTGGTCAGGGAAATCATACCATCATTTGAACAGTCGGTGAAAGTGGCCGTACCGGACTGTGCCAGGCCAACCAATCCGCCAAAACTTGAGTGTATATAACCGGTGGTAAGACTGACGGGGTTAATGCTGATTGTGATTGCGGCTTTGTTTGAGCAGCGCTCAATGATGACGGAACCGTCCACCGTTGCAGCCAGGCCGCCAATGATGCTGTCAAATTTTCCGGTTTCACCTTTGGCATTGATGGTAATTGCACCCTCGTTTACGCAGTCAGAAACAACTCCGGTCTGGATGCTTTGAACAAGACCGCCAACACGCACGTCCTGGTTGTCAAGCACGGAATCATAGGTCATCCGGTTGATGACACCAGAGATCTTTCCTCCGGAAAGAGTGGCGGCAAGAGGAGCGGTATTTCCCGTAAAGGAGCCAACAAGTACAAGGTCTTTTACAGTCCCGCTAAGGGTTCCAAACAATGGATTCTCAGCGCTGGCTCTGGTGATGCTGTGCCCCTGGGCGTCCAGAATATACTTGAAAGAATCAATGGTAAGATCCTCTTCCAGGGTAATATCGGCCCCAAGCCTGATGGTTGTCCCGTCAAAGAGGAACTGTTTCTCCCATGCGGTTTGTCCCTGCGCGATGGATTCAACAATGGTTTTCCAATCTTCTGCAGAAATAACCTCACGGCCTTCAGGCATAAACTCAACAGTGCCAAAGTCTGTCAGCATTCCGGCGGTAACGGTTACTCCGGGCTGGGCAGTTTTGTTCATCCTGAGCCAGTTGCATGTCATGGGGCGGCCCTCGGAATTGGTGAAGAGAATCTGGAAACCGTCTGGATACTCACCTGCCGGAACGGCAAAATAGAAGGGAACGGGCTTTGCCGTTGACAATGTCTGAGTTCCAGAAAGCAGGTTGATCACATTGCCACCTTCAATAACTTCCAGCGAGCCATCGGCGGGGTCAAGCTTAAAGGCCCCGGTGATTGGTTTGCCGCTACTGATGAGTGAGGCCTGGACAATATCCGTATCCTCTCCTATCAGGGAAATGAGCAGTGCTCCGCACAGATTCTTGAGCTGGACGTGCTCATTCTCAGAATAGCCATACAGTATGGCCGATCCATTGCCAAAGGAAGAGGAAGAGTATTCCTGCGTCTTGGGGATGGTAATGGTGACGGGACCGTTTCCCTCCCAGTCCGCCGCACAGATATCTGCGGGATAGACTACGGAATACGGAGCCTGTGCTCCTCTTACCGTGAAATCGGCATGAGAAATGGCTTCGCCTTCCGGTACAATGACAGGCAGGGACTTATGCCCGTTTACATTGATTCTGTCGCCGTCGGACCAGTATACCGGGAGCGAGTCTCCTTCGTTGTTACCGTCCAGCCAGGTCTTTGTGCTGACAGTTCCGGTACTTACGCCCAATGTGACAGACGGCTGGTCCGGAAGACCAGTTTCTGTCAATGAGCACCCTGAGAGAAACAGCAGGGTGAGAAACAGGGGATACAGATTCTTTTTCATTATTCTTGGGGTTTTGATTGTCGTGCATACTCCTGAGGGAGCATTCCATATATGGATTTGAAACATTTGGCAAAATAGGAAGGGGAGTTGAAGCCCACGGCATAACATACTTCATAGGACTTAACGTTTCCCTTTGCCAGTAATTCGGCGGCCACCGTAAGCCTCCTCATCTTGATAAAATCATTTGGTGTAGTGCCAAGCAGGGCCCTGACTTTCCTGTTAAGTGTACTGTGGCTGACAAATAGGATTTCTTCCAGGTTCTTTGCCTGGAACTGTGAGTCATCAAGATTCTCGCGTACGGCTTTTTCCAGCTTTTTCAGGAACTCTTCATCCTGGTTTGGCAGATTGTATTTTGAGATGTCCATTCCGGCCTCCGGCATCAAATAGTCTGCTCTGAGTTGTGACCGTTTTTCAAAGATGCCTTTTATGCATGCCTCCAGATAATCCATGCTGAAGGGCTTTTCAATATACAGGAGCGCTCCGTTTTCAATGCATCGTATCTTTGTGTCTACAGATGAGATGGCCGACAGTACAATAATGGGAATATGTGACAGGCTGAAGTTGCCGCTCACTTTCTTGCACAGTTCAACTCCGCTTATACCATGCAAGGCCACGTCGGTTATTATCATGTCAACTTTCTTCTGCTCAAGTACCTGGAGGGCAATCTCTGCTGACGGGACACCCACTACGCTGTAATGCTCGCTCAATTTGCTGTTCAGGTAAGAAAGGAGCGACGCGTTGTCTTCTACAAGAAGGATAACATGACGGTGGGCTTCCTTTGAAACCCCGGATGTCTGCACGGAATTGTCCGGCTCGGCCACCTGTTCTTCCTTTCGGGGAAGGGTGATGACGAATTCGGTTACAGGAGCATCTTCGTTCAAAGTGAGACTGCCGTTATGCAACTTTGCAAGGCTCTGTGCAAACGAAAGGCCTATCCCAAAACTCTGGCCGTATGGCTGATGTTCGGAACTGTACTGGACAAAAGGCTCAAAAATCACTTTCCTCCTTTCCGGCGGAATCAGGGCACCGTCATTTCTTACCCGCACAACTACTGAATCGGCATAGCCCTCAACAGCCACTTCTACTTTAGATTCGGCAAACTTCACGGCATTGTGAATAAGGTTTGACAACATCTTGGAAACGGCGTTCTTGTCGGCTTCAATGATAATCTTTTCCTGCGAGAAAGATTGTACCAGAGAGAGGTTCTTGTCGCGGACAGTATCTGAAAAATTGAAGCAGAGGAAGCGGGCCAGTTCAACAATATCAAAGCGTGTGGGGGAAAGAACATATCCGTGTTCTTCAACCCTTACGTAATCCAGCAGTTCCCGGACAAGTTGATCAAGGCTGTCTGCGGAGTTGCTTATTATTGTGGCTTCTTCTTTCAGAGACGGGTCAAGTTTGTCCGATGCCATCATCTTGTTGATGGGGGTATGTATCAGGGTGAGGGGGGTCTTGATTTCGTGGATGACGTTAGTGAAGAAGGTCATCTTATCCTTGAGCATTGCACGGTTTTGTCTGTCCACAAACGCGTCCATGCGTTTTCGCTCGTTTTCTTTCCTTATCCGGAGTATGATTGCTATTACACCGCTAATCAGCAGGAGGAGAGTTATCACTTCCAGCATTATTCCAGGGAAAGACGCCAGGAAATATGGTCTCACAATGACTGTGACATCTTTATGTCCGGGGCGCTCAGTTCCGTCAAGCCCAACGGTTTTTATTTTAAGAGTATAAGTGCCACGCGGGACATTGTACCACATTATTGTTCTGCCGTTGGTGGCATCATTCCAGACCTCATCATATCCGTCAAGGCGGCACAGTATTCTGGTAGATGCAGGGAACGGTGCCGTTGGAGAGGCGAATGAGAAACCAAATGTGTTTTCACTTGGCCCAAGAGAGATCTTGTCCACCACATCGGGATTCTCTTTGCAAACGGAATGCTCTCCCGGACGAACGGTTTCGCCAAGCAGAACCATTTCTGATATGACAACATTGCCAGGCAGAACCCCGTCACGAAAGCTGTCCGAGCGGAAACGTATAAAACCGTTGGCGCTTCCAAACACCATGGATCCGTCGGAAAGTTTCAGGGCGCTTTTGGTAAAGTCATTGTCCAGCAGACCGTCTTCTACGGTAAAAGTCCTGGCCCAGTAGTTGTCCGGATTCAGCATCATAAGGCCTTTGTCGGAAGATATCCAGAGAACTCCGGACTTGTCTGGAATGGCGCGTCTGAGAAGGTCGCTCGGCATTGACGGGAGTTTGGCGCGATTGAATTCTTCAAATCCGCCACTCTCCTTCACATGGCGGAAACAACCGGAAGTGAAGCCAATCACCCATGCCTGCCCTCTTGAGTCCATTGTCACAGATGAGACCATTCCGGGTATCACGCTCCCGGTCTGCGGGCAGAAATGATCCGTGATAACATCCTTGGAGGGATCAAAAGTGTAAACGCCGTCAAAGTATGTTGCAATCCACATTGTCCCCTTGGAATCTTCGGCCATGCTCTCCACTATGAAATTGGACAGTGACTCAACAGGGATGAACGAATCTGAGGCGGAATGGTACCGTGAAACGCCAAGCGAGTAGCAGGCATATACCTGCCCGTCATTTGACTTATAGAAGGAAACCAGTCGTTGGTCTCCGGTTTTTTTGCCGGAATAATCCTTGATCCTGAATGTGCGCGGATCAAGTCTAATTACTCCCTTTTGCGTTCCCAGCCATACATAGCCATCTGCGGCACATACGCCAGTAATATCAATGGGCATTTCCGGGTTCTTGTCCCACCAGGACTCAAGAACTCCTCCGTCAAGCATCAGCAGTCCTTGTTTTTCTGTTGATATCCAGAGTCTGCCTTTTTCGTCTTCTGAGAAGCCTGTAACAATGCTTCCGCTCAGAGAGACGCCTTTGTTTGTCTGATAATAACGGCTGAAATTGTTACTGAAGGTTGATGCGTGGTTGACTCCTTCGTATAGAGTTCCAACCCAGAGGCCTCCCCATTTGTCGGGAATGGCGTCGGTTACATAACTGCTGGACAGGGAAAAAGGATTGGAGGACTCATACTGCATAAGGCTTGTGGCCCCGCTTGCCGGGTCGCATCTAAGCAGACCGCAGGTGGTTGACATCCAAAGAGTCCCGGAAGCATCAGCCGTAAGGGCTGTTGGACGGTGCTCTTCGGGTTGAGTCCAAAGCGTGCGGATTGTAGATGTCCTCAGGTTCAGTTCCGACAGCCCGGACCGGTTGCCGGCGACGTAGAGTATTTCGTCAGAGCTAGGTGATACAGTAAGACCCTCTATGTCATCCCCGGAGTAAACAGAGCTGCCTTCAACCGGACGCAGAGAAGTGGCGTTTTCATCGGCATAATAGATATTATCATACAGGACCGCCAGGTACATTCCGTCAAGACGGTCAATGGCAATTCTGAAAATATTGGTCACCGGAGCTCTGTCGGGACTTGCCATCGGATGCTTTCTGAGTACTCTTTCTGAGGGATTCCAGGAGAAGAGGCCTTTGTCTCTGCTGGAAATCCACATCACGCCCTTGGAATTACAGGCAATTGCAAAAATTCTGTCATCAATGCTTCCTGCCATGGGGTCCAGCTGTGACAGGGTGCAGAAGCTGTCATTGTCATAACTGTAGATGACAACTCCGTGGTCTGTGCCAATCCAGAGATTTCCTTCGCGGTCTTCCTGCATTACATTGATGAAATCGGACGGTGAGCCGAAATCATTTCTGTCATATACCGTGATCCTTTTCCCGTCATATCTGTTCAGGCCCTTGTGCGTTCCAATCCATACAAACCCTCGTGAGTCCTTGTACAGTTTGCGTACGGCATTGTTGGACAGTGTGCTGTTGTTGCTGTCCATATGGGAAAACTGATATTCTCCGCCGTATAATGGGGCGGACAGTATCAGCAACAAGGGTATGAGCAGTGAGCGAAGTGTCATTGGGCAAAGAATCTGAATTGTGTCGTGGACGTGAAGCTCTCTCCAGGGCGAAGCAGTGTTCCGGGGAAGCGCTCCTGATGGGGAGAATCAGCAGCATGAATTGTCTCCAGAAGCATTCCGGCAAATTTGTCAATGGGACCGGTCTTGCCCATCATGGATCCGTTGAATCCGCGCCCGGTGTACGTGAGAAGGCAAGGCTCCGTTGTCCTTACCTCAACTCCACGTCCGCTCACGGGGTCGTACAGGACGACGGCCTTTTTTAACGTCCCGTCCCAGTCACGGATGATCCAGCAGGCAGACATGCCATGCATAAGCGCAAGATGTGGATCCGGCATGTCTATCCTGTAATCTACCCTGTGGGGAGTACGGAAGTCAAAGGGCGTTCCCTCTACGCTGACTACGGAGTCCGGGCAATAGCGGCTGTTGTTGCGGATGCAGCTGTCGGCCTCCACTTCCAGCACTTGTTCCATGACATAACAACTGCTTCCTCTCATATTGAAGTAGCTGTGGTTGGACAGGTTGACAAATGTTGGCTTGTCTGTTGTGGCCTCGTACTCTACAATGCAGACGTTGTCACCGGTGAGAGTGAAGCTGACACAGATATTGCAGTTTCCGGGGAAGCCGCCTTCTCCGTCAGGGCTTGTCCTGGTAAACCTGACACAACTGTCAGAGACAGCCTTGCCGTCCCACACAAAGCGGTCAATTCCATTGACCCCGCTGTGACACTGTACGGGAACTCCGTCCAGGGTCTCATTGGTTTCAAGTTGATAATCCACCCCGTCAATTGTGACGGTGGGGCCCTCGATACGGTTTGCGTAACGCCCTATTGTGCAGCCCATGAAACGGTCTGCATTCTCAAAGGTGCCAATATCCACGGGGCCCACAATCACGTCACCCATCAAACCGTTGCGGTCCGGCACCCGGATGGAAACTATCCGGGCACCGTAGTCGCACAGAGACATGCTTGCTCCTGAAGAATTGCTGATTGTGAAAAGATGTGTCTGCTGTCCGTCACTCAACTGACCAAAGCCTTCTACGCGAACGTCCGGCCCGCGCATACATGATGCTGTCAGCATAAATATGACAAGCAGACAGTTCTTCATTTCAAGATACCAAGATAGTAATTTGCCCACAAATTATCGTTACGTTCGGCCAAAGATTTTTTGAAACAACGCTTAGCTTTTCCGTTCCTTCCAAGGGCTTTCCAGCCAAGGCCCTGCTCATACCAGGCGGCAGAATTCACATCCTGCTCATAGGGCCCTCTGTCAAAGCTCTCAAAAAAGCGCTGGACATAATCCGTAACAGAAGCTTTGCCATGTGAGACCATTTCCCTGTACAGTCCCTTTACCTTGGCTTTGCTGTCAAGTTTCTTCATGGAAAGGGCCTTCTCATAGTTATAGACCGCATCCTTGGGCTTTATCTCCACGCCTGCAGACATCTCATAGTACTGCCTTGCCATCTGGGCATTGCCAACCTTCTCATAGGCAAGCCCAATGTTGTACCAGACCTGGGCGTCGCGGGGGCTGTATTCAAGATGTGCATAACCGTGATTCTCCGGATACTCGTCACTCATGAGCATAAAGTGAAGGGCCTTCTGGTTGTCTCCGTCCTTCCAGGCCTTGAAGCCGGAAAGCAGGCAGGCATCTACATAAATGTCGTGAAGGTCTTCAATGTGCTCCCTCCTGCTGTAGAAACGGGACAGAAGCGGTTCAAGCACCTGCTCATACTCTCCATGGAGGATTCTCTGACGAATGGCCCTGGTCTCGGAATCGTAACGCTTCTGGTACAGGTCCCTGCGGGATGCAAAGAGTTGGTAACGCTGTTCCAGAGGTGCATTTGCAAGTTCCATCACCTCGTCGCACTCGGTGAGGAAGATGGCGTTTCCGTCCTTATCGGCCTCAATTGCCTTCAGGTAGTATTCTATAGACTTTGAAAGGTCTTCCTTGCAGAACCTGTATCCCCAGGCAATGTTCCTGAGGGCCATTGCAAATCCCGGGTCTGCCTCAACGGCCTTTTCCCAGCAGGCCATCGCCTCTTCAGGCTGCTTCTGGTAAAGGAGGCTGCCAAGGTAGCACCAGCTGTTTGCCGACGAAGGAAGGTACTCGAGGGCTGTACTCAGGACGGGGATGGTTTCCAGACGGAACATGAACACCCTGTCGGGGTTAAGGCTCTCTGCCTTAGTGAACCATTCGCGCGCGGCCTGGGAATCACCGTCAAGGTGCGCAAGCCAGCCAAGGTAATACTCGGCAGTCGGATAAGCGCCATGCTTCTCGCTCTCAAGGAGAACATTGCGGCAGTCATCCTCAAAACCGTTGTTCAGGTATTTCACGGCAAGGTCCATCATGCTTTCTGGCCTGTGCTGGAGTATTCCGTCCAGATCCTTCACAGACAGGCTGCCCATCTTCACAAGTTCGCTGCAGGCATAGTAGTCCAGAGGATGGAGTTCCTGCACGCTTCTTGCCATCAGGATGGCATCGGCCTTGCGGCCTTCCTTCCTCAGGAGGGTGGCATACAGATTCCTGGCGTCAATATTCATCCCGTTGTAGCGGACAGCCATATCGGCCTCATGCAGCGCCTTTTCCCGGTTCCCCTGGATGGAGGAAATCCTTGCCAGCTGCAGGTAGGAGGCCGATGCATACTCGTAATCCCAGGCCGCACGGTACAGGGTATCAATGGCGTCGGCATACTTTCCCTGGGCTTTGAGGACAAGGCCAAGGTTGTACATGGCCTCACCGTCGGCCACCCTGGTATAATTGGCGGTCTGCCTTTCCAGTGCCTTCCTCAGGTACTTTGCCGCAAGTTCGTACTCTCCGTTCTTGCGGTGGAAAATACCCATCTGGGTGTTGGAACGCACGTCGCCGGGATCACGCCTCAGCACCTCCAGGAAATAGTCGTTGGGGTTGACGTGTGCCTGGTGGAACTGAAGGTTGCGCATGCCTATGTAGTAGAGTTCCTCCTGGTTCTTTACGCTTGAGGGCACGGGGTTCACCGGCTTCAGGCCTTCGGGAACAGGCTTTGTAAGGTCATGCACATAGGGATGATAGCTGATAAGTTCCTCTCCTTCAGAAGAGAGCAGTGTCATCGTAACCCCGGAAGGGTCCTCAAGTTCTGAGGGATCTGTAATGAAGTCATCCCTATAGGGTTTGTCCGGAGCAATGGAAACCTTCTTTTCATACAGCAGCTTTCCGTCATGCGTAACGCGCACCACGGCGTCGTTTCTCACGGAGGTCACATTGGCTGCAAGGTGGACTTTCCCTTCGGGGCCCAGGTCCATGTTTACGGTTGCCTCCCTGTTTCCGCGGTTTACGTTCTCAAGGTCACGTATTCCATACCACCATGCGGTAAACTCCTTGGTCTCCCCGGGATTGATCCAGCAATAATCCGGCTGGTTGTCGGAGTAGGCCGATGTCATCAGCTCCACGTAGGGGCCGTCCTCGTCGGTAAGGGTGACGCAGTCCCAGGCATGGCCATAGTTCAGATGGCCCCAGGTCCAGAATTTTCCACCCTTGTTGATGTTGTGGTCTCCCACAAGCATGGTTCCGGCCTTCACTCCATGGTCATAACCTCCCACAAAATCGTCCTGCAGGTCGCAGATGAAAACGGAGTCTCCGGTAAGGGAAGGAAGGTTCTTCCACCAGCTTACATCCCGGCCGATAAAATCAGGATTACCCTTGTATGGTTCCTGAGGCACCGGCCAGTGAATAAAGCTGGATTTGTGGTGGAACATTCCAAACTCTGTGTTTTCCGGGAAGATAATCTGGTAGTTCTCGTTGGCATGGGTTGCCACGTTGTTCCAGTGGAGCATGGAGTTGCGGTCGGCCGTAGTGTTGAAGAACCGGCCCGTCACCTGAATGTAAGACTTGTCCGGGAAAAGGGTGAGGCCCACTTCCCAGCTCATGCCGTGACGGTTTTCAACTTCTCCCACCCAGATGGTCTTGGAGCCGTCGCTGTTGTGGGAAAGACGGTAATCCACCGGATACTGGCTGGTTGCCCTGTGGTGATGGAAGGCATTCCACTCCACACCTCCGCTTATCCATGCGCCAAGCATGCCCACATTTGCGGGCTTTATCACGTGCTGGCGGTAGAAGATCTCATAGCCATTGGTCTTGTCCGTGGCATAGAAAAGCCTGCCGCCAAGGTCTGGCAGGACGCAAACCTTAAGGTAGTCGTTCTCCAGGTAAAGGGCGCGGTGGACAGAATCCACTTTCTCTATAGTGGGGTTGTCGTTCATCGCGTAGGGATACACGGAACGCTTTGCCCTCTGATATGCAAAGTCTCTTTCAAATAGCGGCGCCTTCTCCGGGGGATTGACCCGGTATGTGGGCAGTTCTATGGTTCCTTCCCACACTTTTACTGGGCCGCTTTTGGCAGAGATGTGGCCGCCGCAAAGCATAGCTGCGGCCACAATAACCAAAAGCTTTCGCATTTTATTCCTTATTTGCCCTCATATGCACCGGGCCAGCAACCTTCCGTATTCCTGGTAGTACCAAGGGCATCTTTCAGATATGCTCCGTTCAGCCAAGTCTCTACGCCGGCAGTAGGATTTGCCGTGTCAAATTTCTGTATTGCTTCCAGAACCTTGGCCGGTGTTCCCTTAGGCATTGGATCCGGGTTTTCAGCCGTTTTGTTTGGTCCGTAAGGAAACATATTGTTAGACTTCCACAAAATCTTATCTGTATCATTCCATCCCAGCCGATAACCTTTGTCGGTAAGGAAATCACCTTCTTCTGTTGAAGGCAGGGAGTAGTAATAGGCGTTATAACCGCAAGAAGTCACAGTGCCGGAATTTGGATTAGTAACAGCCGGCTTAGCACCGTCATTTGTATTGAGTATGATATTGTTTGCAAGCGTAAGAGAAGCGTTAGCACTGCCATTATAAATAATACCATTTTCAGTATTAACCCCCCCTTGTAGTGAAGAGTTCACTATTAATGCTTCTGCAGAGTTCTGAATAGCAGGAATATTTCTACTTGCAGAGTGAGAGAACGAGCAGTTATTCACAGCCAGAATGCCATTTGTAACAAGAATATCTGTACAAATATTGGAACTGGTGTTATCCCTGAAAGAACTATTGTTAATACGCACAATACTATTTGCAGTGCTTAACCTGATAGCACCTCTAGTGTTAGCAATATTGCCTCCGAAATAACTGCCGTCAATATTTACAGTAGCATAGTCATCAAGGTATATTACACTTGCAGATACCGACGAGGTATTGTTATTAAACTGACAACCGGTAACAGTTATTGTGGTAGGGCCGGTCTCAACACCTTTAGCATTGATAACTCCGCCATTACCGGAGGAAGAATTGCCCGAGAATGAACATTTTGTAAATGCTATTGTTGGACTGTAACCTGACTTTGCTGCTACATATAGAACACCGCCGGCATCATCAGTTGAAGAGTTGTTATTGAAAGAACACTCATTAAACGTAATTGAAGGAGACGATGAATATGTGTAACCAGCATATACTACCCCTCCTGCTTTTGCACTATTATTGGAGAATGTACATTTACTGAAAACCAGAGTTCCTGCATCTGCTCGCATTACACCGCCTGATCCACTTGTTGTAACATTGGATGTAAACTTACAGTTTGCGCAAGATAACTTTTTGACTTTTGCAATCACAAGGGCGCATCCTGCTTTAGAATCTGTCCTGGCTCCTTTTGTAAAAGTTACACCATCAAAACTACCATCAATATCACCTGAACTGAAAGTATAAATGCTGTATGTGTCATAACCATCGAAAACAGTCTCGTTTGCTGTGATGTTTCTTCCGGCAAGGGAGGTGCCAGTAGCATCGGTAGGATAGCCGCCAAAGATTGAGAAGGATGTATTTGTTATGGTAACGGATTTGGTAGAAGTGTAGGTACCGGCAGCCATATAGATATTCTTTCCATTAACGGTGTCCTGTTTAAGATGGGTTACCAGTGCGGCGTAATCAGCGGCATTATCCCAACTGGAGCCATCTTTTGTGCCATTTCCTGCAACGGTTACAAAGAACTTTTTTGTGATAGGAGTGACGGACAATGTGTTCAGGTTGCGGATCTGGCGGCGTGCAACCGCAAGAGTTTTCCCGGTCATTGTTTCTCCAATCACAGCGTCAGAGCTGTTCTGGAACTCAATGTAAATACCGGCTTTCTGCTGGCAGGGAAGAACGGCCACATAGTAGGTGCCGGCTCCAGATACGTTGACGGTTATTGTGGTTGAACCGTTCTCTACAGCGGCCACGGTGGGAATTCCGGCAGAGAAAGTGACTGTGGCGTTGCCGGCGAGAGGGGTGCCGTCATTGGATGAGAAGATAACCTTGCTCACAGCTGCGTCAGTAATTTCAAATTTCAGAAGGCCTCCAAGATTCTTGAAGGATAAGGAGGCTCCTGACACAGGTGCAACTTCAATTGCGGCATTTGCAAATGTTCCGTCCTGTGCCGATGGTACCGTCACTTTGAAATCTGTACCGTCATAGGTGCTGACAATAGATGAGGGATAGACTGCAAATGCGGCGTCTCCGCCCATGCCGTTCACAATGAACTGTTTGTTTCCGGCGCCACCTTCGGTCAAGGCTTCGGATGCTTTGCTGCCACCGTTCCATACGGCAAGAATCTTGTCTCCCACAGACCAGTTGACGGACTTGTCAGACTGAATTTCCGTCTTTGTTACATCATCGTCTTTTTCAAGTGTTGCGGTGAATACCTTTGAGATGCTCTTTCCGGTGTTGTCCTGATTTACATCCATTTCTTTTGCACACGACAAGGCCAGCACACCCAGTGCGGCAATTGTCAAAACAGAGATATACTTTTTCATGGTGCCGAAAGGATTATAATACAAAAGGTTCTTCATCCCAACCTTCGTTTTGGGCTTCAGCGTTAAATAAGCCAATGAGAATTGACTCCTCACTGCCAATGAGAATTGACTCCTCACTGCCAAGGGAAAGCACCTCTGCAAGTGGAGATGTATAAGCGGCCCTTGATTCCGCGTCAGTTAGTGGTTTCATATTGTTGCGTTATTGATTATTTCTTGAAAATGTATGTCTTGATGAACCTGACGGATTTTTTCCAGACTTCGGCATTCTTGTCGGAGAACCGGGCAAAGCCGTGGGTGTAATAAGGATAGTATTCCAACTGGACAGTTTGCCCCGCCTCTTCAAGTGCTGCAGCGAAAGTGCGCGGCTGGTCCTGAAGGACAACATTGTCTCCGCTTCCGAAGAACAGGATGCAGGGAATCTGCCTGTCCGTGGGGACAAGCTTTACCGGGAGGTAGGGGGCCAGCTTTTCCTGGTCTCCGTTGTAAAAGTACTCACGGAGGTTGTGTTTGTCTGCACCGGGCCAGTACTCCAGCATGCGGTCCGGCATGTATGCTCCAACCCATCCCACAAGGACTTTCGCTTCAGGCTCTGTCATGGCCAGGACAGCGGCAAGGTGCCCGCCGGCCGACGACCCTGAGAATCCCATCCTTCCGGGATCGATATTGTACTCGGCCGCATGGTCCCTGATAAACTGGACGGCGTCACGGCAGTCCTGCACGGCCGCCGCAATGTCTATCCCCTTCTGGCCGCACAGTGAGTACTGGATGCTCACGCCTGCCATTCCGGAATTCTGCGCAACATACTTTGCCTGCGGCAACATGGATTCAGGTCTTCCGCCATACCATCCTCCGCCGTGAATGAAAAACATTACCGGCGTGGGTTTCTTGGTAATGGCCGACTTGTGAATGAAGAGTTTAAGGTCATGGTCCGGATATGACTTATAGACCTCCTCTATGGTTTCTGCTTCCGTGGTGAACTTTGCCGGAATGGCCGGGCCTATCTTGCACGGGACCAGCAGGTCGTCCGGGATATCATCACCAAGGATTTCCATCATGGGCTTGCTTACCTTGTAAGAGCCATCCTTTTTCTCGTAAAGAGGCATACCGTAGCGGTTCCTGGTTTTCTGCTCCTGAGCATAGCCGGAGAAGGAGAGAAAAAGGGCAATAGTTGAAATGATTATTAGTGTGTTTTTCATAGCTGCAAATTTATTCCCCTCCGATTTCACTTTTGAGAATAAAAATCCCAAAACATGCAACAAAAATCTCTTCACACACAATTTTTCCCCATTTTACCTACAAAAGCGTGGAACCGCAGGAAAGCCCCGGGGTTCAGGAAAGGGATGGACAGATAGAAAAGTTTTGCCCTGATCTATAGCATAAAGTGTTATATTTGTGTGTTAACCAGTGGAATAGTTCTTTGTCATTCTGGTGGCACTAATGCCAAATTGAAAAGTAGTTATTCTCCCCGCAAGGGGAACAATATAGAAGCCGGAGTCTCCTCACGTGGGAGGCTCGAACCGAGTGTTTAACTGATTTTATTAAACATTATGATTATTAACAATACTTCGGTGAATTTTAATGTTTAGGAGCCGCATCTAAACCAAAACAAGAAGTAAACAACCCAAAATAACCGGGACAAGGAGGAACCTCCCGGGAACGCTGAAGCGCATACCGCGGGCCATCAAAAATGCGAGGGCAGCCCCTATCTTGGAGCCGCCCTCTCTTTCATATCCGGAGATTTTTTGCGATATTTGCGATGCGGAAAGTAACGGTAAAGTTAGTCCGTTTTAGTGACAAGTGTTACCTGTTTTTTCTGAACCATATTTGAACCACACTGCCACTAACTCACTGATTATCAATATTTATCACTTTCTGCATCGGTACTTTGTTAATGCTTAAAAAATACATCATAGTCTTCTTGATTTCAATGGTTCCGCTGATCGAACTCCGCGGGGCCATTCCTTATGCAGTGGGGTTCGAACTGCCGATATGGCCTTCCTGCCTGGTTGCTGTACTCGGCAATATGCTACCGGTGCCTTTCATCTTTCTTTTTGCCCGCAGGATACTTGAGTGGGGTAAAGATAAGAGGGTGATAGGGGGATTCTTCCGCTGGTGCCTTGAAAAAGGAGACAAAGCCAGGGTCAAGCTCGAATCCAAGGCCGGGCGCGGCCTCTACGTCGCCCTGTTGCTTTTCGTGGGCATTCCGCTCCCGGGCACGGGTGCCTGGACCGGTACCCTCGCGGCCAGTTTCCTGAATATGGATTTCAAGAAGAGTGTGCTCTACGTCCTTCTGGGCGTGCTGCTCGCAGGTGTTATCATGCTGATCGCCTCACTCGGCGTCTTCGGAGCAATCTCTCTCGCTAAATAGAATCGGAGAAGTCCGGATCCACATAATTGTAGAGGCTGCCGCAGACGTTGGCGGAGAATTTCATTGCCGTGGGCACCAGAAGTGCCCAGTCTTCTGCCGTAAGGTGCTCCAGCTGCGCCTTTCCGAAGCCATTCTTTACCAGCGCATAGATTATTCCGGCGTTGAAATTGTCGCCGGCGCCGATTGTGGAAACCACCTTTTCTACTGTGGCTGTGGGGAATTTGGAGTGCACTCCTGGCGAGAACACCTCGGCATCTTCTTCTCCCCGGGTGCAGATGAAATTCCGGCATAGAGGAGCGATGCGCTCTTTATACACTTTGGCTGCATCGCTGCTGCCATATAGTAGTTCGATATCTTCGGAAGATCCGCGGACTATGTCCGCCAGAGCGATATTGGCTTCAAACTTAGAGGGCTCCGCCGGATGGTTCTTGCGGAAGTTGATATCGTAATAAACTATTGCCCCTGCATCCCTGGCGCGGGAGATGAATTCACCGGCCTGGCGCCCTGTGGCCGGGCTCACTGCAAAGAATGACCCGAACAGGGCGATGTCGTCGGAATGGACAGTGGTGTCGGGCGTACGGAATGCCGGAAGGTCCTTATCCCGGTAGAATTCATAGTGGGCATTGTTGTTCTCGTCCAGCATCGCCAGCGACACTACGCTCTGTCCCTTCGCCCTCTTGATTCCTTCCGTGCTCACTCCATTCGCAGCCATAAAATCCGCCACCATGTCGGCCACATAATCATCGCCTACCTGCGATTCCATCAGCAACTGCACATCAGGATATTTTCTCCCTACCGTGCGCCCAAGCGAAATCATGGAATTGAAAACCGACCCCCCGGGCACCGCTGCCTGCGGCTGCCCGCCCCGGAAAACGATGTCCAGCACCGTCTCGCCTATGCCAATGATTTTGCGTGTCATATGCACAAAGGTAGTTATTTATCTCCAAATCAGATCTACTGATTGGAGTTCTTCGGCAAATGCTTTTAGATTATTTCGGAAGCGTTCAACAGTAGTTTTTCTGGGTTTTGACGTTCCATTTATATAATGGCTTAGTTGTCGCTGGTTTATTCCGGAAATCCTCTCCAAGCCAGCAAGGCTTAAGGCATATGCATAATACTCCAGGAAAGACGGTATGTCGTAATGATAATCGAATTCAAGATCCTCATATCGATGTCCATCTTCTTCCATCAGTTCAATAATGTCTTTGTATGCATCAAGAAAATCCTTCTTGGCTTCCTCCACAGTCCTCCCTGTCCCATTTAACCCGAAAGGAACTTCCGGTGCTTCCATTACAACTGAATATACATAATCTCCTTCGTTAACACGACCTATAACAACATTAACCTTTTTCATAACGATATTCCGGATTGTAATACAATATCCTTTAACGTTTTAACATAAATTTCAGCGGCATCGTGCCTTGCTACCGGGAACATTCTTCCAGTTTTGTGGCTGTACCATATCTCGTGATATGCTCCTTGCCGTACAAGAATGCAGCCTTGCTTTCGTAATAGTCAGCGAAGCTCACTGTATTTCATTGCAAAAATATTAAAACTAATACTAAAATCCAAATTACAATTCTCCGAAATTCCGCCTGTCCAGGAAACGGTATCCCGCAGCTTCGGAGATGTGGACAGGAAGGATGTCGCGCTGTCCGGCGAGGTCCGCAAGGGTGCGGGAGATACGTACTATGCGCGAGTAGGCCCTGGCGGACAGGCCCAACCTTTCTATTATGTTCTCCAACAGAGTCTTGCAATCATCCGAGAGCGGGCAGTATTTCTCCATCTGGGCATTGCTCATCTCCGCATTGGTATTGATGCCTTCTGCGCGGAAGCGTTCCGCCTGCACCTGCCTGGCCGCAGCCACCCTGGTCGCAACGACCGCGCTGCTCTCGGCTTTCGGCCTGTCGATCAGGCGCCTCGTATCGACGGGATTGACCCAAACATGAAGATCGATGCGGTCGAGCAGGGGGCCGGACAGACGGCTGAGATATCCTACACGCTGCCCTACCGTACAGGTGCAGCGGTCACCGTCGCCATAGTAGCCGCAGGGGCAGGGATTGGTAGCGGCCACCAGCATGAAGGAGGCAGGATATTCCACCTTCCCGCGAAGGCGCGAAACGACGACCTTCCTGTCTTCCATAGGCCCCCGCAGGGCCTCCACCACACTCTTGGGCATCTGCGCGAACTCGTCGGCAAAAAGTACCCCGTTGTGAGCCAGGGAGATCTCCCCGGGCACTATGTTTCCTCCGTTGCCTCCCCCGATGAAGGCAGCGAGGGATGCGCTGTAGTGGGGAGCACGGAACGGCCTGCGGCGTATCAGGCCGGCGGAGTGCGACACCAGCCCGGACACAGAGTATATCTTGCTGGTAACCAGCGACTCCTGCAGAGACATTGGAGGCAGGATTCCGGTTATGGCCTTGGCGATGGAACTTTTCCCTCCGCCCGGGGGACCGATGAGAATCAGGTTGTGCCCGCCGCTGACCGCCACTTCGGCCGCACGCTTGGCCGCCTCCTGCCCGATTATCTCCGAAAAATCCATATATCCCGCCGGAGTTTCCGACGATATTTCCCTGTCTGTATAGATTTCCCTGTTCCAGATGAGCAGGTCTTCGCGGTCCTCTCCCTCCAGGATCGAGAGCACCTGGGAGAGATTGTCCACCCCGTAAATCTCCGCCTGCCTCAATTCCACCGCCTCCATGGCGGACTGAGCCGGGAGGATGCAGCCGCTAAGCCCCATTCCCACGGCCATCTCGGCATAAGGCAGGGCCCCCGGCACGGGGCGCACAGAGCCGTCAAGTCCAAGTTCACCCATGATAAGATATTGCCCGAGACGCACCAGATCTCTCTGTCCCGATGCGGCGATAATGCCCAGGGCGATGGGCAGGTCGTAGCCGCTCCCGCTCTTATGGAGGTCGGCCGGAGCCAGATTTATGACTATTTTCTTTCCCGGAATATGGAAATCCATTGACTGCAGGGCCGTCACGGTACGGAGCAGACTCTCCTTTACCGCGGCATCCGCCAGTCCCACAAGATGGATTCCGATACCTCTGTCAATTTTCACCTCGACCTCTACCGGGACCGCATCGATCCCTATGCACTTCGCACCAATAATATTTATCAACATAATTCTATTATTTGTATCTTTGCCGGCAATGCAGCATCGTATTATAATAAAGGACCTTTCCGATATCGACCGCGCCGCGAAGGAGTTCCTATCTATCGTGGGCAACGGCCGTATCATCGCTTTCTACGCCCCTATGGGCGCCGGGAAAACCACATTCACCACAGCCATCTGCAGGGCACTCGGCGTAGACGGAGATGCGGTTTCTTCACCAACCTTCGCTATTGTCAATGAATACCGCACCTCCGCGGGAGAATCTGTCTTCCACTTCGATTTCTACCGTATCTCGAAAATAGCCGAAGCCCTGGACATAGGCTTCTACGACTATATAGACAGCGGATGCACCTGCATACTCGAATGGCCGGAGAATATCGAAGAGATTATTCCGGAAGAGGCTCTCCGCGTGCGAATCGAGGTGCAGCCGGACGAGAGCCGCACCGTGACCTGGGAAGACTGACCTCCACCTCGATGGCAGTCAGATAACCGTTCATCCGGAATTCCGTCTTCTTTCCGCCGCTCCATACGAAAGGGTTTGCATCCTTTTCCTTTGGATTCACCAGCGCGAATGGCTCATCTCCCGCAAATGCCAGGGCGGATGTGCTCAGCAGGAATGTGGAATCCCTCGAATATATCACATGTCCCGGCGGCCTGATTATGCGGAAGTTTCCTCCGTCATATCCCAGCGCAAAGAATTCACTGGCGCCGCTGTAGATCAGATTTCCTGCTCCGAAGAGCAATACGTTCCGGCCATGCGGGCCAAGGTTAGTGCACAGGGTCCGGTCCTCCGATTCCGCGCACGCCCACACCCCGTCGGCGCGGGCAAGCAGTTCCGCATTCAGCCACTTGGCAGTGGAGGGAAGAGCCTGCGACCCGGAAGGGCCCGTGACCACCATGGATGTCGTATAGTCCGAAATGTAATATACCTCCCCGCCAAGCAGTCGCAGGTCCCGCACCCTGGAAGCGCTGGAGACAGTGCCTACATTCTTCATGTTCCCGTCGACGACGCAGTAGCACGATGCTGCATTCCGGAAAGAAAAGCAGACGGCGCCTTCATTTTCGTACAGAGCCCCTCCCCTGCCATACAAAGGATGCGAGAAATCACCGAAAATCTCCCCCGAATCCCGCTTGAGCAGCGGCTCTCCGTCTCTTCGGAAGCAGAAACCGCCGCCGTCGAGATTGCGGCCGAGCGTATAGATTCTCCCTTCCTTCACAAGGAGCCCCTTGAGTTGTTCTCGCTGGCCATAGCGGAGCACCACCTTGCCGTCACAGCATATCGTGGTGCCTTCTTCAGATGTTTTTTCGGTGTACAGATGGCCTCCGGCCAGATGATGGGAGTCAGGCGAAGTGCCGATATCGGCCCCCGGTCCGGCTTCGGAGGAGAACTGCAGTTCATTGTCCTTCCACAACTGCACGGTGCAGCCGACTGCTCCGAAAGACGGATCCTTGCGCCAGTCATAAGATTCCGGCACGACTACGGCCACGACATATACGCTGGTGTCGGACAACTGTTTCCCCTCAATGACCGAAGACGTGTCCCTTCCACGGTGGCCGTGGCTTGAGAGCGCCTCCGCCCTGTATACCCTGTTGAGCGTGTATTTTTCGCAAGACGGCAGAACGAGCAGTCCTGCGAGCAAGAATGGCAAACCCTTCATGATCCTGTTCGTTTGCCGCAAATCTATATATAAAAATAAATCCCCCGGGGGTACGTCCGGGGGTAAAAACTAAAAAAAATGTTTGCCTGTATCCAAAAGGCTGATCTGCAGGACTAAAGGTCGAATCTCACTCCGGCACGCAGCACCATCTGGAAAGGCTTGTCGGTGCGCAGGTTCTTGGGCTGGTCGCAGTTGAAATAGTACTTGACTGATGGTTCTGCGAAGATGCCCACCCGACGACTGACATTGAACTCGAAACCGAGGCCTGCCCCGACCGACCACTGAAGGCCGTTCACCTTGTCGCCTACGACGACGTCGGTGCCCAGCAGCCGGTACTTGTTGGAGACAGCCTTCTCCGCCTCCGTACCTACGACGGAATAAAGAGTGATGTCGTTCTTGTCAACGAGTTTAACGAAGAAGTCGATAGGGATGCCTATATACTGAAGGGTATGGTTGAAGTCTCCGTTCTGAACGGAAAGCCCTTCAACATAGCGGCCCTCGAAACTGCGCGTAAGCAGGGAATAATCGATCCCGGTCCCGACTGACAGCACATCGTTCAGATGTAGCCTCAGACCTATTCCGGCGATGACGGGGACTCCGAATGAAGACTTGCTTGTCTCGGTGATTCCGCTCTGCTGATACGCCCCGGGGGCGGCCATCGCAAGTTTGCTTGCGCCGGCATTGTTGCCGGTGGATCCGCCTTTTACCAGCAGGGAAACGCCTCTGCGGGCGGATGATGCCCGGCGCGAGTCCTCGTATGCCATCCGGGCGAAAGGATCGGAGGCTTCGGCCTCCGGTTTTTCAGGGGTCGTGGTCATTTCGGCCGCCTGCTGAACACGTGTAGCCGGTTTTTCAGGGGTCGTGGTCATTTCGGCTGCCTGTTGAACACGTGTAGCCGGTTTTTCAGGGGTCGTGGTCAATTCGACCGCCTGCTGAACACGTGTAGCGGGTTTTTCCGCCGGCACGGCGGTCTTTTCCGGGAGAATCGCTTCGC
>Ga0256407_10002200_pt1 | contig 37994 bp, 32 predicted proteins | sample RumenRJG_04DNA_FD_193489 | JGI IMG/M metagenome (GOLD analysis project Ga0256407, IMG submission 193489) | Bovine rumen microbial communities from Lethbridge, Alberta, Canada - RJG_04 | ecosystem: Host-associated > Mammals > Digestive system > Stomach > Rumen | place: Canada: Alberta... | reverse complement strand
TCCTACCTTCTTCCTACCTTCTTCCTACCTTCTTCCTACCTTCTTCCTACCTTCTTCCTACCTTCTTCCTACCTTCTTCCTACCTTCTTCCTACCTTCTTCCTACCTTCTTCCTACCTTCTTCCTACCTTCTATTTTGTATATACTAAACGGACAATTTCTGACGAAATTGTCCGTTATAAATCCTCGGCAATTATGAAAGCAATTTTGAATTATCAATTATGAATTTTGAATTGTTCATTGTCAATTCTGAATAAATTTTCAATTTTCAACTTTCAACTCACTCATTGTCAATTGTGAATTCTGAATTGTGATTTGTGAATTCTTTTAATCCTGATAATACACCTTCTTTACGCGAGTGCTTATACCCGTCAGAACCTCGTAAGGGATTGTACCAAGGATATCGCTCAGAACGGTTACAGGCAACTCATCGCCAAAGATTATCGCCTTGTCGCCCTCCTTGCAAGGAATATCAGTAACATCAATCATGCAGACATCCATACAGATATTGCCAACGTAATACGCCTTCTGACCGTTTACAAGACAATATGCGTTGCCGTTACCAAGATGACGGTTCAGTCCGTCGGCATAACCGATAGGAATGGCAGCAATGCGCGAAGGACGCGTAATCTTACCCTTTCGGCTGTAGCCAACCGTATCGCCGGCAGGCACATCACGAATCTGTAGAAGAGTAGTCTTCAGCGTGCTCACGTTGTGTATCGTCTTGTTATTGCGCGAGTTGATGCCGTACAATCCAAGTCCGAGACGCACCATGTCGAGATGACGCTCCGGGAAGTGCTCAATGCCAGCCGAGTTGCAGATGTGGCGCAGAATCTTGTGAGGGAACGCAGCCTGAATCTGCTTGCTCGCCTTGTCGAACAAGTTGAACTGATATTCAGAGAAATCATCGAACGAATCGTCGTCGCTTCCCACGAAGTGAGAAAAGATTGAGCGCGGCATCAGCGCATTCTGATTCTTCAGGCGGTTGATAAGTTCGGGCACATCGGTCTCGGGATTGAAGCCCAAGCGGTGCATTCCTGTATCTAGTTTGATGTGGATTGGCATATTTGTTATTCCTTCCTTCTCTGCCGCCTTGATGAGCGCGTCGAGAAGTTTGAAGTTGTAGACTTCTGGTTCAAGCCCGTAGTCGAACATCTTCTTGAAAGCCGTCATTTCGGGATTCATAATCATGATGTTCGATGTTATTCCAGCCTTGCGAAGCGTTGCGCCCTCGTCGGCAACAGCAACGGCAAGAAAATCTACGTTATGGTCTTGCAGAGTCTTTGCAACCTCTACGCTGCCTGCTCCGTAGGCACTTGCCTTAACCATGCACACCATCTTAGTCTCGGGCTTCATGAAACTGCGGTAATAGTTAAGGTTCTCTACCACCGCTCCAAGATTTATCTCGAGAATCGTTTCGTGAACCTGCTTTTCGAGACACTCGATAATCTCCTCGAAACGATAGTCGCGCGAGCCTTTGACAAGTATAACCTCGTCGTGCAGTTTCTTGAACACATCGCTCTCGAGCAAGTCGGCTGTTGTATGGAAGAAGTATTTCTCCATCTCGAAACGGTCTGCCGCGCTGCTTATCTCATCGCCCACGCCTATAATCTTGTCTACTCCGCGACCGTTTACGAGCTGTGCCACCTTGCGGTACAGGTTCTTGGCGTTCAGTCCGGTCTGAAGCATGTCGCTGAGGATGAGCGTGTGCTTTCTGCCCGAAACATCGGCACGACGGCGCATAAAGTCGAGCGCGATGTCGAGCGAGTTGATATCGCTGTTATAACTGTCGTTGATGAGCGTGCAGCCGTGGTTGCCGTCCTTCACCTCAAGGCGCATGGCAACAGGCTCAAGACTCTTCATCTGCTCGACGATGACATCCTGCGGAATCATCATGTAAAGGCATACGCCCAAACAGTTGAGGGCGTTCTCGATAGATGCATCATCTATGAACGGAATGGTGAAGTTGCCGTCGGTTCCGATATATCGGTAAGAGATGTGCGTCTCGCTTTCCTTCTTCTCTATCGAACTGATGAACAGCGGTTTGTCTGAATCTGTCGTGCTCCACGCAATCTCACGGGCAGACAGCATCGACTTGGCAACGCAACTGCTTATAAGACTGTCGTCGCCGTTATATACTATTACGTCGCTGCTGGTGAAGAGTCGGAGTTTCTCCATACATTTCTCCTCGAGCGAATAGAAGTTCTCCTGATGTGCCGTTCCGATGTTGGTAAGCACTCCGATGGTTGGCTTTATGACCTTATAAAGAGCCTCCATCTCGTTGATCTTTGATATTCCGGCCTCGAACAGAGCCACTTCGGTCTTCTCGTTCAAGAGCCATACCGACATAGGCACGCCAATCTGCGAGTTGTAACTGCGAGGCGAGCGTGTAACGACCTTTACAGGCGAGAGAAGTTGGTTGAGCCACTCTTTCACCACGGTCTTGCCATTGCTTCCGGTTATTCCGACAACGGGGATGTTGAATTGCGAACGATGACTGGCAGCCAGCATCTGAAGGGCATGAAGCGTGTCATCAACAACAAAGAAATTGCAATCATCTGCCACCATGTCCTGTGGCAATCTCGACACTACAAAATTACGTACACCTCTTTTATACAATTCCTGCACATACTTGTGGCCATCGTTGCGCTGGCTCTTTAGTGCAAAGAACAATGTTTCCTCGGGGAAACACAAAGATCTACTATCTGTTAGTATCCAATTTACGTTTGCAGAAGCAGAGCCTATTCTTTCGGCTCCCATCCATTCTGCAATTTGTTCAACAGTGTATGACATATATTTTTTTCTTTATTGAATGCAAAGTACGGATATTTTACGCAAAGTCGGTCAATTTTTAACAATAATTGAGTTAAAAAATGTTTATAAGCCTCATTTTCGGGGTGAAGGGGGCGGTGTTCGAGCGCTTTTCGCACCTCGGAATAGTCTTTTGCAAACTCCTTCGTGCTGTTTTCAAAAAATGATTCAATAAAACAATCGATGATGTATCTTACAGCCTGCTCGGACGGATGAATCATGTCTTCGGCATAGAAACGATAGTCGCGCAACTCGTCGTTCATAATCTCGTATGCCGGAAAGTACGAGCAGTTTGAGTTTCTGCCCACTACGGCATCGGCAGCAAGCAGCAGAGTAGCCTTGCTTAACTGACTTTCGTGAAATCCGTACTTACGGTATCGTATAGGGCTGACGGTAAAGATGAACTTCTTCGAGGGGTTTGAAGAAACGATTCCGTTCCAAAGGCGTTCGATTTCTGAAACGTCGAGAAGTTTTTCAGAAAAAAAACCTGACGGCTGCTTGTGACAGTTTGATACGACTGTACCTTCGTTAAGATAAACATGATTTGTTCCAAATGTAACGATAACGACATCAGCCTTGGCAAACTGACTGCTAAGAATCCCGAAGGCATCCCGAACGATGGCACGGCATTTTTCCTCAGAAGGTGACTCCAACTCGGTATCGGTATTATAGTCGAACCACACTCCCCTGCGCTCGTCGAATATTATACTCGGCGAATATTCTACGCGTGCGGCAATATCTATGATTCGGGCGATGCTTGCAGGGTTGTAAAGCACTCCGAAGGGATTGACTACGCAGCTCAGTCCCGATGTGGCGAGATGCTCTCCTACGCGCTCGGCAAAGCACGAGCCAAGTACCAAAATGTTTGATTGGGGAACGATTTTCCAGTCGGAAACAGGCTTGTCTACTATGGTCTGTAACTTCATAACGATAATTTTACAGCACAAAGTTAGTCAACTTATAAGAAATATTAGTACTTTTGCACACTATATTTATAAAATGGAAGAAAATAAACGACATAGTCTTCTGGATGGTATCCACGACCCATCAGATTTGCGTAAACTAAGCGTTGAACAGTTACCTCAACTATGCAAGGAACTACGAGATGACATTATCAGCGAGTTGTCGCGCAACCCGGGACACTTTGCCTCGTCGCTTGGCGTCGTTGAACTGACCGTTGCACTTCATTATACATTCAACACACCATACGACCGCATTGTGTGGGACGTAGGACATCAGGCTTACGGCCATAAAATCCTGACAGGACGCAAAGACCAATTCTATACTAACAGAAAATTCAAGGGCATACGTCCGTTCCCATGTCCCGAGGAAAGCGAATACGACAGTTTTACTTGCGGACACGCTTCCAACTCGGTATCGGCAGCCTTGGGCATGGCGGTGGCAGCCGTACACACCAACAACAAAAACCGCCATGTGGTTGCGGTTATCGGCGACGGCGCAATGAGCGGCGGACTGGCTTTCGAGGGTCTGAACAATGTTTCGTCATCGGACAATAATCTGCTCATCATTCTGAACGACAACAATATGAGCATAGACCGAAGCGTGGGCGGAATGAAGCAGTATCTGCTCGAACTGAACACTAATTCGACATACAACAAGTTCAGATTCAAGGCGGCAAACGCACTTCACAGCGCAGGACTGATGACCGATTCGCGCAAGAAGAGCATCATTCGCTTCAACAACAGCCTGAAGGCTCTTCTGGCTAACCAGCAGAATATCTTCGAGGGGCTTAACATCAGATATTTAGGTCCGGTAGACGGACACAACATAGAGGAACTTGTGAGGGTGCTGAACGACATAAAGGACATGAAAGGTCCGAAGTTGCTTCACATCCACACAATAAAAGGAAAAGGCTACGAGCCTGCCGAGAAGCACGCCACGACATGGCACGCTCCCGGCAAATTCGACATCGAGACAGGCGAACGTCTTGTTAGCAGCAACGACGGTCAGCCGCCTAAGTTCCAAGATGTATTCGGACACACGCTGCTCGAACTGGCAGAGAAGAATCCGCGCATAGTAGGCGTAACGCCTGCAATGCCTACGGGCTGTTCAATGAACATAATGATGCAGGCGATGCCCGACCGTACATTCGATGTTGGCATAGCCGAAGGTCACGCCGTAACATTCTCGGGCGGAATGGCAAAGGACGGTTTGCAGCCTTTCTGCAACATCTACTCGGCATTCTCGCAGAGAGCGTACGACAACATCATTCACGATGTTGCAATTCTGAATCTGCCTGTGGTTCTGTGCCTCGACCGCGCCGGACTGGTGGGCGAAGACGGACCGACACACCACGGAGCGTTCGACTTGGCGTTCCTTCGTCCAATACCTAACCTGACGATTGCCGCGCCTTACGACGAGCACGAACTGCGCAAACTGATGTACACGGCACAACTGCCCGACAAGGGCGCATTCGTGATACGCTACCCTCGCGGCAGAGGCTCGAAGATAGACTGGAAATGTCCGCTCGAGGAAGTGAAAGTAGGCACGGGCAGAAAGATGAAGGACGGCAAAGACATCGCCATCCTGTCGCTCGGCCCTATCGGAATAAATGCCGAGAAAGCCATCAGCATTGTCGAAGAAGAGGCGAAGGCAAGCGGAAAGGAACTGAACATAGCCCACTACGATATGCGATTCCTTAAACCGCTCGACACCAACCTTCTGAAAGAGGCTCTGGAGAACTGCCACAACATCATAACCATTGAAGACGGCGTGAGAAACGGCGGATTCGGAAGCAGCATCCTCGAATACATAAGCGACAACGGATTCACAAACCGCGTTATCCGACTCGGCCTGCCCGACTCTTTTGTTGAACACGGAACGGTCGGCGAGCTTCAGCATCTTGTCGGAATAGACGTCGAAAATATAGTTAACACAATAAAAAGCATCTGCTTATGAAAATAATAATAGCAGGCGCAAGCCCCATCGGTATTCATCTTGCCGAACTCCTTTCGAGAGAGGAACAGGACATAATCGTGATGGACTCGGATGCCGACAAGCTCAGCGAGCTTGACGACAACTTCGACTTGCTTACGCTCAACATCTCGCCATCGTCAATCAAAGGTCTGAAAGAGGCTGGCGTGGCTGACGCAGATCTTTTCATTGCTACTTCTACAGAAGAACATTACAACATAACATGCTGCACCATGGCGCACAAACTTGGTGCAAAGAAAACCATTGCGCGCGTTGACAACTACGAGTACATGCAAGACGAGTACAAGGAGATGTTTACCGAACTTGGAATAAGTTCGCTCATCTACCCCGAACAACTTGCAGGTCAGGAGATTATCAACAGCATCAAGACAAGCTGGATTAGGCAATGGTGGGAGGTCGAAGACGGCGCGCTGGTGCTTATCGGCGTAAAGGTAAGACAGAACGCATCTATCATAGACACCTCGCTGAAGGAACTCGGCATTCAGAAGATGCCGTTCCACGTTGTGGCAATAAAGCGTAACGGCTCGATGATAATTCCGCACGGCGACGACATGATAAGACACCTCGACATCGTGTACTTCATGGCAAGCAAGCAAGACCTTCCGCGCATAAAGCAGATGGTTGGCAAGGAGGATTATCGCGACGTTAAGAACATAGCAATCATGGGCGGCGGAAAAGTGGCATACCACACCGTTCTGCAAGCCCCTGGATATATGCGTTTCAAGATTGTGGAGATTGACGAGAAGCGCATAAATGAACTGCACCAGAAACTGAACATCAGCAACGACCGTCTGATGATATTCAGAGGCGACGGACGCGACATCTCCAAGTTCAAGGAAGAATATCAGAACATCGAGGCATTCGTTGCCCTCACCGGCAATTCGGAACATAACATTCTGGCGTGCCTCACAGCCAAAAGTTTCGGCGTGAGGAAGACGGTGGCGATGGTAGACAACTTCGAATATCTGAACATGGCAGAAAGCCTCGACATCGGCACGCTCATAAACAAAAAAACCATTACGGCGAGCCATATCTATCAGGAAATGCTCGATGCCGACAAGACAAACCTCAAATGGATTGCACTCGCCAATGCCGACGTGGCGGTGTTCAGCGCAGAAGAGGGCTCGAAGATTACGAAAAAGCAGGTTAAAGACCTCGGTATGCCGAAGGGTATGACTCTCGGCGGACTCGTAAGAGCCGGAAAAGGTATGCTGATTAAGGGAACAACGCAGATTGAACCGAGCGACAAGGTCGTTGTCTTCTGCATAAACATGAAGATTAAGAATATTGAAAAATACTTCAAGAAATAAAAGATGCTAAACATAAGGCTTATATCCAAACTCATGGGCAACCTAATATGCCTTGAGACTATATGGCTGCTAATCTGCGCCGTAGTATCGCTATGCTACGGCGAACCGTCGGCCATGGCCTTTGTTTACACGGCTATCATAACAATCCCTACAAGCCTCACGCTTATTTTCATAGGACGAAAATCGAACAATACGATGACGCGCCGCGACGGATACTTCGTCGTGTCGGTTGCATGGATTGTATTTACGCTGGTGGGAATGATGCCATATCTGTTCAGCGGAAGCATTCCGAGCGTGACGAAGGCTTTCTTCGAGACGATGTCGGGCTTCACCACTACCGGAGCATCGATAATGAACGACATCAACAGTCAGCCACACGGCATACTGCTGTGGCGAAGTCTCACGCAATGGATTGGCGGTCTGGGCATTGTGCTGTTTACCGTTGCCGTTCTGCCAACCTTCGGCGTTGGCGACATCAAACTGTTCTCTGCCGAAGCCACAGGTCCTACCCACGGACGCATAACACCGCGAATAAGCAACACCGCAAAATGGCTGTGGACGATATACCTCGCCCTTACTGCCATGAACTGTCTTCTGCTGTGCCTTGGCGGAATTGACTTCTTCGACAGCATTACACACGCACTCAGCACCGTATCTACCGGCGGATATTCTACAAAGCAAAGCAGCCTTGGCGAGTTCAACTCAATCTACTGCGAATATGTAACAATCGTGTTTATGTTCCTTGGCGGCTGCAACTTTCTGCTGATGTATAATCTGATGGTAAAGCGCCACCTGAAGTTTCTGCGCAACAACGAGGAACTGAAGTGGTATACAACGAGCATCCTTGTCACAACCGGAATAATCGCGTTGCTTCTCGCCTTCATTCCATCGAGATACACATTCGTAAACTGGGAGCAGACAATAAGAGATTCGCTGTTTCAGGTAACGTCTATCATGACGAGTACTGGCTTTGCCACATGCGACTATATGTTGTGGCCGCAAGCATGCTGGCCTATCCTTCTGCTGATAATGATTCAGGGAGCGTGCGCCGGCTCAACCACCGGCGGACTGAAATGCGTACGCATCGTGATGCTGGTCAAACTTGTTAAAAACGAGATTAACCGTCTGCTTCATCCAACGGCAGTCTTTCCGCTGAGAATAGACTCACAGGTTATCGACAATTCAACAAAAATAAAGCTTCTTGCCTTCGTTTTCCTCTATTTTACCATAATTCTTGTGGCTACAGTAGCCCTGATGCTTTGCGGAACAGACTTTATGGAAAGCGAGAGCATAGCCATCACATCGCTGTGCAACGTAGGTCCGGGACTTGGCAAATGCGGTCCGGCCTACACGTGGGACACTCTGCCCGATGCAACGCTGTGGATTAGTTCGATACTTATGCTTATTGGTCGTCTCGAAATATTTGCCGTGATGATAATCTTCACTCCATCATTCTGGAGAGACCATTAATTTTCAAACGCCAGTTCGGGATAGCAAATTTTGTCTTACAGCATTATGAAATGCTGATACTGCAGACAAAATAGACATCACAGCCCCATAAAGACTGGGAGGTTTGTCGCAACTAACCATACGCAAACCTCCCAGTCTCTATAAATTCTCAACTACCCATTGTCAACTGTCAATTCTGAATTGTGAATTATGAATTGTCAATTCCAAATTCCACCCTTTTTCAATTTTCAAATTTCAATTTTCAAATTTCAATTTTCAACAGTCAATTGTCAATTGCAATTATTATTTCTTAATAGCACGCATTATGGCGGTAACCGCGCCTGCAATGCCGAGCGACGAACTCTTTACGCATAGGTCGTAATTGTTCGGCGCGCCCCAATGTGTGTTTGTATAGTAATTGTAATGGTTTGCGCGAGCCTGATTTATGCGCACAATCTCGTCGTAAGCCTTCTCACCCTCGTACTTGAACTCTTCCATAACCCTGCGACGGGCAAACGGCATCGAAGCCGTTACAAACACATGGAAGCAGTTAGGGCTATCTCTCAGAATCCAGTTGGCACAACGACCAACGATTACACACGCGCCCTTCTGCGCCTCTTCTCTGATTATCTTAGACTGAGCCACGAACAGGCGGTCTTCGGGCGAGAAGCTCTCCTCTACCGGCTGTATGTTGTCCATCCACATATTCTTCCAGATGCGCTGCCACACCGACATATTCTGCTCGTACTGAGCGATAAACGACGTTGGCAGGCCCGAATCGCACACGACCTTGTTGATAAGTTGCTGGTCTATGAAAGACCATCCGAGTTCGTTGGCAATCCGCTGACCAATCTCATGACCGCCGCTGCCAAACTCGCGCGCAATAGTTATAACCGTAATATTATTGTCGAGCACAACATCCTTCTCGTTATGGCGGTTGAGCCATGCCGTGATGCGCGGTCCAATCATCGACTGAATCTTCCCGGCAATAAGTCCGACGAGCAAGACAGAAACCAGAGTTCCCTCGCGCATCGCGCCCTGCTCAACAAGAAGATGCCACCCAAAGAAATATGCCATTGCCACGGCAACAAGAAGCATCGTTATATCGAAGACTCTCTTCACCCTTCCGAACGAAATCTTTGCCGCCCCGGATATGGCAAGCGCCAACCCCTCGACAGGAAGGAGCAACAGTTTTGATGTGACCTCGAACACCACGCCCAGTCCGATAAATAACGTGCTGGTAAGAATAAGCACAACGCTGTGCCAGTAGTGCGTAGGCACAAGATGCTGGGTAAACACGTTTGTAGCATCAATCAGAATTCCGAAGATGATGCTCGACAGGAACACCTGCAAATACTGCCTTTTGCTGTACCGTGACCTCTGAATAGCCATCTGCACAAGCAGAAACAGAGTATACAACACAATAACAGCCTGCCCCACCGTTACCGAACCAAACACAAGGCTCGCAATATAAGGCGGACAAAGCACCGGAATAACTCCCAGTCCCGATCTGATAGAAAGCGCGATACCAAAGGCAATCAGAAACAAGCCAACGGTAAACACAAAATATCTTTCTGCGTATTCTTTTTTCTTCATCTAAGTAATTTTTTGCTGTTCTGAGAATAATACACTACCACAAAGTAACCTTTCCTATTGTTCCAAGGTCGAGCGTTGCCGTTCCAACCCCTAACGCCTTGAAAACACGGCTTATAGTTGGTATTGTTACGCTATGTCCTTTTTCTATGCGCGAAATCTGAGCCTTCTTTACGCCAATTCGTTCGCCCAACTGTTGTTGAGTGAGATGCTGCATTGTACGCGCTTTTTTTACAGCTGCTCCAATCTCTGCTGCATGGACAGCCTCCTCAACCTGATGTTCAAAATCATCTCGTGCAGGAGTGCCAATCTTGCCGATTCTTTCGTCCAGCACCTCTTCGAAATCAATCAATTCCATATTTCCAACTTTTTTCATTGCTCATTTCTTTTTAAATCAAAGTATTCCTTCCTAATCCTCTCTGCCTTGTTTATTTCCTTGGCGGGAGTTTTTTGAGTCTTTTTTACAAGTCCGTGCGTAGCAATTACCAAAGTATCAGTCTCGGTGTCCCAGAAAGCGAACAAATGATAGGCAATGCCGCCAAACAATGTGCGAAACTCCCAGATATCAGAATTTTCCAACTTCTTGAATATTTCAGAATCCAAATCACCCATCTGGACTCTACGTATATTGTAGTACATCTTGTCCCTCGCTTTTAACGGCAGGGATTGCATGAAGTCATCTGCTTCCTTGGTCAAAAGTAACCGAAAACGAGGTTTATTCATACATTAGTTTCTTTAGTGCAAAGGTATAAAAAAGTTTATTATCTACGAAACTTTTTGCATTTCTTGTTTGTTTATTAACACGCTATGCATTAAAACTTTACAACAAACAATCATATTCGAAGCGTGCGTAAACCATTCTGCACGGCAAATATAATGTTTTTGTTAATGTTTCTATACTTTTTTTAATAAAAAGTAACAACATTTCACAATTTGTCTCCATCCTTCTACAATTTCACAGAATAAATATTGCATTTTAAAAATATTTTTTTAGATTTGCCACTATAAAGCAAATACTTATAAAATACTATAATATGGAGAATAAGATTCAAGAACTTACAGAAAAGCTCCTACAGGACGGAGTGGAAAAGGGTAAGGCCGAGGCTGAAAAAATAATCTCTGAAGCACAGCAGAAAGCTGCACAGATTATCGAGGAAGCAAAGGCTCAGGCTGCTGCCATTGAGGCTGAAGCACAGAAGAATGCCCGGGCACTCGATGCCAACACAAAGTCTGAAATTAAGATGTATGCAGCGCAGGCTCTCAATGCACTGAAGAGCGACGTTACAAATGTAGTTGGCGACAAGATTGTTAAGGAGGCGGCCGCACAAGTTGCAGGCGACAAAGCGTTTATGAACGAGTTCATCCTAAAGCTCGCTGAAAAATGGGGAGCACAGGAAGACATCGTTATCACAACAGCCGATGCGGCAAGCCTAAAGGCTCTCTTTGCACAAAAGGCAAAGAATCTGCTCGACGCAGGCGTAAAGATTGAACAGGTTAACGGACAGAAGACACTTTTCACTATACAGCCAGCCGACGGCTCGTATAAAGTTAATTTCGGAGAAGCCGAATTTGAGAATTATTTCAAGAATTTTCTACGTCCGCAGCTCGTGGACATGATTTTCTAAAAATATGGGAAACTTTTATTGCTTAATGACAGGTCTGCCCACCCTCAGCCTCAACGAGGCAGAGAAGGCATTGCCGGTTGCCAGCATAAAGGAACTTATTGAAGAAGAACAAGGACTGTCGGAGGCAGACCGCAAAATCATCTTCACTTTCTTCCTCGAAGGCGACTGCCGAAATCTCCTGTCGGTATTGCAACACCCCGAACTCGAACTGCCTCAGGTTGGCAACTACACGCGCGAAGAACTCAACGAGATGATTGAGGACGCACAGGATGATATGTTTGAGGACGACCCAAGATTCCCTGCCTTCATGCCACAATTCGTACGCGAATACAACGCACAGAACGGACAGAAGGACTTCTTTGCCGAAGATGCCATAATGCTCTCGTACTGGGAATATGCACAGAAGGCAAAGAGCTGCCTCGTATCGGAATGGGCAAAACTGAACCTCAACATATCAAACCTTCTCACCGCACTTATCGCACGCCAGCAGAACTGGAACATATCAAGCTACATAAAGGGCGAAAACGAGGTTAACGAAACAATCCTTTCGAGCAAGGCAAAGGACTTCGACCTCGGTCGCGAATACGACTATGTAAGCCAGCTTATGCAGATTGTAGAGTGCGAGAATCCGGTAGAGAAAGAAAGGCGCATCGACGCTCTGAAGTGGCTGTGGCTCGACGACCAGACATTCTTCGACACCTTCAGCACCGATGCCGTGTATGCCTATCTTTGCAAGACGCAGATGCTGGAGCGATGGTACAAACTCGACCCGGCAAGAGGCAAGGAACGATTCGAGACAATTATCGAGAACCTACGAGGTGAGGCAAAAGTTCCGGAAGAGTTCTTGACATCTTCCAACAAAATCAACAGATAAAAAACAAAGAATTATATAAGGTATGACAAAAGGAACTGTTTCTGGCGTTATTGCCAATATGGTAACCATCAGCGTTGACGGTCCTGTTCGTCAGGGTGAAATATGCTTCATCGAGACAGGCGGCGACAAATTGATGTCTGAGGTCATCAAGGTTGTTGGCACTGATGCCTACGTGCAAGTGTTTGAGTCAACACGAGGACTGAAGGTTGGCGCGCCAACCGAATTTACAGGACGCATGCTTGAGATTGAGTTAGGACCTGGTATGCTTTCCAAAAACTACGACGGTTTGCAGAACGACCTCGACAAGATGGACGGCGTATTCCTGAAACGAGGACAGCGCACCGAGCCGCTCGACCGCGACAAGGAATGGGACTTCACTCCTATCGCAAAGGTGGGCGACGAGGTTGAAGCATCGGCATGGCTCGCCGAAGTCATTGAAAACTCACAGAAACTGAAGGTAATGGTGCCTTTCCAGATGGAGGGCAAGGCCAAGGTTAAAGAGATAAAGCCGGCAGGCAAATACAAGGCTTACGACACAGTAGCCGTACTTACAAAAGAAGACGGCACCGACATCGAGGTGAACATGGTTCAGCACTGGCCTGTAAAGTTTGCCATGACAAACTACAAAGAGAAGCCACGTCCATTCAAACTGCTTGAAACAGGCGTGCGCACAATCGATACATTCAACCCAATCGTCGAGGGCGGTACGGGATTCATCCCGGGTCCATTCGGTACTGGTAAGACCGTGCTTCAGCACGCTATCTCAAAGCAGGCCGAAGCCGACATCGTTATCATCGCAGCCTGCGGTGAGCGTGCCAACGAGGTTGTAGAAATCTTCACCGAGTTCCCTGAATTGGTAGACCCTCACACAGGCCGTAAGTTGATGGAGCGTACCATCATCATCGCCAACACATCAAACATGCCGGTTGCAGCCCGCGAGGCATCTGTATACACCGCCATGACAATGGCTGAATACTACCGCTCAATGGGATTGCGCGTGCTTCTGATGGCGGACTCAACATCACGTTGGGCACAGGCTCTGCGCGAGATGTCAAACCGTATGGAGGAGTTGCCTGGACCTGATGCGTTCCCAATGGACTTGGGAGCCCTCATCTCTAACTTCTACGGTCGTGCAGGATATGTTTATCTTAACAACGGCGAAGTGGGCTCAATCACCTTCATCGGAACTGTATCACCAGCCGGTGGTAACCTTAAAGAGCCTGTAACCGAGAATACAAAGAAGGTTGCACGATGCTTCTACGGACTTGAGCAGGACCGCGCCGACAAGAAACGCTATCCGGCAGTAAACCCTATCGACTCATATTCAAAGTATCTTGAATACCCTGAGTTTGCAGAATATATCTCTAAGAAAATCAACGACAAGTGGATTCCAAAGGTTCTCGACCTGAAGACAAGAATGCAGCGCGGTAAGGAGATTGCCGAGCAGATTAACATCCTTGGCGACGACGGTGTACCTGTTGACTATCACGTTGTATTCTGGAAATCGGAGATTATCGACTTCGTTATCCTTCAGCAAGATGCGTTCGACGATGTTGATGCTGTGACAAGCCTTGAGCGTCAGGAGGAGATTCTGAACCTTGTTACGGAAATCTGCAACACCGAATTTGAGTTTAACGACTTCCTTGAGGTAGTAGACTTCTTCAAGAAGATGATTAACCTTTGCAAGCAGATGAACTACTCTGTATTCAAGTCTGAGCAATACTACGACTTTGTAAAACAGATTAAGGACATGCTTGCAAGCAACAAGAAATAATATGGCAACAGCGTTTCAGAAAGTATATACAAAGGTAAGCCAGATTACAAAGGCAACCTGCTCGCTTAAGGCTAAGGGAGTGGGCTACGATGAGTTGGCTACCATTAACGGCAAACTTGCACAGGTTGTAAAGATTGCCGGCGACGACGTTACACTTCAGGTGTTCGAAGGTACTGGCGGTATCTCAACCAACTCCGAGGTTATGTTCCTTGGCAAGGCTCCATCGCTTAAGGTGAGCGAGCAGTTGGCTGGACGCTTCTTCAATGCCTACGGAAACCCTATCGACGGTGGTCCGGAGATTGAGGGCAAGGAGGTTGAGATTGGCGGTCCTTCGGTAAACCCGGTAAGACGCCGTCAGCCATCAGAACTTATCGCAACAGGTATTGCAGGTATCGACCTTAACAATACACTCGTGTCAGGACAGAAGATTCCGTTCTTTGCCGACCCAGACCAGCCTTTCAACGAGGTTATGGCAATGGTGGCACTCCGCGCAAAGGCTGACAAGATTATCCTTGGCGGTATGGGTATGACTAACGATGACTACTACTTCTTCAAGAACACATTCTCTAACGCAGGTGCTCTTGACCGTATCATCGCCTTCATGAACACAACAGAAGACCCTGCCGTTGAGCGATTGCTTATTCCTGACATGGCACTTACGGCAGCCGAGTATTTCGCTGTAGAGAAGCACGAGAAAGTGCTCGTTCTGCTTACCGATATGACATCGTACGCAGAGTCTTTGTCTATCGTGTCTAACCGTATGGACCAGATTCCGTCTAAGGACTCTATGCCGGGTTCGCTCTACTCAGACCTTGCAAAGATTTACGAGAAGGCTGTTCAGTTCCCGGAGAGCGTGGGCGGCGGTTCTATCACCATCATTGCCGTAACAACGCTTAACGGTGGCGATATCACTCATGCCGTTCCTGATAATACAGGTTACATCACCGAGGGTCAGCTCTTCTTGCGCCGCGACTCAGACATCGGTAAGGTCATCATCGACCCATTCCGCTCACTTTCACGTCTGAAGCAGCTTGTTGCAGGAAAGAAGACAAGAAAAGACCACTCTCAGGTAATGAACGCGGCTATCCGTCTGTATTCAGATGCGGCTAACGCCAAGACAAAACTCGAGAACGGTTTCGACCTTACAGACTACGACAACCGCTGTCTGAACTTCGCAAAGGAATATGCAAACAAACTGCTTGCCATCGACGTAAACCTCGACACAACCGAGATGCTCGACGTTACATGGTCGCTGTTCAAGAAATACTTCAAGATTGAAGAGGTGAACATCAAGAAAGAGTTTACAGACATTTACTGGAAGTGATTTTTATAGCTTATGGCAATTAAGTTTCAATACAACAAGACATCGCTTCAGCAGATTGAGAAGAACCTGAAGATGCGACAGCGCACCTTGCCTATCATCAAGAGCAAGGAGACGGCGCTGCGCCTCGAGGTTAAGCGCTGCAAGGAGGATGCCGTGGCGCTTGAGGAGAAACTGAAGAGCCAGATAGGTGGCTACGAGTCGATGTATGCCCTCTGGGGCGAATTCGATGCCAATCTCGTAGCACTCAAGGATGTAGAGCTCGAAGTAAAGAAGATTGCAGGCGTTCGCGTGCCTGTGCTCAAAAACATCCAGCTTGAGGTCAAACCTTTTGGCCTTTTCAGTTCACCAAAATGGTACTTCGACGGCATCAGACTGTTGCAGGGACTTGCCAAGACAGCCGTTGAGCGAGAATTCGTGATGGCTAAGCTTGGACTGCTCGACCATGCCAGAAAAAAGACCACCCAAAAGGTGAACCTTTTTGAGAAGGTGCAGATTCCGGGATATCAGGAAGCTGTGCGCAAGATTAAGCGATTTATGGAGGACGAGGAGAATCTGTCTAAATCATCACAGAAGATTCTGAAGTCGCTCCAAGAAAAAAGAGCGAGAAAGGAGGAAGAGGAATCATGATACAGAAAATGAAAAAACTCACATTCCTTGTATACCATAAGGAATATGAAGAGTTCCTCGAAGAACTCCAGAAACTGGGAGTGGTACACTTGCAGAACGCCGACGACCAGTCGGCCGGAGACGAGCGCAACGCTGCCCTATACAGCGAGGTGAACAAACTCGAGGAAGAGTTGAAGCACGTTGCTGCCATTAAGAAGGAAATGGCTGACTTGAAAGGCATAGACATCGATACCGTAGTTGCGGGAAATGCCGATGCAGCCACCGAAGCCATAGCCCTATACGAGCAGATAAAGGATAAGATAAGCGCAGCCAGCCAAAATGCTCTGCGATATGAGCATGATGCCGACGTGCTGCGCCCTTGGGGACAGTTCGGCCGCGAGCAGATTGAAAAGCTCGAGGCAAACAACATCCACATACACTTCCATGCTGCTCCAAACTCTGTGTTCAAAAAGCAGTACGAGGCTTACACGTCGGGCGCAATAAGCCAAGACAAGAGCTACGTCTACTTCGTAAGTTTTACACAGAACGACGATGCCGACGAGGTTGATTTGGACGACATTCAGTTGCCAGACATCTCTCTAAGCGAGGCAGAAGAACAGCTTTCTCTGACATTGAAAGAGGCTGAGTCTCTAAAAACACAGTTGTTGGAGAGTGCCGACGCGCTGCCACACGTTGTGGCTTACGAGAACTCGCTCATAAACAAGATTGAGTTTGAGAAGGCGCAGATTGACACCGCCTTGGCTGCCAACGGCAAAGTGATGGTTGTTGAAGGCTGGTTCCCTGTGAACCTGGAGGCTAAAGTGGAATCTTTCCTGAAGAAGGCCGACACTTACTACGACATCCGCGAGCCACAGAGCGAGGACGATGTGCCGATTATGTTTAAGAATAACAAGTTCACCAGCCTGTTTGAGGGTCTGACTAAGATGTACGGTTTCCCAAGTTACAACGAATGGGATCCGACACCAATAATCGCTCCGTTCTTTACTCTGTTCTTTGCCATCTGTATGGGCGATGCCGGCTATGGAATTCTGATAGCACTCTATGGCTTGCTCGGCATAGCAGGAAAGACAAAGAAAGTGCCTATCCTTGGCGAAATGCTTGCAGGCTGCGAAGCAATGGTATTCGTTCTTGGCGTTGCCACAACGATTGTAGGTTTCTTCCTTGGCACATTCTTCGGAATAAACATTGTAGAGGCTGGCTGGATTCCGGCAACAACTGCTTTGGGAGGCATCTTGGCATGGCTTCAGGGCAATGTTCCGGGCACAGAATACTCAATACAGATGGCAGGTGCAATCTGCATCGGTGTATTCCACATCTGCCTTGCCATGATTATCAAAGCCTTGCTCTACACTCAGAAAGAAGGCTTCAAGTCGCAAATCAGCACTTGGGGATGGGTAATTCTGCTTGTTGGCGGCGTTATTACTGGCGTGCTTACTCTCGCAGGAACTCTGTCGCAAGAGCAGATGCAGCTTGTACTTATCGGAATAGGAGCCGTGGCAGCCGTTGCCATCTATCTGCTTAACGATGTTGGCAGAATGACAAACAGCCCGATAAAAGGTATCATCATCAATCCGCTTGCCGGACTGTACGACACGTACAACATGGCTTCGGGACTGATGGGCGACATTCTCTCGTACATCCGTATCTATGCCCTCTGCCTTGCCGGCGGTATGCTTGGCGGCGCGTTCAATATGATTGGCGACATGGTTAGAGGCGACGAGATGAGTTGGACGATTGTCTTTGCCGTTATAATATACGTTATCGGACATATCTTCAACCTGCTTATGTCGGCAATTTCAGCCTTTGTTCACCCATTGCGTCTAAACTTCGTAGAGTATTTCAAGAATGCCGGATACGATGGCAAGGGAACGGGCTACAAACCTTTCGAGGTTAAATAATAACAATTTGATTTATAAAAATTTAAAATAAAAAATTATGGATTTAATTCTTGGTTATCTTGGCTTGGGCCTTATGTTGGGCCTTGCCGGAATTGGAAGTTGTTATGGTACAACAATCGCAGGTACTGCTGCTGAAGGCGCATTGAAGAAAGACCCTTCAAAGGCATCTGGCTATATGGTTCTTTCTGCACTTCCTGCAACACAGGGTCTTTACGGTTTCGTTGCATTTCTTATGACAAAGGACAAACTTGCCGACCCAACACTTGGTCCTCTTATGTTTGGTATCGGTCTTGGCGTAGGTATTGTATGTTTGTTCTCTGCAATCCGTCAGGGCAAGGTATGTGCAGCAGGTATTCAGGGTCTGGCACAGGGTCACGATGTTCAGACTAACACAATGATTTACGCAGCCCTTCCTGAGTTCTACGCAATTCTTGCATTGGTTGCATCGCTTATGGTGTAAGTAATTCTTTTACAAAGAGAAATAAATTTAAGGCTGAATTCCAGATTTGGAGTTCAGCCTTTTTTTTGTAGTCATTAATTACCCTCAATTTTTCAGAACTATATATGAGCAGTACTTGTTCAGCAGATTGTAGAGAGGCAGGTCTCCTTTCAGGTAACGTTCAGCATCAAGTTTCAATTTACCATGAGCTGTTGCATTATATTAAGACAAATAAACAAAAAAATCATCCACTAAAGCTATTCTTTAACTTTTCAATGATTTTTTTATCTGCAGGCAACCAGTTAACGCTATCCAAATCATTTGGATTTAACCATTTGGCATCCTCGTGTTCTAATAATTGGGGCGTATTTGATAGAAGAGTGCACAAATAGCATTGCATATAAAGATGGAAATTGGGATAGTCATATTCGACAACAGCCAATTTTTCTTCTATACCTATCTCGCAATTCAGCTCCTCACGTATTTCTCTGCGTAAAGCCTCTTCTGGTTTCTCTTTAGCCTCTATCTTTCCTCCGGGGAACTCCCACCAGTCCTTCCACTCTCCATACCCTCGTTGAGTGGCAAAGATTCTTCCCTGAGCATCATGTATTATTGCTGCAACTACATTTATTGTTTTCATTTGTTATACGGCTTTTACGAATTGTGGAAGTATTGGTTGGTGCATACGCCAGTTAATGCTCATTGGTTTGTCATCACGAGAGGAGATATAGTCAACTAATCCAAAGCAATAGAAGGGGCACGTGTTGCCAAAGCCATCACGCTTGTTTTCGCGTACAAACAGTAAGAATTTCTTTTTATTCTTTTCCTGTTCTACGAAACGTTTACCTTTGCCTTGATGTGTATCTGTATTCTGCGATTTCCAATGGAACTGGTTTTCACTAACAACATAATCATCATACATTGTTGATGCAGAAAAATCCTTATCTGACTTATTCAATGTTACAAAGAACAATTCTGTATTCAGTTCTTCTATATTGAATACGCCAGCCACACTACCCTGCATTTTCTTATCAGCAGTCTGACGGCCAAAGATTGCAAAGACTTCTTCTCGTGTATAGTTTCCGTACTGTTCCAACGCAAGTGGCATACCTTCGCCAACAGCAAAGGTCTTTATCTCTATGTTTGCCATCAGATACTCTACGAGTTCATTTATCTCTTCAACAAAAACAGGATAATTCTTCAGCCTGCCTATTGCTTCCTCGATGCTACCAACGCCCACCTTGCTTATCTTGTCACCATACAATGTATAGTACAACATGACGCCATATATTCTTTCACGTTCATCCGTAAAAGAGACATTATCAAGATTATTCACAAGTCTCTTCACAAAATGTAAATATGAAACACTATTGGCGTGAACAAGATTTGAGATATACCTTTCGAAGCGTCTTGTATTGTCGTCATCCGTATAGGTACATAATCCTGCTTCACGTTTTAAGCTTGACCAACAAGTGCCTTTATATATAAGCCTGACATCCTGTCCATTGTTCTCAACAAACTCTCTGAGCGAAGGTGTATGGTCATAAGTGCACAACTCTTGCACAAGTCGTTTTTTGTTGTAAATGGCTGCTTTTATATTTTCAAGCACATATTGTTGTGCTTTCTCCTCCATGTGAATGGTACAGCCATGAGGAAGGAGCGTAAAACCGTTCTTGACTTGATCTACGACACTCCTGTCCTTGCGTACCATAAGACTACGGAAACGACTTGTGAAGTCGTATTTCTTGTTGAGCTGGGCAACAAAATCGAAGACCGTCAACAGCTGTTTGCCTGGAGCCAGACGAAGGCCACGTCCTAATTGCTGCAAGAATATTGTCAAAGATTCCGTAGGACGTAAAAACAGAACGGTATCAACTTCTGGTATATCCACACCTTCGTTGAATATGTCAACTACAAACAGATAGTTTATTTCACCTTTGGCCAACTTACGGTTCAAAGTCACACGTTCATCATTCTTGTCACTTGTAAGATAATCTGCCCTGAAACCGTATGCCCTGAAACTCTCTGCCATAAAACGTGCATGCTCTTTTGTAGCACAGAACCCTAATGCCTTGCATCTATATTCATTTGGCAGATAATACCCCAGTTTGTCCACGATAAGTCCGACACGTTCCATATTACAAAGCTTGTCTGTGAGCTTCGTGGCAACATACCTGTTTCCCTGCATCAGATCATCGTCGGTAAGGTCTGTATTATCGCTGATACATAAATACTGGAAAGGAGTCAGCAGACCTTCATCAAGCGCTATCGGCAAACGTATCTCCGCACTTATCTTATTATCGAAATCGGGCAACAAACTCACTCCATCCATACGTTCAGGAGTAGCCGTAAGACCGACAAGCAATTTTGGAGAAAAATGTGAGAGTATCTTACGATAGCTGTCTGCCACAAGATGGTGAGCCTCATCAATCACGATATAGTCGTAGTAATCATGAGGTAATGTACCAAATATATCTTCATACTTGGAATTGAAAGTCTGTACGGATACGAACAGATGGTCGATTCCTCTTGTTGGCTTATATTGTCCTACCCATACATCACCAAAGTTTGCATCACAAAGAACACTTCTGTAAGTATTAAGCGATTGTTTTAATATCTCTTCCCTGTGTGCTACAAACAAGATATGATTATGCGGATTTTCTTCTGAGAAACGTCTGTAATCGAAAGCTGATATAACCGTTTTTCCGGTACCAGTAGCAGCTACCACGAGGTTTCGCTTTATACCTTCTTCCCTTACGGCACTCAATCGATCAAGTATCTGTTTCTGATGTGGCAAGATGGAATACTTAATCAGGGCATCCCTGTTTACATTATTCGGGCTCTTCTGTATTTCAAGTTCTCTGTATAACTTATCTATGCCGCCATCATTAAAATCTTCAAAGTTATGACTGTTCCAATAAAGATCGAATGAAGCAAGAGCCGTTTTGATTATGTGAGGATTCTCAACATTGGTCACACGAATATTCCATTCCAAGCCATCTGTCTGAGCAGACTTAGACAGATTAGACGAACCGATATATGCTGTACTGAATCCTGAGTTACGCTCAAAAATATACGACTTAGCATGCAAACGTTCTATTTGTGTATTATAAGAGATGCGTATTTCCGTATTAGGCAATGTTGCAAGGCGTTCAACCGCCTTTGCCTCTGTAACACCGCAATATGTTGTTGTGATGACACGTAACCGATGATTAGGATGTTCGCAGAAACGCTTCAACTGATCATAAATCAGATTCACACCTGAAAGCTTCAAGAAAGATACAATCAAACTTATTCTGTCTGCACTCTCAATATCTCGTTCTATCTCTGTGTTCAAAGGAACCTTGCTCTGGCCTCCGGTAAAAAGGCTGCTTTTTCGGAAACCAGTCAAAGGACGGACAATATCCTGCTTTGTTGCTTTCAATCGTGCTTCTTCCGATTTCTGAACCACAGCAGATAGCATTTGTTTGTCATCAACAACCTTTTCTTCTTTATCTTCATGAAGAAAGTCTATCAACCTATTGACGAAATCCATCCTTTCTTCTGCCGACAGATTTTCATCAGAGAGTCTGTTCAGAACAATTTTATTAACATGCTCTGCAAGCATAAAAGGAGATTCTGCATCATCTATATTTTCCTGCTTGCATACCAAGCCATCACCTTCTGCTTGCAACATATCCTGTCGCAATTCGTTTGTTATGATATTTTCGTATGAACCTTCTTGTAGTTTCATAATACTTTACCCAATTCCGTAGAACTTTAGTTAAACTTATCATGTCAGAATTTTCACTTATATTTTATGTTGCAAAACAAAAAATGAATTTCATCCAATGACATGACAAATATAAGCATAAAATCAGAGAAAATCACCGCTTTTGGAGATGTATTCTTCGTTTTGGACAAAATTGTCTCTACCATCTGTTCGTATATCTTCCTCCTTGCTTCCTCGTAGCTTCCCCGAACCTACTCCGTACCTACCCCGTTCCTACCCCGTCGCTACCCCGTCGCTTTCGGCTTGCTTCTCCCTTGCTATCGGCTTACTATCGGCTTACCTGAACGAACCTTGAACGTACCCTGCCCGAATCTTCAACGAACCCTGAACGTATCTTCAACGTACCTTGAACGTACCTTCCGGCTTACCACCCCCTTGCTTGATAATTGGCAAAGCACAATGGACAATTGACAATTCTTATTTCTGAAAAGAACTTTTCAATTCTCTCTCAAAAAAAATTGGGAATTGCAACCAACCGTTGTCAATTCCCAATCAAAACCTTTCGAATTACAATTCTCAACTAAAGAATTGGCGAAATCAATGAACTTTCATCGAAGCCTTTATCATATACCAGATGACGGCGATATACATAACGAGCGACAGCACCTCGCTCCAACTGTTTGCCCACCATTCAGAATAGTCAATCTGCACGCCGGCAAAACGGAGCACGGCACTAACCACGCCCATCAGCGCACCACCGGCAATGAAGCCCGATGCAAGGAGCGTTCCCTTCTCGCCGCGCGCAGAATTAAGTTTGCTGTCGGTGCTGCGAGATGTTACGTACCAGTTTATTGCGCCGCCCACGATGAGAGGCAAATTAAGTTCCAGAGGAATGAACATTCCAAGGGTGAAAGCCAGAGCCGGCACTTTGAGCAGCGTGAGCACGAGGGCTATTGCCGCACCAATGCCATAGAGCATCCACGGAGCGCCCCTTCCGTTCATCAGCGGCTCGATGACGGCAGCCATGGCGTTGGCCTGAGGAGCGGCAAGTTGTCCGCTGGTAAAGCCGTACGTCTTGTTAAGAATCATTATCACGCCCGAAACGGTGGCAGCCGACACAAGCACACCGACAAACTTCCACGTTTCCTGCTTCTGCGGCGTGCTGCCAAGCCAGTAGCCCGTCTTTAGGTCGGTTATAAACGCTCCCGAAGTACTGAGAGCCGTACACGTTACGCCGCCCATAATCATGGCAGCAACCATTCCGGCTGTACCGTCGAGACCGATGGCTACGAGGATGACAGACGCAAGGATGAGCGTCATCAGCGTCATTCCCGATACAGGATTTGTACCAACGATGGCGATGGCATTTGCCGCCACGGTGGTAAAGAGAAAGGCGATAATGGTAAGCACCAAGATGGCTGTGATGCAGAACAGCCAAACGCCGTTCATAACGCCAAACTGGAAGAACAAGAACGTAACGATAAGCGTTGCGATGATGCCTATGCAGACAATACGCATAGACAAATCGCGCTGAGTGCGAGGCTGTGCCTTGGCAGCCTCATCCTTGTTGCCACGGAGTTCCTTCCCGGCAAGACTGACAGCACCCTTTATCAGTCCCCAACTCTTAACTACGCCTATCACTCCAGCCATGGCAATACCGCCGATGCCAATATCCTTGGCATATTTGAATATCTCCTCGGGCGATGCCGATGATGCCGCAACACCTGCCGCAACCTCCATATCGGGGAAAATAAAGGCAATGGCTGGCACGATAATCCACCACACGGCAGCAGAGCCGAGGCAGATGATGAACGAATACTTGAATCCGACGATATAGCCGAGTCCGAGCAACGCAGCACCCGAATTGACCTTGAACACGAGTTTTGCCTTGTCAGCCAGAGCCTCGCCCCACGCAAAGCATCGCGAAGTAACATTCTCGTTCCACCATCCGAAGGTAGCGACAACAAAATCGTACAAGCCGCCAATCAATCCGGCAACAAGCAACGGCTTAGCCTGATCGCCGCCCTTCTCACCCGACACGAGCACCTGAGTGCCTGCCGTAGCCTCGGGGAACGGATACTTTCCGTGCATATCCTTAACGAAATACTTGCGGAACGGTATCAGAAACAGTATTCCAAGTATTCCGCCAAGCAGAGAGGCAAAGAACACCTCAAAGAAATTAACGGTAAGTTCGGGAAATTTGGCCTGAAGAATGTAAAGAGCAGGCAGCGTGAAGATGGCTCCGGCAACAATCATGCCCGAGCACGCTCCTATGCTCTGTATCATCACGTTCTCGCCCAACGCACCCTTGCGATGCGTTGCGCCCGACACGCCAACGGCAATGATGGCTATAGGGATGGCAGCCTCGAACACCTGTCCAACCTTCAGGCCCAAATAAGCGGCGGCTGCGCTGAACAGAACAGCCATCAGGATGCCCCACGTTACAGCCCAAACGGTAACTTCGCGCGGATTGCTGTCGGGCGACATCAACGGTTCGTAGGTCTCGCCCTCTTTCAGTTCGCGCATGGCGTTCTCGGGCAGACCGACTTTCTTTTCAAAATCCTCCATAATTATTGATATTCATTTTTACACCCGACAAAGGAACAAAGAAAAAACCACAGATACAAGATACAGAATAAGTTTTTCTTCTTATTTTTGTACAAATTTAATATGATGCGAGACAACGGACGTTTACATTGGATTGACACCGCCAAGGCAATAGGCATGATTCTGGTTTACATGTATCATGCCGAGGTTAAGTATGGCTGCGAGAGCGAACTGCTGTTCAACCTGCGGTCGCCGTTCTATGTAAACGTGTTCTTCTTCGTGTCGGGCTTCCTGCTTTACAGATGCGGAAAATCGGCATCGGACATTGCCCGTAATGCGCTGCTTAGGATTTATCTGCCGTCGGTGCTGGTGGCATCGCTCTTGTTTGTGCCCAAGATGATGGCAAACGGCGGCGCGCTCGACTTCCGCGCCTTTCTGCCCGATGCCGTGGGCGGAGGGGCGTTCTGGTTCACGTCGGCCTTGATTGTTGCCGAACTAATCTGGTGCGGAATAGTTCTGCTTGGCAAGGATTTCAGACTTGCCAAAATAACGGCAATATCTGCCATCGCGGCTACCGTTGCAATAATCTTTTTCAGGGATGAAAATGCAATAATGCACTTCAATTCTGGAATGTATTCCATGATTTTTCTTGCCGCCGGGACTCTTTTTTGCCATTTTGAGGATAAGATACAGATAGATTCGGGACTGCCCGTCTGCATTCTAACGATGATTGCTTCGTCTGTGCTGATAATCATCTTCGGCAGGCAGATGACGATAGACGTAGGCGCAATGGATTTCACTCTCTTCGGAATGATTATCGCCTTGGCTTCTACAACAGCCTTCGTAGGCATCTGCAAGAATATTCCGCCTTTTAAGCCGCTCTGCTTTATAGGGCAGCACACGCTTCTGTTCTATCTGCTCAGCACAGCCGTGCCTCAGGTTGTGAGCATAGGCATCAGGCAAACGCAATGCAGCCCACACCTTGGGGTTGCCATAGTGTGGGCTGCAAGTCTGACTATCGTCTATTTTATCGCAATACTTTTTTCACGTTTCCGTCCTCGCCTACAATGATGTTCACGCCTTCCTGCGCCTTCTTGTGCTTGCTTCCGTCTGGAGTGTAGATGCGCTCGGCATTCTGCTTCTTTACGGTCTTTGAAACGCTTGTCTCGCCCGACTTTCCGAGGACCAGAGGATTTTCGAGCGTTGCGCCAACATACTTCTTTATCTCTGTCGGAACATTCTGCACGTTTGCAACGGTATAGCTGTATGGCATTGTTACATTTGTGCCGCTGCTGCTTGGGCTGAACGACTCGACGGTGTAGTTTGTCGAAGTCCATGTCCAACGCTTTGCGCTCGACTGCGAGAAGATGTTTCGCACGCCGCTGTCGAAATAGTTGCCTTCAATAAGGAACTCCGAATTCTTTCGCGGATTGATGCAAGGCGAGCCGTTTCCTTCGCAATCGTAATAGTTGTTAAGCATGTGGATTGTGCCGAAACGAGCCATCGGCATACGGGCGTTGCACTTTGTGCCCCAGTTGTTGAATGCGTATGTAATGTTAAGATTGTCCTCGTCGGATGTATAAGAGTCGCTGCTGCCCACCAAGTTGGTGTTGCGGTGGTCGTAAGCGCGGTCGGTATAACTGAACGAGCACCACGAAACGGTAACGAAGTTAGAACCGTTGGTAATGTCGAAGTTGCCGTCGAGTCCGTCGGTAAAATCGCAGTGGTCAACCCACAAGTGAGTCGTTCCGGTGCAGCTGATAAGGTCGTTTCCGCTGATATCAACAGTTCCCGGACCTACAAACTTAAGGTTTCGGATTATGAGGTTATTGCATCCACTTATCGACAGAATGCCTGAACTTCTGTAGCCCTCACTGCTGTCGCCGGTATAGTTTATGAGCAACTGGCGAGTAATATATTCGCGTCCTTCGCTCACATTTGTTCCGTTGGTGAGTTTGCTGCCCGTTCCTGACGATGTTGAATAAGACATCACGTTATTATCGTCGAGCATTTTGATAATCTCTGGAGTAACATACCATTTTGAGCAGATTCGCGCTCCGTTAATGCCCACGATAGTTTTGTTTTGAGCACCGCTGATGCCCACGTTCGACGACACGATGAAATCACCGTCCGAGCCGTCGAGAATAATGATGTCGTTGTTCTTTACAGCATTCTGAATGGCCGACTTCATATCCGCCCCAGTAGATTTGAGCGTTATGGTTCTCTTCTGCGAAGAGCCTTCGCCGCCTGTTGTCGAATAGTCGTCGCCCGCAGTCATAGACGAGCAGTTTGTCCATCCGAAAGGCGCATTAAGGTCGAGTGTTGAAAGATTTGTCTGTGCATTGCCTGCCATGGCAATCAGTACCGTGGCGGCAAAAACAGCCTTACGTTTGCAGTTAGTAATTGATAATAACATTTTTTTGCGTTGTTTGTTACGGCTGCAAATATACACTTAATTTTCTTTAAATATTCAGCGTTACGGCATTATTATTCTGCGTTTATGTTTTTTTAACGTAATTGTATGGGGTACAGCATTTCATATTGAAAGCATTTTCTTTAAAAGTGGTTACATTTTAATATTTAGAAGTACTTTATTTTATCAAATTGTAATGAGTTTTATTTTTACATAAACAAATTAACACAATTATTACAGTTTTAGTTACAAAATGCCGTATTTTTGCATCGTAAACATTTCAGACTGAGAGATACAACACAACACACAAACAAATTGTTAAACTAAAAAACACGAAACATGAAGAAAGTAAAAAGATTTGCAGGCTTGTTTATGATGCTCTTGGCAGCAGCATTCGCAAAAGCCCAAGACGAAAGCAAGTTAGAGACCAGCATCTCGGCCGATGTGGTTAACCAGTACATCTGGCGTGGTCAGGACTTGGGCGGAACATCATTCCAGCCAACCCTCGGCATTGGCTGCGGCGGATTCTCGCTCAGCGCATGGGGAAGCACAGGTCTTACAAATCCTGATGACACGAAGGAGTTCGACATCACGGCAAGTTACACCATTGGCGGACTGACCGTTGGAATAACAGACTATTGGTTTAACAGCGGACTGGACGAGCGCAACAGATACTTCAGATACAACGCGCACAGCACAAACCACGTTTTCGAAGCTAACATTGGCTACGACTTCAAGGTGCTTAACGTGCAGTGGTACACAAACTTTGCCGGTAACGACGGCGCAAACAAGAGCGGAAAACGAGCTTACAGCAGCTATGCCGAGGTGAACGTGCCATTTGCCTTTGGCGGTGCTGAGTGGACGGCTACAGCAGGTTGCGTTCCGTACGCAACAACCTTCTACGGAGCCGACGGATTTGCCATTACCAACCTTACACTAAAGGCTTCGAAAGAAATTAAGGTTACCGATTCGTTCAGCGTGCCAGTGTTTGCCGGCATAACCGCCAATCCATGCTCACAGAAGGCTTATCTGACCTTCGGCTTTACCTTACAGCCATAAAGAGTGGACTCTTGACTCTTTCAACGTGAGAATTTCTCGGTTCTCAAAAAAGTCAAAGGACCTCGGTGCTTTCGGGCATCGGGGTCTTTCATTTCTTCTTTCTGAAAATCAGACAAGAGGCAAGCAGCAGTACTATTCCGTAGTTTACGAACATTGCCACAGAAAGGCTTTCGACACGCAGGTTGTAAACATCTTCCCCCCACTTCCTTCAACCAGATATTTGCCGTCTACAAGCGCATTTATCCATAGCAGAAACTCGATTACGGCTATGGCAACAAGCGCAATAACGAATAAGATGCGTTTCATCTCCTGAACTTTGATTTTACAAGATAGCACACGGCGACAACAGACGAGCCTGCCATTGCCAGAGCCATATCCTTCTGAGCGTCCCACATATCGCCCTGCTGACCATTGTAATAGTCGGCCTCTTCTGATGTCATGACGACGGTGAGAGTCCATTCAAAGAGTTCGTAAATCATGCTGCCTGTCTGTACAATGAGCCAAGCCACAAGAATCGGAAGAATCTGCCTCTGCCCTATCCATCGGCGGCAAAGCCATACGAGGCAAGGAAACATCAGCAATCCGAAGGAAAAGTGAACCAAGCGGTCGTAATGGTTTCGCGTTCCTTGAAGGAAAGCGGCATCAGTAACTCCAACCGCAGCAAACCACTCTCTGTAAGGCACATACGAGTAAATATACCGTGCTCCGACAATGTGCAGAAGCGTGAAACACACTATCCCGATGAATGCCGAAGACGGCATACGGTTTCTAACCACGTCGGCAGCAAGCGGAAGCATTAGCAGAAGCGTTCCGGCATGTTGCAGAATCTGTTCCTGCGGATATATGGGGTTGATGCACGTCACAACCGTTACAGCCACGAGCATCAGCACCAGCGAGAGTTTTGTTCTGTTCATACCATTCGATTTTTTCAGCGCAAAAATATGCATTTCTTGCAAAAATCGTTTGAAAAACTCAACATAATTCTACCGCCTCAAGTTCTCTTGCAAACGTATGAATTGATTCCTGAATCTTGCTTATCGTTGCAGGACGAGGCGTACTCTTGCCGTTGGCATAGTGCCAGAGTTGCTTCTGATTTATTCCAGTAAGCCTTTCAAGTCCAGCCTTCGACAAGATGTGCGAATAAACAGAAAGAAATGTAGACGTGTCGTACTTGTAAACCACTTCGTACTCACCTTTCAGAGCCTCGGGCAAGTCAACCTCACACTCTTCACATTCTTCTTTGTAAATCTGTATGCTTTCATTTATACTACGCTTTAACTCTTGCATAGTCTGCGCAGCTGCCGTAATTCCGTCAACTTCCTTTATATATGCGCTGAGGTTGCCCTTGGCAAACTCAACAACTACGGTTATTTTTTTCATTTCCATGACACTTTAACTGAGATATACGTCTCATTAAAAAAATTAACTTTTCAAACTTCTCTTTATCGAACCTTCTGTTCCTTTTGGGATATCAGCGTTCAGATTGCCGGGGATTACCAAAGGACGATGTCCTTGCTTTACATATATTCGGTGATCTCCATTCATTCTTTTGAAAGTCCATCCCTCGGCTTCGGCAAGTTTTATTATTTCTTTTACTTTCATAAATTCTTTAATTCTACGGCACAAAGATAACTATATTTCTATTACCAACAAAAAAACAAACGCAAAAGTATTGGCTGCCACATCTTTATTTTTGTTGTCATCTTGTGCAACAATTATGAGTGGCGGAAGCCCTAAAATCACAATCAACGGCGATGTTCCTGAAGCCGTTACCGTAACCACCGAGAAGAAATCGTACACAGGAACTCTCCCACTTGTTGTAAAAGTAAAGCGTCACCACTTGGAAGGTCAGCGCATCAAGATTTCGTCGGAACACTATAAATTCGACGATATAATACTGAACAAGACAATAAACGGTTATGCCTTCGGAAATATCATGATCGGCGGTATAATAGGCTGGGGCATTGACCTTTGCACAAATTGCGTGTGTGTTCCGTTGCAGACAACCTACGACATTAAGCCTTTGGCAAAAACACTTTCTGAAACTGCCGTACCAAACGAAAACACTTCAAAATAAGACTTTAAGAACTGGGCTTTTCGGAAGCCCAGTTCTTTCAACATGGTTTTGCCTCTGACTCTATCAATTTCAATATCTGATAAAGCACTGCGCATTATTCCTATAAAATATTGCACTTTTGTGTTTGTTGCACTCTTTTAATTCTGCAATATATAACAAAAAAAAACAGTCCTGCCAACCACCAGAACAGCGGGCAGGACTGCAAAATATAGAAAATTAAAACATCAGTTCTCCTTTCTCCACAAACGGCTCATATCCTCGAGGGTCTTGCCCTTTGTCTCCGGAACCATGCGCCATACAAAGATGGCTGCCAGAACGCATATCGCACCGTAGAGAGCGTATGCAAAGATGTGTCCGAAGCCGTCGCCGGCAGTCAGTTCCATGTTATACATCGGAACGAAGGTAGACGAAACAATGAAATTGGCAATCCACTGGAAAGCAACGGCAATAGCCACCGCAGCACCACGAATTGTGTTAGGGAAAATCTCGGCAATGAGCACCCAGCATATCGGTCCCCAACTGAACATGAACGACGCACTGTAAATCATGATGCTTGCAGCAGCAATCACAGGAGGCAGGCTGAGGAAGTTTACAAGCGCAAAGCCGAACGCTCCGACAGCCATTCCGATAGAACCGCAGATGAGCAGAGGCTTACGACCCAACTTCTCGACTGTGAAGATGGCAACCAGCGTGAACAGAATGTTAACAACACCCATGAACACAGTGAGCCACATTGGATTGTTGAATCCGCACGACTCGAAGATGCGAGGCGCAAAATAAAGCACCGCATTGATGCCCACAGCCTGCTGGAACACAGAAAGCATGATGCCCACAAAGATAACCACCCATCCGTAAGACAAGAGTTTCTCTGTCTTCTCGGTAGCGGTATTCTTTATGTCCTGAAGAATCTCGGCAGCCTTGTCGCTTCCGTTGATGCGCGAAAGCACATGCAGCGCCTTGTCATCATTGCCCACAAGAGCCAGATAGCGAGGAGTCTCGGGAACGAAGCACACCAGAAGTGCAAACAGTCCGGCAGGCACAGCCTCGCTCACAAACATATATCGCCATCCAACGGTCATGCACCATTCGGCCTCATTACCGTTTACTATCTTGTAGACATTCTCGCCCACCTGCTCAACAATAGGAGCAACGTGGTCGCCAAGGATTACAAGATTTACAAAATAAACAACCAGCTGACCGAAGATTATGGCAAACTGGTTCCACGAAACCAATGTACCGCGAATGTTAGACGGAGCAACCTCGGCAATGTACATAGGGCACACAGCCGATGCCAAGCCCACACCTACACCGCCAAGCACACGGTAAAAGTTGAACGCCCAGAGTAGTGAGTAAGTTGGTTTTCCGTATTCGAAAAACAAAAACTCCGGATAGTACGAGCCGAGAGCCGAGAGAAAGAAGAGAACGCCTGCGAGAACAAGCGACTTCTTTCGGCCGAAGTTCGAAGCCAGATATCCGGAAACGGAACTTCCGATGATACAGCCTATAAGGGCACTCGATGATGAGATACCGTGCCAAAAATCGGTATAAACAAAATCCTGAGCACCAAGGAAAAAAGCCTGAAGGCCCTTCTCGGCACCAGAAATAACGGCTGTATCGTATCCAAACAATAAACCTCCCAGCACTGCCACGAGGACAATGCTGAAGAGGTATGATTTACTTCCTTTATCTTGCATAATAAAGTAATGGTAGGATTAAAGGTTACAGTATTGGTTCGATTAGCAGTACATGTTTACGATAGCCTCGTAAAGTTCCTGCTTACCGCTTGTCTGCTTAGGCTCACCGTTCTGCTTAGCATAAGCAACGATGTCCTCAAGGCTAAGCTTGCCTTCCTCGAACTCCTTACCCTTGCCGCTATCGAATGAAGCGTAGCGCTCGGCAACCATCTTCTTGATTGGAGAGTTCTCCAAAAGGTCTGCTGCGTTCTCAAGAGCGCGAGCCATTGCATCCATACCAGCGATGTGTGCGATGAAGATATCCTCAAGGTCAGTTGAGTTACGACGAGTCTTAGCGTCGAAGTTAGTACCACCGTTACCAAGACCACCGTTGCGGATAATCTGCATCATAGCCTGAATAAGCTCGAAGTTGTCGATAGGGAACTGGTCAGTATCCCAACCGTTCTGGTAGTCACCGCGGTTAGCGTCGATAGAGCCAAGCATACCGTTGTCAACAGCAGCAGCCAACTCGTGCTCGAATGTGTGACCAGCCAATGTTGCGTGGTTAACCTCGATGTTTACCTTGAAGTCCTTGTCAAGACCGTGTGCCTTCAAGAAACCGCAAACAGTCTCAGTATCAACATCATACTGATGCTTAGAAGGCTCCATTGGCTTTGGCTCGATAAGGAATGTACCTGTAAAGCCCTTTGAACGAGCGTAGTCGCGAGCCTTAGTAAGCATAGTTGCCATGTGCTCCTTCTCACGCTTCATATCTGTATTAAGAAGGCTCATATAACCTTCGCGGCCACCCCAGAATACATAGTTTGTACCACCAAGTTCGATAGTTGCGTCGATAGCGTTCTTAATCTGAACACAAGCGCGAGCAACAACGTCGAAGTCTGGGTTTGTAGAAGCACCGTTCATGTAGCGCTTGTTGCCGAATACGTTTGCAGTACCCCAAAGAAGTTTCTTGCCAGTAGCAGCCTGCTTCTCCTTAAGATATGCAACGATAGCCTTCATGTTAGCCTCATACTCCTCGATAGTTGGAGCCTCCTCAACGAGGTCAACATCGTGGAAACAGTAGTACTCGATACCAAGTTTCTCCATAATCTCGAAACCTGCATCAGCCTTATTCTTAGCAACTTCCAAAGCATTTGCACCCTGATTCCAAGGGAATGTCTTAGTACCGCCACCAAACTGGTCTGCGCCCTCAGCGCACAAAGTGTGCCACCAAGCCATAGCGAACTTCAACCAATCCTTCATCTTCTTACCCATGATGACCTTCTCTGCATCATAATAGTGGTAAGCCATCGGATTCTTACTGTCCTTACCCTCGAACTGGATTTTTTTCACGCCAGGAAAATACTCTTTTGCCATGATATTAAAAATTTAAAAAAGTTAAATATTTTTGTTAATTACTTCTGATTCTTTTATTTGATTGCCTTCTCAAGACGCTCCTTCCAGAGCTCGTAAGCATCGGTGTACTGCATGATGTTTGCAGTGTCAGGCTCGATAACTGCAAGTTTCTCGAGAGTTGAGAATGCCTCTTTGTTATCCTTGTAGATGCCTGCGCCGATACCTGCACCCTTGGCTGCACCAACAGAGCCGTCGGTTTCGTAAAGCTCGATTGTTGCACCGCTAACAGATGCCAGAGTGTTGCGGAAGATTGGGCTGAGAAACATGTTCGCCTTTCCTGCATGAATCTTGCTGATGTTCATGCCCATATCCTTCATGATGTTCATTCCGTAGTTGAATGCAAACACGATACCCTCCTGAGCCGCACGAAGCAAGTGCTGCTTGCCGTGAGAGTTGAAGTTTACACCGTAGATTGTTGAACCAACCTCCTTGTTCTCGAGCATACGCTCTGCACCGTTACCGAAAGGAAGAATGCTTACGCCTGCGCTACCGATTGGAGCTGTCTCGGCAAGAGCGTTCATATCGGCATAAGAGATGCCCTCTGGAGCAACCGTACGGCGGCACCATGAGTTGAGGATACCTGTACCGTTGATGCAAAGCAAAACGCCAAGACGAACCTGCTCGGCAGAGTGGTTAACGTGTGCGAATGTGTTTACGCGTGATTTCTTGTCGTAGTTTACGTCGCCAAGAACGCCGTAAACAACGCCCGATGTACCGGCTGTTGAAGCAATCTCGCCCGGATTGAATACGTTGAGCGAAAGTGCGTTGTTAGGCTGGTCGCCGGCGCGGTATGTTACAGGAATGCCTTCTGCCAAGCCAAGTTCAGCAGCTGCTGCGGCTGTTACATGACCGCTGTCGCTGAATGTTGGACGAATTGTAGGGATTACAGTCTCGCCAATTCCGTAGTACTGAAGAAGGAAGTCGGCAACCTGATTGTTCTTGAAATCCCATAGCATACCCTCGCTAAGACCAGATATTGTTGTAGATGTCTCGCCAGTGAGTCGCATTGCGATATAGTCGCCCGGAAGCATCATCTTGTCAACCTGAGCAAATACTTCAGGCTCGTTCTCCTTTACCCAAGCAAGCTTTGCTGCTGTAAAGTTGCCCGGAGAGTTAAGCAGATGACCAAGGCACTGCTCTGCCCCGAGGTCAAGGAACGCACGCTCGCCGTAAGGAACGGCACGAGAGTCGCACCAGATGATGGCAGGACGAAGAACTTCCTTGTTCTTGTCTACACAAACAAGTCCGTGCATCTGATAAGAGATACCGATTGCTGCAATGTCCTTTGGATTTGCGCCGCTCTCCTGAAGAATCTGCTTTGTGCTGAGTTTCAGGTTCTCCCACCACATTGCAGGCTTCTGCTCAGCCCATCCAGCCTTTACGGCAATAATCTCGGCCTCGCTCTTTGGAAAGAAGGCTGTTGAAACACACTTGCCAGTCTGAGCATCAACCAACGATGCCTTTACTGACGAACTACCTATATCATATCCTAATAGATACATAGCTAAAATGTCTTTTTGTTTATATCGTTATACCTTACTATTTAAATCGAACCTCTTAGGCGCTTGTACACCACTCTGTCGAACTTATACAGATGAGCGGCGCGGTGCGGTACATCCTTTTCCAACTCGTCGAGTTGTACGATGTACTTCAGATTTGTCATCTTCTTGTGGAAGTTGCGGATGTCGAGTTTCTCGCCGTGGATGGTTTCGTAAACCGCACGCAACTGAAGCATGGTGAACTTGCGTGGCAGAATCTCGAATACTATCGAAGGCTGGACTTCAACATCGCGGCGTATTTTTCGTATAGCATCGGTAATAATCTGCCGGTGGTCGAATGCCAAATCTATGTCGTCGAGTTTCGAGACTGGCATCCATGTAGCCTGATACGTCTCGGTTAACTGTCGGAATTTCTTCTGTCTCACAAAAGCAATATACGATATAGAAACGATACGCTCCGGAGTCGAAGCCAAGCCGTGAGTCCGCTCGAGCCACTGCACATCCTCGGCACGGCGAAGGCGGTCAATCTCACCATAAGCGCGGAACTGTTCTAGGCTTACGTACTTGAGTCCGGTGCAATCGACAAGCACTCTTTTTGCGGCATCGTCGAGGCTCTCATCCATGTAAATAGGGCTACCGGGTAGTTTGTACGGTGAATAAGCCTTTTCATCACCCGCCTGCAATCGTTTTATCAGCAGGACGTTTAGTTCCTTGTCATCAAAACCTATAACCACGCAGTCAACCGAAACGTTAACATTTAGGCTATGGTTTATTTTCGCGCTTTCCTTGTTCACTTCTATATTACTGATTTGATTAGACGGTGCAAATATATCTGATAAATTCAGCAAAAACAAACTTTTTAACTTTTTTTTACAATGTTATAAAACACTTATTTTCAATTTTTTAAAACTTGTACTTTTTACAATAACAAAACATTCCGCTTATTGTAACAAGTACAACATGTTATATTACAGTATTTTGCACCATTCCAAAAGGGCAGTTATTGTACATTTTACAGTATTAGATGAATCATTCAGCAAAAGCGATTTTCAGCAATATTTTCCAACTCAGGAAAGCCTTCTGCCGAGCCGCGTTTCGCAACAGACTTGTTTTATATCTATTTTTGTTTTATATTTGCATCTGATTTTTATTAACTAACTTTATATTTTCGTAACAAAACCATGACCTTTATTAACTCACTATTAAGCAGAGGCATTGCCACAGGATGCCTTTCTGTAATCTTGGCTCTTTCGGCCAAAGCACAGGAAATCAGAAGCATCGACAAATCGGTCTACGACAACATTCCGTTCGAGATGGAACAGGTTAAAACCGTTTCGTTTCCCGATTACAAAGTAAACATCAAGGATTTTGGAGCGGTGGCAGACGGAACGACTCTCTGCACCGAGGCGATAAACAAAGCCATAAGAGACGTAAACAAGCACGGCGGCGGCGTGGTGGTAATTCCAACCGGAATGTGGCTCACCGGGCCTATCGAGATGCTTAGCAACGTAAATCTCTACACTGAGCAGAACGCAATGGTTCTGTTTACCGGCGACCACACAAAATACGAGGTGGTTGAGACTATCTTCGAGGGAATAAAGACCTTCCGCTGCCAGTCGCCTATCTATGCCAAAGATGCCGAGAACATAGCCATAACCGGCAAGGGAATATTCGACGGAAACGGCTGGACTTGGAGAGCCGTAAAAAAAAGCAAACTCACCGAGAGCGAATGGAAGAAAATCAAGGCGAGAAAATACGGCTACATTCAAGAAGACCGCCAGTGGTTTCCGAGCGAGGCTTCGTACAAGGGATATAAGATGTGTACAAACTTCAACAATCCAGACGGCTTGAAGACAAAGGCTGAATGGGAGGCCATTAGAGACTGGCTGCGCCCTGTTTTGGTAGATTTTGTAGGCTGCAAGCGCGTTCTCTTCCAAGACGCGACGTTCAGAAACTCACCAAGTTGGTGTCTGCACCCAATGATGTGCCAAGATGTTATTCTGAACAATGTTACAGTCTACAATCCGTGGAACGCTCAAAACGGCGACGCGCTCGACCTTGAATCGTGCGACCGCGCCCTTATTCTGAACAGCACCTTCGATGCCGGCGACGATGCCATCTGCATAAAATCAGGAAAGGATGCCGAAGGGCGCAAGCGCAACGCTCCGTGCAAGAACGTCATCGCCAAGAACAATACGGTTTATCACGGTCACGGCGGATTTGTGGTGGGCAGCGAAATGAGCGGCGGTGCATACAACATTTTGATTGAGAACAGCACATTCATCGGCACAGACATCGGTCTGCGCTTCAAAAGTACGAGAGGTCGTGGCGGTGTGGTAAGAAACATCTACTGCCGCAACATCAACATGTTCGAGATTGCCGGCGAGAACATCATCTTCAACCTTTATTACGGAGGAAAAGACCCGCTATCGGCAGGCAACGGCGAAACGACAAACGAGGCCATTCCTGAGGTAAACGAAGGTACGCCTTGCTTCCGCGATATATACATCAGCAACATCATCTGCCACGGAGGCAACCGCGCATTCTTCTTCAACGGTCTACCAGAGATGCCAATCAATAACATCAATCTTGACAACGTGAAGATTATCGACGCTCAGAGAAGTGCGGAAATCTGCCAAGGCGAGAACATCAGCATAAATAATGTAACGGTTACAACAAAAGACGGCTCGCCTGCCATAAAGATAAAAAATGCCACTAACGTGAAAGTTAATGGCAAGAATATAAAAAAGATTGATTCAAAAGGAAAGGAATTGTAAAAAAGCATGAGGGTGTGTCAAAATAGGCACATCCTTTTTTTTATATCAAAGCCCCGACTTTCTCAAGCCAGGGCTTCGTTATGTCGTAAAGTTTTCGTATCTTTACAACATGCAATATAAAACGCAACAAAGATACCACTTTC
>Ga0256407_10002199_pt1 | contig 38004 bp, 35 predicted proteins | sample RumenRJG_04DNA_FD_193489 | JGI IMG/M metagenome (GOLD analysis project Ga0256407, IMG submission 193489) | Bovine rumen microbial communities from Lethbridge, Alberta, Canada - RJG_04 | ecosystem: Host-associated > Mammals > Digestive system > Stomach > Rumen | place: Canada: Alberta... | reverse complement strand
TAAAGCCTCTCACCACAATGTCCTTGGGGACGAGGGGATGAGTCTTGATTGTCTCAACGGTCTTGCGGACGGATTCGGGGGTATCCTTGAAACCTTCCAGCCAGTGATCCAGGTTGATGCCACACTTGCGGATGGTATCAAGTGTCTCGTCCGTGACGCCACGGGCAATCATCTCATGATGGAAGTGGTCATAGCTCATGTGGCAGGCGCCGCAATGCGAGTGGGCCACCACCATGATTTCCTCTACGCCCAGCTCATAGATAGCCACAATGAGGCTTCGCATGGCTGAGTCGAAAGCTGATATCACCAAGCCTCCGGCATTCTTGATAATCTTGGCATCGCCATTCTTCAAACCCAGGGCAGCGGGAAGCAGTTCCGTAAGTCTGGTATCCATACATGACAGTACCGCCAGCTTCTTATCAGGGTACTTGTCGGTCAGATACTTCTCGTAACCCTTCTGTTCTACGAAGGTCTTATTGTATGCAATAATCTGGTCTATCATACGCGTAATACCTAATACAGTTTTCCAACCAGTTCAATTACCTTCTGCTTGGTTTCCTCAGTTTTCTGCTCGTCAATCTTGGCACTGACGTAGCCCATATTTTCTACTTTCCAGTAGTTGCAGATGTCACGGAACTCAGCAATGGCACCGTCATAGACACCTGGAGAATAAGATGACATCAGCAGAGCCATCTTCTTCACTTTAGCAGGAGCGTTCACGCAGTACATGCGCTGGATGGGTGCTTGGATCTGTGCGCAGAGCGTGAAGTAATAGATGGGTGCTGCCAATATTAGCACCTCTGCCTCTGCCATAAGGGGGTAAAGCTCCTGCATATCATCCTTTTGAATGCAGGCACCATTGCCTTTGTTATGACAGTACTCACAGGCCAAACAACCTGCAATCTTCTTCTTCGATACGTTGACCAGTGTAACCTGATGACCTGCTGCCTCGGCAGCCTTCTTGTACTCTTCCGCCATCCATGCGGTGTTGCCGTTTGCTCGTGGTGAGCCTTGTAGAATCAGAATGTTCATAATCGTATTTGTTTAGCGTAAATCCTTAAACTATGTTGTAATAACCTTGCAAATATACGAAATTTGCAGCAAAATCCGTATATTTGCACCTTAGATTTATGATAGTTTAGAAGTTTATGGATAAAATTGTATTGATAACAGGGGCAACAAGTGGCATTGGGCTGGCTTGTGCAAGGAAGTTTGCCGAGAACGGCGATAAACTGATTCTGACAGGCAGGAACGAACATCGTCTGGCAGAGATTCGCAAAGAGTTGGCGGAAAAGGGTACTGAGGTACTTACCTTGGCTTTCGACGTGAGAGATCGTGAGAAAGCGAGGCAGTATATCAGCGAACTCCCTGATGAATGGCAGAAGATTGATGTGTTGGTGAATAATGCAGGCCTTGCCTTGGGCTTGGAGCCAGAGTATGAGGGCGACCTTGATGAGTGGGAAACGATGATTGACACGAACATCAAAGGACTGCTGACGATGACTCGACTGATAGTTCCTGGCATGGTGGAGCGTAACAGCGGTCATATCATCAATGTTGGCTCTGTAGCTGGCGATGCAGCCTATGCAGGTGGTAATGTCTATTGTGCTACAAAGGCAGCAGTAAAGGCGTTGTCTGACGGACTCCGCATCGATGTGGCTAATACGGCTGTTCGTGTCACCAACCTGAAGCCAGGTCTTGTTGAGACGAATTTCAGTAACATCCGTTTCCATGGTGACAATGACCGTGCTGCCAATGTATACAAGGGCATCAAGCCATTGACAGGCGATGACATTGCCGATGTGGCAGTCTATGCAGCCAATGCTCCCGCTCATGTCCAGATAGCCGAGGTGCTGATTCTTGCTACTCATCAAGCCAGTGGCAGTGTCATTGTTAGAAAATAGTCTCAATCGAAGTGTCGAATGAAGAACAGAAATGGAGTGATGATGAAATAACGGAACAGCGAGGGCAGGTTGATGCTCGCATCAACTATGCCGAGTCGTGACGTTATTCGAAGAATTCAAATCGTTAAGTGATATGTCTACCAAAAACTACATCAACGAATGAAACTGAAGAAACGAAAAATCAAATATGCTGCAATATTCTGCCTTTGCTGGTTTGCCTTTTTAGTCATTCTGGTTGATGGAGTACTGAAGTTCCAGACATTGGTTGACTACTTCGGATCCTATGCATTAGTAGAGATTACGCTATTGCTATTAGTCATCCTGCCCACAATAGCAGTTTATAGATTAACAAAAGAATAGAAACAGAATCCGCTTCATAATAAGGATAAGGATAGTTTAAGTTAAAACTATAGGAATATGAGAAAAAGTGTTTTTATAATATCCTGCTTGATGATTCTTTTTGCCTGTGGTGGAAAGAATACACAAACAGAAAGTGCTGACCCAGCCACTGCTGACTCGACGCTGGTGATGACAAGCGAAAAAAAGGACTCGATACCAAATACTCTTCAAAGCTATACTCTGACGGGTACTATTGGTGAGGATAAAGCAAGCATAACATTTGAGAGGGATGGCAATGACGTTACCAAAGTTTATCATCTGCATTAACGGAGTATTCCGTCTGGGAATGGTCAACCAGCATAAGCACCTGCTGAAGCCTGGTGAACAATGCATTGGTGGCGGCTACTACCATTTCGATTTCGTTTCGAACGTAATTATCCTCGATAGGGAGTCATACGATTTTGGCCGCCCCAAATGGCATTTGCTTGAGGTTCTGAAAGTGCCTTCAACCTATCGTGGTATGCGAATCGTCTACAAGTATGATGACGGATTCCACGATGATTTCAATGTCAGCGAAGAACTCCCAATAGAATACTATGACTAAAAAGGAATACACTCTCTCCGATAGGACATGCTTCCTATATCAGGATGCAGAAGCCACACATCTGTTGAATTTCGTCGATTCCGACAAACGGATGGCAAAGGGATTCGCCTGGTTAATAAACAATAGATGATAGACTTTGCACCATATATTCAGAGCAATTGGTCATGGATAATATTATTCGTGGCAGCTCTATTTGTTGGCATGTCGAAAACTAGAGTATGATTGACTTTGATTCCATCTGGCGCACTCAGGATGAAATTCGGACAGTGGCAAATGCTGTCTTGGGTGAATGTATATGGAATCTGGCCTATGATGAAAGGCGTAGTGCTATCGTTCTTGAACTGACAGTATCACTCGAAGAGGATGCCATCAGTGATTTGTGCTGCCAGTTTCCGATACCCGCCGACTATGACGGGGTAGGATCGAGGGGAACTAAGTTTGTATTTTATTTGTAACCAAAGGGATTTTGCCTAATCCGGAGGGTGGTTTTTCCTAAATCGTATTAGGGAAAATCCCCCTTGATATACTTAAAGATTGTTGAGTGTTTGGTATTTCGCTCGCTTATTCGTATCTTTGCACCCAAATTACAAAGGATATGAAAGTAAAGATACAGACTATGCTGGGCGACATCGTGGTTCGCCTGTATGACGAGACTCCCATTCACCGTGACAATTTCATTAAGCTGGTGAAGGAGGGCTATTATGACGGAACATTGTTCCATCGCGTGATTAAGGAATTCATGATTCAGGGCGGTGACCCTGACTCAAAGGGTGCACCTGCTGGCAAGATGCTGGGTGTTGGTGGCCCTGACTATACGCTGGAAGCTGAAATCAAAGATGGCCTCTTCCATAAGCGTGGTGCCTTGGCTGCCGCACGTCAGGGTGACGAGGTGAATCCTGAACGTCGTAGCAGCGGTTCTCAGTTCTATATCGTCTGGGGACAAGTCTACAACGAAGGTCAGCTCCGTCAGTTCTCTAAGCAGCTGAAGATGCAGAAGATCCAGTGGGTCTTCAATCAGCTGGCTAAAGAGCATCATGACGAGATTATGCAGATGCGCCGCGAGCGTAACCGTGCCGGTCTGCAGGAGTTGCAGGACAAACTCGCTGCCGAGGCAGAAGCACAGGTTACTGGTAATGGCCTGACTGACGAACAGCTGAAGATTTACTCTACCATTGGCGGTACGCCGCACCTCGATGGTCAGTACACCGTATTCGGTGAGGTAGAGGAGGGTCTTGATGTCGTGGAGTTGATTCAGCAGACCGCAACCGCCCGTGGCGACCGTCCTGTTGATGATATCGAAATGAGAATGATTGTTATAGAATAGTAATGAGACCACTATCCACAAGAACTGCAGGGTTTACGGATTCGGTTATCCGACGGATGACCCGCATATCCAATAAGTACGGAGCCAGCAACCTCTCACAGGGATTCCCTGACTTTGACCCTCCAAAGGAGATTACCAATCGTTTGGCAGAGATTGCCCCGTCAGGCCCTCACCAGTATGCGATTACCTGGGGAGCGCAGAACTTCCGTGAGGCACTGGCCAAGAAGCATAGCCACTTTACGGGATTGCCCATCGATGCTGATAAGAATATCGTGGTGACTTGTGGCAGCACGGAGGCCATGATGGCAGCAATGATGACTGTCGTTAATCCAGGCGACAAAGTTGCCATATTCTCGCCGTTCTATGAGAACTATACGGCTGACACCATCCTGACGGGAGCTGACCCCGTTTATATTCCGCTTGTGCCGCCAACATTCTCCTTCGATGCCGACCTGCTTGAAGATGCCTTTAGGAATGGGGCAAAGGCTTTGGTTCTCTGCAATCCCTCTAACCCATGCGGCAAGGTGTTTACCCGAGAAGAACTCCAAACAATAGCAGATATCATCATTAAGTATGACGGCTATGTGATTACCGATGAGGTCTATGAGCATATTGTCTATGCTCCCCATCAGCACGTTTATATCTCTACGCTGCCTGGCATGTGGGAGCCTACTATGTGTTGCTCGACGTCTCTAAGTATGGGGTGAAGGATGACCTGCATTTCTGCGAGTGGTTGGCAGAGCATATCGGCGTGGGTGCAGTTCCTGGCAGCTGTTTCTTCCGCGAGGACGTACATCACCTTATCCGTTTCCACTTTGCCAAGCGCGACGATACGTTGAATGCTGCCCTTGACCGTTTATCTGAATTAGACAGTAAGGCAAGAGAATATAAAGGTTAAGATACCAATCCTTTATTCTTCCCAGTCTATCTCCGTGAAGCGTGAGAAACGTTTCCCGTCACGCTCTATGGTCTCGAAGAACATCTTTTCCGGGCGAACCCAGTATTTGCGGTCACCATAAAGTGCCTGATAGACTACCATCCGTTCCTGAGTCTCAGAATCAAAAGCAATGTGTACAAGCTTGTACTTATTTCCCTTGAAATGCTGGAAGTATCTTACACGGTCTTCTGAGATGGGATATTCAATTATCAGCTTCTCAATGAGGGGCACATACCACGTCTTGAACTGTTCTGCCGTTGGGGTATGGCCTCCAGGGAAGTGAAAGGTGTTATGATAATACTCCAGGAACAGCGGCTCAAAATGCGCCAGTGTGTCCTCCTCACCGAAGAGTCCCCATACGCGAACCTTATTATATATATTACAGCAGTCAAACTGATGGGCTTCCATTTCCTCGAACTCGCTGATCAGTTGTTCGTCAATGGTGAAGTCCTGCTTGCCGTCTGCCCTTGGTGACTTGTACAGATGGTTACCAATACGCTCGCGGAGGAAGTCTGACATCTTGAAGTGCGGATTGCCGAGTAGGGCTGGGACTCCGATAATCGGTGAGATCATCTGTGCATAGAACGAACCACAGCTGTTACCGACTAACACGTCCGGCTTCTCTTTGTCACAGATGTCGCGGATGAGCCTGATGGCATCTGCAGGGTGGAGTGGGAGATCGGGAGTCAGTACGGTGGCCCTCTTTTCGAAAGCCTCCTTCAATGCCAGAGCAGGCACACAACTACCACTGGCATAGAATCCGTGAAGGAACAATATCTTCTTTTGCTTTTGCATATCGGGGTGCAAAGGTACTCAAAAAATCGCAGAAAAACGCCTGTGGATGCACTTTTCAGCTAGTTTTTAACAAAGAAATCTCATAAAGAATGCGAGGAACCCCGAATATTGTTCTTTTTCTCACCTTTTTTTCTTATCTTTGCACCCAAGAATAAACTCTAAACCCTAAATATATGGACGAGAAATTATGAAGAAAATGGTAATAGTATTGTTAGTTGTAGTCGCATTTGTTGCGATGGCGTTTGTGGGTTGTAAGTATATCAGAGGCCAGATAGTCGATGGCCCTGGAATGGAGCGTGATTCTGCGGATTATTCTGTGGATGAGCCTGAGAATTTCTTGTAATTTTGTAGCCGATATAAATAAAATAACAATGGAAAGACTATCATTATCAATCGCTTTTGCCTGCTGTACGCTGGCTTTAGCAGCACAGGAAGATGGCTTCCGTGTGAATTTTCAGGGTGCGAAGCCTGATATCAAGGACTTTGCCAAGGCTTATATCACATCGTTACTTAATCCCGAAGATGAAGAGCCTGAAGGCGATGGGTTGTATATGTACGAAAGCATTCAGAAGGCCATGGTATGTCAAGAAAAGGGACAACCGTTTGAAAAAGACAAAACACTCACCATCGACTTGAAAAACGGCTTTCTAGTCTATGAGCAGAAATATGATGAATACGTCAGTAGGATAGAGATGTGTTTTTGGAACGAGGCCGACGGCAAACACAAACTCTTTGCCTGTAGCCGATGGAGTTTCGAGAACGGGAAGGCTATCCTCGGACAATACGACGGTCTTTGTTTCTACCGCTACGACAACGCCACGAAGAAGATGAGCAGATGTAACACGCCAGGCTTCGATGTTGAGTATCTCAATAAATCCTTTGCTCTGCCACGAACGGGAAAGGATATCACCGTCACGACATGGGAAGACAACGGGAAGAAGACGCAAAAATTACTGAAGTGGAACGGACACGGATTCAGCTATTGAACAGTTAATTATATTGTACCTGCAGATTCCGAACACTAGAACAATAAAGGGAGCTGAACTCTCATAAGATAGAGCTAGTGCAGACGGGCGACATAGGCATTAAATATAATCTGCTTACCATTTACAACCAAACGCTATTACCTGCAGTATCAGTAATATTGCCATTGTTGCTTATGTCCAAAACTCTTTATCTCCTGTCTCTTCCATTTCTCCCTGGCACTTGGGACAAGTCTTGCCATCCCAAATACGGATATTATCGCTGCCACACTGCAAGCACAGACGGCCCACCTCGCTTCTGTAAGATGGAGCCACGTCGGCAATGATACCACCCACAACAATGTTCTGGATGGTATGACAGTCTGGGCAGAGCATGGGCGTAATATGCTGACGGAACAGGCCGCGCCCCTCATACACCTCAGCTTCGTAGCCGCAGACATTACAGCGATATTTCAGTTTCCAAGCCATATCCATACTTATTCTCATAAACAATGTTGCAAAGTTACTGATTATTGGGGGATTTTCACTACTTTTGCATCGATATTTAGGATTGTTTATGATAGAGGTTTGTTTGGGACCATGCGGCGTTCGCTCATCTTCATCAGACTTTGAGCTAGCTCTTCAAACGATTCCCGATGTCCTCGCCGAAGGCTACCGACACTTTGCTGATAGTGGAAAGCATCAGGTCGTGTGTGCCGAGAACCATCGGCTCACCTCTGCTTCTGGTGCGTCTTGGTAAATAAGTGGCGCTCACTGTACGATGTCTGTTGACATGACGGGTGTGGCTACTTTCCAACGAGCCTTCGTAAGGTCGATAGTGATGGCAGGCAATACGGCGGCATCATCACAAGTGACGGCCGTACCTTGATTATACAGGTAGCCGAAGTCGCAGATATAGGTGATGTTGCTGGGCGTATAGCCGTTAGTGCGCATAAACCAGAAGGAATTGCCGCGATAGCCCGTAACCGATGACCACCAGGCTCCTCGGCACTTGGCATAGAGCGTGGAACGGAAACGGCGGGCGGCATCGTCGATACCACTGCCGGCATAGAAACCATAGTCAGCGGCCAGTGGGGAGGCAAACACCTCCTTGTCGGAAAGAATGAACACACGGTCCTGGGTATCGGGGCCGCAGTTGGTGCCGTACGAGACGTTGGGCGTATTCTCCACACTGGTCGTCAGGATGGCATTAAGCTCCGTCTCGGAAAAGGCACGATGGAGGAAGTCGCTGTTAAGCCACTGGCGCAGATGGCTTCCACTCCAGTTTACATCCTCGTCCTTGCTGTGGAAGGGACAGGTGTCGGGCATGCGGTCGGCCAGCAGCACAGCCTTGGTACCGCTGATTTTCAGGATGCGCCACTTGATGGGAGCGTATGCGAAGTAGTGCCACTTTTCTGTATCCGTCCATCGGTAGTGCTGTTCACGATTCGTAGAACAGGTGACAGCACCTGCTCCGTTCAGCCTGTGATAGCGCTTGCCGCCAATCTCTGTGTCGTCGTCCGTCCACGCAGCCTGTTCCAATTGGCTATACAGCGAAGCATCGGTTATCACGTCGCCATCGGCGAGCGCGTAATCGTCGACAGCATTGAAACTGCCGCTGACCACCTCGTTGGCAGGATACGAGCCAAACAAGATGCAGTCCCAGCGCGTCACATGGGTTTTCTGGCTGGGATCTTTCACCCAAGGACTGTGCAGGTCTTGGTAGCTATCGCCCGTATATCGTTCTTCGCTACTGGGGGCTAGGTCATCATCACCATCATTGCTGCACGATGTCATCGCTGCTCCCCAAAACAGCAGCCATAGCAGGTATATGTATGTTCTTGCTTTTCTGTCCATAGCTTATTTTTGGATAATATCGGTAGAATAAACGGGTTCCGCAGGCTGATAGTCGGCTTTCGACAGGTCGAGGGTGATGGCAGGCAACACGGCAGCATCGTTGCAGGTAACGACGATGCCCCGGTTATAGGTATCACCTGATTCACCTACATAGACCACGTTGGCCTTTGTATAGCCGACGGAACGCATCATCCAGAACGAGGTGCCGAGAAATCCGTCAACAGGCGACCACCACGCCCCACGACACTTGGCATAGAGTGTGGAGCGGAACCGGCGGGCAGGATCGTTACCGCTGTCGCTGTCGCTGAAGCCATACTCAACGGCCAGTGGTGATGAGAACGTCTCACTTTCTGAGAGCACGAACACGCGGTCCTTGGTGTCTGGGCCGCAGTCGGTACCGAAATAGTAGTTGGGGGCGTTCTTGACATCTGTCTCCACGATAGCATTCCTCTCCTGTTCGGTGAATGCCCGGCTTAGGAACGCTCCGTTCAGCCATCGGCGCAGGCTGCAGTCGCTCCAACTGGTATCTTTGTAGCTGTCGTTGAAAGGGCAGGTGTCGGCCATGCGGTCGGCCAGCAATACGGCTTTGTCGCCCGTCTGCTTCAGGATGCGCCACTTGATGGGAGCGTATGCGAAGTAGTGCCACTTTTCTGTATCCGTCCATCGGTAGTGCTGTTCGCGATTCGTAGAACAGGAAACAGCCCCCGATCCGTTCAGCCTGTGGTAGCGCTTACCGCCAATCTCCGTGTCATCGTCCGTCCACTCCGCTTGTTCCAGTTGGCTATACAGCGTAGCATCGGTTATCACGTCGCCTTCTACCAGCGCATAATCATCAACAGCATTGAAACTGCCGCTGACCACCTCGTTGGCAGGATACGAGCCAAACAGAATACACTCCCATCGTGTAACCTTCTGCGGCGGCTGTTCATCATCCGCATCGTCGTTGTTGCATGACGTCAGCAATGGTAGTCCACAAACCATAAGGATGGTGGCTATCATCCATTGTTTCAATTGTTTCATTATATACTTTATTCTTGTTATTTATCCGATGATTTTCGGCAGCTGCTGTAGGGCATCTTCGGGGAGTCGGCCCTGCACCAGCAGGTTTAACATATAAGGCAGCCTGACGGCATAGTAGGGCATGAGCCGACGGGTGTATTGGCCAACGGCTTCCTGGTCGTTTGTTCCCAAGTAGGCAGCGATGAAGATGTTCCAGTGGGCTTTAAGAGTCTGGAATTCCTTTTCAGCCAGCTCAGCCTCGTTGACAAGATTGAAGAGTATGGCCATCGTATGGCGCGTCTGACGTATGGCGGTGATTCGTACTTTGCTCATGCTAATCAAACTCTTAAATAATGTTGTAATAACTGGGCAAAGTTAGTGATTTTTCAGCAGATTTTGAATATTAACATCTAAAAATTAGGATAGTTTATGAAGTTATATGATGCAGCAAATAGAAATTACGCAAAAAAACAGGTCTCGCGGATTCCATCTGGCTCCACTGCCTTAAGCAGAAGATCGTCGAGGCTAAGGGGAGGGGCGGGCCTGTCTGGATCACCATCCGCTAATAATTTACCTAGAGACATTTGGTTGTTTCGCGGATTTTTATTAATTTTGCCACCGAAAACTATAACCCCAATTGTTATGAGAAAAAACATCTTTATGATTGGCGCATTGATTATGCTTATGGCATGTGTTGGGCAAACAAATAAAGGGACGTCGGATGCCGATAGTACAGAGGTGTTAGAAATATCCGACACGATAAACACAGCTGAGGCTGTAACGGCTTTCGTGGAGAGGATTTACAAGGAATGGAGTGTGGAGGACATCCTTAACTATGACTATCTGAAACAGCATATTACCCCCAATCTCCTGAAGTATCTGGCCGATGCGTATGACTACGATTGTGAGGGAGAGTGCCTGGCTACATGGAAGTTCTTCTACGAAGGTGGCGGCGATGTCGGTGAGTTGAAATCACGCCAGATTACGGCTCGTGACGGGAATCACGTCCTTGTAGAAAACAAGTATGTCAACTATGAGTATGACGTACTTTTGAAGGTGATAAAGGATGGCGATGCCTTCAAGATCGACAGCCTTGGGCAAGAGAAATCGGAGTATGTTAATCAATCGATAATAAAACAATGAAAAGGAATACACGGAGAAAGACGGCAAGGGCAAGGCTGTTTTTTTTCGCCAATGTCATCAAGCATGACCATAAGAGCCCAAATTTCACAACACGCTGATCAGAATTATTTCACATAAAGGTTTAAAACCCCGAAAATATACATAGTTATGAAGAATATTATTACTTGTTTACTGGCAACCATAGGCCTAACTACCGCATGTGCCCAACATAACTATAGCGATACCAACGTTCAAGGTTTTGCAGAATTGGTTGCTGACACCAACGTAGTGGTGCTTGACGTGAGAACCGCAAGAGAATTTGCTGAAGGCCATCTCGAGAGAGCTATCAACGTAGACTATTATCAGAGTGATTTCGTGGAGAAAGCCAAGGCGACTCTGCCTTTGGATAAGACGATTGCTGTATATTGCCGTAGCGGACGACGTTCTGCTGGTGCGGCAGGCAAACTGGGAGATGATGGCTACAAGCTAGTGAATCTGAAAGGTGGCATCATTGCTTGGAAGGAGGCTAATATGCCCATAATGATTATGCCAGCTATGGCAGTTCAGGCACAGACCTCGCCTATGGCGAAGAAAGAAATGGCTGATATCCGAAAGCAATATGCTGAAGCTAAACGGGAAATGGAAGGACTCGACAAATTGGAGTGTGATGGGTTTCCTCCCAACAAGACGGTCTTTAGCAGTAACTATAACGAGGCAGGTACTGGCCCGACAAAGGAAGTGATTACCTACTATCATCGGGTGGCTTATGACGAAGGGGCGGAGATGTCGTTTCATCGCCCGTTCTTTATCACACGGAAGTTCAATGTGGCTGCCAGAGAGTTCTATCAGGAGTTCTTATATGACAAAGCTGGCAATCTGAAGTTCTTCTTTGAGAAGAATCCTGATGGCGAGACGCGGTTTTACTATTGTAGTGATGATGTGTATGATATCATTAATGGGGCAATGAGTATGGATTGTGCTTTTGCAAATCGTCTGAGCTCAGAGTTGATGGATGCCTTCTACATCATCAGAAACCGAAACTGGGATTAACGTTATGGGAAAAACCATTCTTCATAATCGTATATATCTTCTACCTATTCGGCGTACCAACTTGTGAACAGCAGCCTGTGCCATTGCCTCATATGCACGTTCGCTGGGGTGCAGATGGTCGCCGCTGTCAAATCCGTCGGCAAAGGCCTTGGGGTTGGTGATGCTGCGTACTGCCGCATCGAAATCGATGCATCCGTCGAAGATAGGCGATGTGCGTAGCCACTCGTTGAAGGCCTGGCGCATCTTCTCACGGTCTTCGTTGTATGTGCGCCAACCAAATATCGGCAATAAGGTGCCGCTCCATACCTTCAGGCCCATCGCCTTTGCTGGCTTCACATAGATGTCCTCTACGCCTTGCTGCATCTCCTCAACAGTCGGCAGGTCGCTCCACGGACGGAAGGGGTTGACATCTGTGCCTACAGGGTGGATGATATCGTTGATGCCATGCTGAATAATCACATCGGTAGCACCTGATACATTCATCTCAATTGGGAATCGTGTAGCGCCCTTAAGACCGTATGCCTGATATGTGATACAGTCATACTGTCGCAGAATACGGGTACCGCTAACAGCACGGCGGATAATGGAGGCGTTAGTGCCGAAGGTCTGTAGAGCCATGTAGTCGGGCCATGACTGGGCTGTGATGGAGTCACCATAACACACTATCGCATGGTTATTGGATGATGTGAGTACGTCGATAGTGTTGAGGAAGTAGAACCAGTTTGTGTGACGGCTCAGGTCGATGGGCAACTCGTCGGCTTCGGCATAGTCGCCATAGGCATAATATCCCTTTGAGAGTGGACCAGTAATGAGTGTCCCGCTGTTCATCTGAGTATAGCCGGCCATATAGAAACTGACTTCTATAGTATCACCGCGATTCACGGTGTAGCTGATGGCGTCGCTCTCTGTCTCCTTGCCTGGCATGAGGGTTACGACTGTCTGGCTGGAGAATGTTATCGGGGTGTGGCCGACGAAGACTTTATTCAGCGTTATCGGTTCTGTGCCCGTGAGGTTTGAAAACCGGAAACGAAGCATCGAGCCGTTAAAACACATCTTTATGGGATATCGCAGCGTGAGGTCTTTGGCGTAGACAGCCTCACGGCGGTTGGTGATTGAAGTAGAATTGCCCCAGCAGGCCACCCATTTGGTGTTGTCTGTCATAATGATATTTATTTGTTGTCTCTTCTTGAGTAAATACGTGCCACCATCGCTCCGCTGATGTTATGCCACACGCTGAAGATTGCCCCTGGGATGGTGGCCAGAGGATAAGCCGCGAAATGGAGTGTGGCAAGACTGCTGGCAAGACCTGAGTTCTGCATACCTACCTCGATGGAGACGGCACGTTTCTTTGGTTCTGTTAGTCTCAGGAGCTGTCCTATAAGATAACCAAGGCTTAACCCACAGATGTTGTGTAACATTACAACAACAATGATTGTAAGTCCGCCGGTCATCAGTTTCTGGGCATTGGCAGCAATGATGATTGCAACGATAGTGGCGATGGCTATAGAGGAGAAGGCGGGGAGATAGTCAATAGTCTTCTCTGTGAACTTAGGCCATATCCATTTTACGATGAGTCCGATGGCGATGGGAAGGATTACCACCCAGAGAATGCTCAGCAGCATGCCCACCACGTCCACATCGACACTCTTTCCCGCCAGAGCCCATGTGAGTAGAGGGGTAAGCAGAGGTGCGAGTATGGTGGATACTCCCGTCATGCCTACCGACAGAGCCAGATCGCCTTTGGCGAGATATGTGATGACGTTGGATGCCGTACCTCCAGGACAACAACCTACCAGTACCACTCCGAGGGCCAGCGCCTCGTCGAGTGAGAACAGCCGTGCGAGTGCCCATGCCAGCAGTGGCATGATGGTAAATTGTGCCAGACAGCCAATGACGACGTCCTTAGGCCGGCTGAAAACAATCTTAAAGTCATTAAGGTTTAATGTCAGTCCCATGCCGAACATCACTACTCCAAGCAGGTAGTTGATGATTGTAGGACGTATCTGTTGCAGAGTGCTGGGGAATACCAAAGCTAGGATAGCGGTGACCAAGACAAGCACTCCCATGTATTCTGATATGTAGTGACAAAGCTTCTTCATGATTCGTGGAATTATTCTATCTGAATGCCATAGGTCTGTTTTACCTCGCTCATCACGAAGGTGCTCTCGATGGAGGCAAGGCTTTCTATGTCGCCGAGTTTGTTGAGCACAAACTGCTGGTATTGTTTCATATCGCGGGCGCGTACCTTGAGGAGATAGTCGTAAGCGCCAGAGGTGTTATAGCACTCTGTCACCTCTGGGATTCGCTGTATGCGACGAACGAACGCATCGGCTATCTCGTGGTTTATCTGTTTAAGTTTCACCTTACAGTATACCTGTAATCCCAACCCTAACATCTCTGGGTCGACAATGGCAATGTACTTCTTGATATACCCTTTCTTTTCCAGACGTTTCTGGCGTTCAAAGACTGGGGTAGGGGTAAGATGAACGGCATCAGCCAACTCTTTTGTGGTCATTTTTGCGTTTTTCTGCAGCGTTTTAAGTATCTGCAGGTCGGTTTCGTCTAAGATATCAGCCATAATTATACTTTTTGTTTTGCAAAATTAGGGATTTTTTCTGAATTATGCAAGTTTTTTGGAGGATATTTCTAAACAATTTTTATTTCATGATCAATGACGGTCAGCTCTTGGATATAATTTTAGCATGTAAAAGCGATGAGTCTCGGAAAAGAATTGTAACTTTGCACCCAAATTATGAAGTATGGCTATAAATCAGGCAATAAATGAAAGCAACTAAGTATATAATACCAGTATTGCTCTTACTCGCGGCTTGTGGAGCAAAGGATACACCAGCCGTCAGGGATCTTGAAGCAGAACGACTGTACAAGATAAATACAATAGACACTACAACGCTCAGAACATTGTTAGATCCTGATACAGTTGAGGGATTTGATCTTCTGGACAGGCTCACAGCACAGGCATGGGTGCTCGTTGACGATAAGTCGGGACTTGTTGTCAGTGAGAAGAATGCCGATGGGCGGATGTATATCGCCAGTCTGACGAAAATGATGACCTGTCTGCTGGCTTTGGAGCAGGGTAGGGACAGCGATTCGCTTTATATCACTGAATCCGACTATATGTCAAGAGACTCACGGGTGAAGCTTGATCAAGGTTATCTGATGCGTGACCTCATTGACGAGATGATGCTTGTGAGCGATAATGATGCTGCCTATGCTCTGGCCCGTCAGATTGGTGGTGATACCACACTTTTCTGTAACAAGATGAATGAGAAAGCATCTTATCTCGGGATGACGTCGACGCATTATGCTAACCCCAACGGTCTGCCTAACGACAGTAATTATTCGTCAGCTTACGATCAGTTGAGGCTGGCCAGATACTGTATGGAGGATTCTGTGTTTGCCCGAATTGTAGGTAGTACAGAGGTGAGGGTACCGCTGTTGGATGGCCGCCATATGGACTGCGTCAATACCAACCGCCTGCTCTTTACCTACGATGGATGTATTGGTATCAAGACTGGATTTACCTATCAGGCGGGAGCGTGTCTGGCGGCAGCTGCTGAGCGGAATGGTGTAAGGCTCTATGTCATTGTTCTTAAGAGTAAGAACATGAAGCTGAGATTTACTGAAGCCGCAATCCTTCTGGACTACGGCTTCAGGGTGATGTCACGAATGCAGTGAACTAATATGCTTGTTCGTGTACGCCTTTTACTGCGCGGCCAGACGGGTCGTTCATTCCCTTGAAGGCGGCATCCCATTCGAGGGCTATGGCGGTGGAACAGGCTACAGAAGCTTCGCTGGGCACGCTGCGGGCTGCAGAGTCGGAAGGAAAATGTTCTGCAAAGATGCTGCGATAGTAATATTCTTCTTTGTTCTTAGGCGGGTTGATAGGGAAACGTTCGGCAGCATGGACCATCTGTTCATCGGAAACTGCATTAGACGTTATTTGTTTCAGTGTGTCAATCCATGAGTAGCCGACACCATCACTGAACTGCTCCTTCTGACGCCAGGCTACCTCGGCAGGCAGCATGTCGGCAAAGGCCTCGCGAACAATCTTCTTCTCCATTGTCTGACCAGGACACATCTTTGCCTCGGGGTTTGTGCGCATGGCAATATCGAGGAACTCCTTGTCGAGGAAAGGCACACGTCCCTCTACTCCCCAGGCAGAAAGACTCTTGTTGGCACGCAGACAGTCGTAGAGATGAAGTTTACTCAGTTTACGGACCGTCTCTTCGTGGAAATCCTTTGCTGACGGGGCCTTATGGAAGTACAGATAACCTCCAAAGATCTCATCTGCCCCTTCGCCGCTAAGCACCATCTTGATGCCCATCGACTTGATGACTCGAGCTAACAGATACATTGGCGTGGAGGCACGTACGGTGGTCACGTCGTAGGTCTCAATATAGTATATCACGTCGCGGATGGCGTCAAGACCTTCCTGAATGGTGTAATTGATCTCATGGTGAACTGTGCCTATATGATCAGCAACCATTCTGGCTTTTGCCAGATCTGGAGCCCCCTTCAGGCCTACGGCAAAGGAGTGCAGACGGGGCCAGTAAGCTTTTGTCTTCGAATCATCTTCGATACGATGCTCAGAATATTTCTCGGCAATGGCAGAGATGACTGAAGAGTCGAGTCCGCCGCTGAGGAGGACGCCATAAGGGACGTCACTCATCAGCTGGCGACGGACCGCATCCTGCAGTCCATCACGGATAGCAGAGACGCTTGCAGCACAACTTTTTATGTTTTCATATTTCATCCAGTCACGCTTGTAATAGCGCTTCATGCCTGGGTCAACACTCCAATAGTAATGACCAGGCAGGAATGGCTCATAATGTTCACATTGTCCCTCAAGGGCCTTTAACTCTGAGGCGACATATACTTTGCCATCAGCATCACAACCGATGTAGAGGGGTATCACGCCAATGGGATCGCGGGCAATAAGAAATTCGTCGGTTTCCTCATCATAAAGGGCAAAGGCGAATATTCCGCTGATGTCTTCGAGGAAATCTATGCCTTTCTCGCGATAGAGGGCAAGGATCACCTCACAGTCGCTGCCTGTCTGGAACTCATACTGACCGGCATATTTCCTACGGATATCCTGATGGTTGTAAATCTCACCGTTTACTGCCAAAACTTGTTTCTTGTCTGGTGAGAACAATGGTTGTCCTCCTGACTCAGGATCAACTATGCTCAGTCGTTCGTGGGCCAATATCGCGCTGCCACCACAGTAAATACCACTCCAGTCAGGTCCGCGATGACGGATCTTCTGGCTCATCTTCAGCGCTTTATTACGTAATTCCTGGGTTTGTTCCTTCACATTAAAAATACCTACGATTCCACACATAATACATAAATTAAAAACATGACACTTTGTTATTTTCTGGGTGCAAAATTACGACATTTTGAAAGTAAAAGATAGGTGTTTGGTATCGTTTTGATTATAATTATTTTGTTTTGTTATCCTTTTGTGTTATGGTGTGTGGGTTTGCTTACAATTTGAAAGAAAAAAGGTGTGTTTTTCTTATGATTTGTTATTTTCTGTCAAATTGAAGATGTTTTTGGTTAGAATTCCTTGCCTTTTTACCCTTTTCGTAGTACCTTTGCAACCGCAAACTAAGGATAATGGAGAAAAATAGAATAATATGGCATTAGTAAACGACCACTTTCTGAAACTGCCGAACAACTACCTGTTCGCCGACATCGCCAAAAAGGTAAATGCTTTTAAAGCCATGCATCCCAAAGTAGACGTTATATCGCTGGGTATCGGTGATGTGACCCAACCGCTGGCTCCAGCTGTCATTGAGGCTATCCATAAAGCTGCCGACGAGATGGCTACAAGTCAGGGTTTCCGCGGCTATGGACCTGAGCAGGGTTATGACTTTCTGCGTGATGCTATTCTGAAGAATGATTTCCTGCCGCGAGGCATTCATCTTGATCGCGATGAGGTATTTATTAATGACGGTGCCAAGAGTGATACTGGTAATATTCAGGAATTGATCCGTTGGGATAACTCCATAGGTGTCACAGATCCTATTTATCCTGTATATATCGATTCGAATGTAATGATAGGACGTGCAGGATGGAAAGGGGAGGATGGACGTTGGAGTAATGTCATGTATATGCCATGTAATGCAGAAAACGGTTTTGTGCCCAAGCTCCCAGACCATCGTGTGGATGTCGTTTATCTGTGCTATCCAAATAATCCTACTGGTACAGTCATCTCAAAAGAGGAGTTGCGTAAGTGGGTTAACTATGCATTGAAGAATGATGCTCTTATTTTCTATGATGCAGCATATCAGGCTTATATTCAAGACGATAAGATTCCTCATTCAATCTATGAAATAAGAGGGGCGCGGAAGTGCGCTATAGAATTCCATTCATATTCTAAGACCGCTGGTTTTACTGGTATAAGATGTGGATATACCATCGTTCCCAAAGACGTTACAGCTGCCACACTCACAGGTGAGCGTATTCCTCTTAATCCTCTGTGGTATCGTCGCCAATGTACGAAATTCAATGGTACGAGCTATATCTCTCAGCGTGCTGCTGAAGCCATATATACACCAGAAGGCAAAGAACAGATCAAGGCTACCATCAATTATTATATGGATAATGCCAAGAAGATGCTGACCACATTACGCAGCCTGGGATTTGAGTGCTATGGTGGTGAGAATGCACCATATATCTGGGCCAAGACTCCAGAGACCAGCAGTTCATGGAAATTCTTTGAGGAGATGCTTTATGGAGCCCATGTGGTATGTACTCCTGGTGTCGGCTTCGGTCCTGCAGGAGAGGGATATGTGCGCTTTACCGCTTTCGGCAGTCATGAAAAAACGGATGAGGCACTCGACCGCATCCGTCAATGGCTGAAAAAATAAGCCTTTATAGGTTTTATTCGTCGTCTTCTTCCATTGGCAACAGATTTGTCATTGCCAATTGCCTGTTGATGGCAGAATGGAAGGAGATGATACTTTCTGATCGGGCCAGACCCAGTGGCTGAAGCTTATCGTGAATTATGGTCAACAAATGGTGATTGTTGGCGGCATAGATCTTGATAAACAGATCATAGTCTCCTGTTGTGTAGTGGCATTCCACTACTTCCGGAATCTCTTTCAGTTTCTCTACCACAGAGTCGAATGCCTCGGGGTGTTTCAGATTCAGGCCGATAAAAGCACATGTCTCGAAACCGACCTTTTCTGGGTCAATGATAAACTGGGAGCCTTTGAGGATTCCCATCGATGTAAGCTTTTGTATACGCTGGTGAATGGCTGCACCACTCACACCACATGCTCTTGCCACCTCTAGAAAGGGGATTCGGGCATCTTCGGATATCAGTTTTAATATCTGTTTATCCAGTTGATCAAGTAATTGTCGAGACATATTGCTAGTTTTTGTTATATGGGTGCAAAATTAGCAACAAATCTCGACAATACCAACAAAATTGCGAAAAAAATGCATTTTTTATTGATAGGAGAGGTAAAGATAGTTGGTTTGGGCAGGATATTCTGCTGCCAAAGTGTCTATCTGATTGACAGTCGGGACGATGCCGAGGGCCTTGCGCCATTTGCGGACGGTAAGACCTGCCTCTGCCATCTTCATCCGGTTTTCCAAGCCTATGGCACGGCCTATCTGGAAGTCGGAGAAACCGTAAATCTTGGCAGCTCTTAGTAGCGGGAAGATTTCCGGCGACCTGAGATACTCCATGAATTCGCTGGGTTCCATATACTCCGACACCTCAGAAAGCAGGGCGTTCTCCTTCAGCTGCTGATCGATATCGACGATGTGCTTCAGTTTCTCGAGGAACCAGCGGTCAATCATCGTCAGTTGATGTATCTGCTCCACGGTATAGCCAATCTTCAATGCTTTCGATACGACGAAGATACGCATATCCGTCGGCTCGCGCAGCGACTTTTCAATATCAGGAATCTTGATCTCGTGATTCTCGACAAAGCCATGCATGCCCTGGCCAATCATGCGCAAGCCCTTCTGCAGAGCCTCTTCAAAAGTACGTCCGATGGCCATCACCTCGCCGACGCTCTTCATCGACGAACCCAGTTCGCGCTTCACGCCATGGAACTTCGTGAGATCCCAGCGAGGAATCTTTACTACTACATAGTCGAGAGCTGGTTCGAAGAAGGCAGAGGTGGTCTTGGTAACTGAGTTCTTCAGGTCAAAGAGGCCGTAGCCGAGTCCTAATTTGGCAGCAACAAACGCCAATGGATAGCCCGTAGCCTTCGATGCCAATGCCGACGAGCGCGACAGTCGGGCGTTGACCTCGATGACGCGATAGTCTTCGCTGTTGGGGTCGAGGGCATACTGCACGTTACACTCGCCCACGATGCCGATATGGCGGATAATCTTGATGGCCAGCGCGCGCAGTTTGTGGTACTCGCTGTTCGAGAGCGTCTGACTTGGTGCGACGACGATACTCTCGCCCGTATGGATGCCCAGCGGGTCGAAATTCTCCATGTTACAGACTGTGATGCAGTTGTCGAAGCGGTCGCGCACCACCTCGTACTCTATCTCCTTCCAACCTTTCAGCGACTTCTCCACCAGAACCTGCGGAGAGAATGAGAAGGCTTCTTCGGCTTGTGCCAGCAACTGTTCGTCGTTGTCGCAGAAACCGCTGCCGAGACCGCCGAGGGCGTAGGCGGCACGCAGTATCACGGGGAAGCCCAGCTCGTGTGCTGCCTTTTGTACTTCTTCGATTGTATTGCAAGCCTCACTCTTGATGGTCTTCACGCCAATCTCGTCGAGACGCTTCACAAACAGGTCGCGGTCTTCCGTATCGATGATGGCCTGCACGGGAGTACCCAGCACCTCGACGCCATATTTCTCTAATATACCCTTTTCATACAGCTCTACACCACAGTTCAAAGCCGTCTGTCCGCCAAACGACAACAGGATACCGTCGGGGCGCTCCTTTTCGATGACGCGCTCCACGAACGCGGGTGTCACGGGTTGGAAATATACTGTATCGGCCACATCTTTAGACGTCTGCACCGTAGCGATGTTGGGGTTGATGAGTACCGAATGGATGCCCTCTTCCTTCAGGGCTTTCAGCGCCTGGGCACCACTATAGTCGAACTCACCAGCCTGTCCTATCTTCAACGCTCCTGAACCCAGGAGCAATACCTTTTTTATCTCTTTCCTATCCATCATCCTAACATTTTTACAAATTCATCAAACATCCATTCCGTATCGGTTGGTCCGCTACATGCTTCTGGGTGAAACTGTGCCGACATCCAGGGATTCGACTTGTGACGGATGCCCTCGTTCGAGCCGTCGTTCATGTTCACGAATAGCGGTTCCCAGTCGTTGGGGAGTGTAGAGTCATCTACTGCATAACCGTGATTCTGACTGGTGATGAAGCAACGGTTCGTGCCTACCTCACGTACTGGTTGGTTGTGTGAGCGATGGCCGTATTTCAGCTTGTAGGTCTTCGCTCCAGCAGCACGAGCCAGCAGTTGATTGCCGAGACAGATGCCCATGCAAGGTCTTACCTCTTTATTATTCAGGAACGTACGGATATGCTCCATCGTCTTGCCACATTGTTCCGGGTCGCCAGGACCGTTGGCCAAGAAAAGACCATCGAACTCCAATTGGTTGAAGTCGTAGTCCCAAGGCACTCGAATCACCTCCATGCCACGTCTAATCAGACAACGGATAATATTGGCCTTCACGCCGCAATCGACTAAGACTACGCGCTTGCCAGCACCCTCGTTGTAGGTAATTACTTCCTTGCAGCTTACTTTCTCCACCCAATTTACTGAACCGTAGTCCTGTTCCGTTTGCTGCGATTCCATCCCAGCTCCCTCAATGACTACGCGTCCCATCATCACTCCGTGTTCACGGAGCACTTTCGTCAGTCTTCGTGTATCAATCCCTGATATTCCAGGAACCTTTTCGCGCTTCAGCCATGAGGCCAGCGACTCCTTTGCATTCCAATGTGAATACTGCTCACTATAATCGGCCACGACGATTGCTTTTGGATGGATGCGGTCACTCTCCATAAATAGCGGGAGTCCGTCTTCGCCGATGCCCGTATCAGGCACGCCGTAGTTGCCTATCAGCGGAAAGGTCGTCACCAGTATCTGTCCTGCATAGCTGGGGTCTGTCAGACTCTCAGGATAGCCCGTCATGGCGGTGTTGAACACCACCTCGCCTACGGTTTCACCTTCAAATCCAAACGACCAACCACAGAATACAGTGCCGTCGCTGAGTATCAATTTTGCTTCTTTTTTCATCATTTATTTATTTGAAGTTTGCTGTCAATATAGTTCACGAATGCCTGGTTGACGAGACGTGTACCGCCAGGGGTGGGGTAGTGGCCGGTAAAATACCAGTCGCCAGGATGGTTGGGACAAGCCTCATGTAGTCCCTCGATGCTTTGGAACACCAGTTCGATGGGGGCCTGCATGTTCTTTGGACGCAACATCTCCACAATCTTCTCGTTGATTTCCTCGACGGTAAACGGCTCGTAGAGCGCACGGACATGATTATCAGTCTGAGGATCGCGCTTGCAGGCTAAATAGACATCGTTCACCATCTGCCACATGCCGCGTTCCTCGATGAGGGCCATCGTGGCACGGAAGGCGCAGAACTCTTCCAGACGAGGCATGTCGATGCCGTAATAATCAGGATACCGAATCTGGGGCGAACTCGACACCATGACAATCTTCTTGGGATGCAGACGGTCGAGAATCTTGAAGATGCTCTCTCTTAAGGTGGTGCCGCGGACTATCGAGTCGTCGATAATCACCAGATTGTCCTCGTAGGGGCGCAACGAACCGTAGCTGATGTCATAGACGTGAGCCGCAAGGTCGTTGCGCTCTGTGTTGGCAGAGATAAACGTGCGAAGCTTGATGTCCTTCCATACCACTTTCTCTGTGCGCACATCACCATGCAGCTTACGGAAACCATCTGTCATGCCATAGAAGGCCACCTCGGCGGTATTGGGGATATATGAAAAGACTGTATTCTCCACATCGCCATCGACGGCTTTCAGGATGGCTGGCGTCAGCTGTTCACCAAGGCGTTTGCGTTCCTGATAGATGTCGCGATCTGAACCTCGGCTGAAGTAGATGCGCTCAAACGAGCATGCACTCAACTTCTGTGCAGGCATAATCTGCTCCAGATGACTCTCGCCGTTGCGACACACAATAAGTGCCTCGCCAGGCTTCAGCTCGTGGATGTCTTCGCATTGCAGGTCGAAGGTGGTCTGCAGCACGGGGCGTTCGCTGGCGAGGGCGATAATCTCGTCGTCGCGATAATAGAATGCCGGACGAATCCCCCAAGGGTCGCGCACGCTGAACATCTCGCCGCTACCCGTCAGTCCGCACATCACGTAGCCGCCATCGTAGTGCTCCATCGTCTTCCGCAGCACGTTGGCCATCTCCACGTGGTCGTCGATATATCGCGTGATGTCGAGTCCTTCAAGTCCCTTCGCCTTGGCCTCATCAAACAGCCGCTCCACCTCACGGTCCAGGCGGTGGCCCATCAGTTCGAGCGTGATGTACGAGTCGCCATAGATGCGCGGCGACTGCCCCTGCGAGGTCAGAAACTGAAAGACCTCGTCGATGTTCGTCATGTTGAAGTTGCCACACAGACAGAGGTTCTTGGCGCGCCAGTTGTTACGACGCAGGAAGGGATGCACAAACGTCAGTCCGCTCTTGCCTGTCGTCGAATAGCGCAGGTGACCCATCAGCAGTTCTCCGGCCATTTCTTGTGTAACGCGAGAAAAAATCTCCGTGATGGCATCCTTGCCCTCGGCCTTCTCGCGGAACATATACTCCGTGCCTGGTTCATTATTCAGACTGACAGAGGCGATACCAGCACCTTCCTGACCGCGATTGTGCTGCTTCTCCATCATCAGATAGAGCTTGTTGAATCCGTAGGCCCACGTGCCGTATTTCTTTTCGTAGTAGTCCAGCGGCTTCAGCAGACGAATCATCGCCACGCCACATTCATGTTTTAACTGTTCCATATCAGATGCAAGCCTTGATGAACGACATGAACAGCGGATGCGGATGCAGTACCGTTGACGAGTATTCTGGGTGGAACTGCGTGCCGATGTACCAGCGCTTGTCGGGTATCTCGACGATTTCCACAAGGTTTGCCGCAGGATTGATACCCACGCACTTCATACCCTTCGCCTCGTATTCCTCTTTATAGGTGTTGTTGAACTCGTAGCGATGTCTATGTCTCTCACTAATCAGCGCCTCTTCGCCATAAGCCTCATACACACGGCTGCCTTTCTGCAGTTCGCACTCAAACGCTCCCAGTCGCATCGTGCCGCCCATCTGTGTGATGCTCTTCTGCTCCTCCATGATGTCGATGACGTTGTGCGGCGTCTGCGTGTCCATTTCGCGACTGTTGGCATCCTTGTAGCCCAACACATTGCGGGCAAACTCAATGACCATCATCTGCATACCCAGACAGATGCCGAAGGTAGGAATATCGTTGTTGCGCGTGTATTCTGCGGCAATAATCTTGCCCTCGATGCCTCGTTGTCCGAAACCAGGACAGATGATGATGCCCGCCATACCGTCGAGCTTCTCGGCTACGTTGTTACGACTGATCTCCTCGCTATTAATGAAGTGCAGCCGTGCCTTCACGTCGTTGTAGATACCAGCCAGATTCAGACTCTCGCGAATGCTCTTGTAGGCATCCTGCAGGTCGTATTTACCCACCAGTCCGATATGCACCTCGCGCTTGGCATTACGTTGCTTGTCGAGGAAGTCGTGCCAGGACTTCATGGCTGGCGTCTCGCCTACGGGAATGCCAATCTTTCGCATGATGGCGGCATCCAAGCCCTGCTTCTGCATACTCACCGGCACCTCGTAGATGCTCGGCATGTCCTCGCTCTGCACCACGCACTCCAGATCTACGTTACAGAAAGACGCCACCTTCAGGCGCATAGAGTCGTCGAGGTGGCGTTCTGTTCTAAGAACCAGAATGTCGGGTTGAATACCCATGCCTTGGAGTTCTTTTACCGAGTGTTGCGTTGGTTTCGTTTTTAGCTCGTCAGCAGCTTTAAGATAAGGTACGTATGTAAGATGTACACATACTGCATCCCGTCCCAGCTGCCATCGTAGCTGTCGTATGGCCTCCATAAACGGAGCACTCTCTATGTCGCCGATAGTTCCGCCTACCTCTGTTATAACAAAGTCCAGTCGTTCATCTTTAACATCTTGGCGCAGCATGCGTCTCTTGATCTCGTCTGTGATGTGTGGTACAACCTGAATCGTCTTGCCCAGATAGTCGCCGTGACGCTCATGATCTATCACAGTCTTGTATATACGACCTGTTGTGATAGAATTGTTGCGTGTAGTATGGATACCTGTAAATCTTTCGTAATGCCCCAGGTCAAGGTCTGTCTCAAAACCATCCTCCGTCACATAGCACTCGCCGTGCTCGTAGGGGTTTAGTGTGCCCGGGTCGATGTTAATATACGGGTCGAACTTCTGGATAGTGACTTTATAGCCACGTGCCTGCAGCAGTTTACCGATGCTGGCAGAGATGATGCCTTTGCCAAGCGAGGAAACCACGCCGCCCGTAACGAATATGTATTTTGTTTCCATAAATAAGAATATGTATTTATGGGCTGCAAAATTACTGATTATTCCTTAATTATAAAAGGTTTTACCTCCATTTCAAGATAGAAAACCATGCAAATTTATTATTTGTTAATTATTTGTGGTGCCAAAATTATGAATTGTAAGCAAAATCGGGAGATAAGCTTACAGATTGACAGTTTGTGGAAAAATAAAGAATAAAACGTCAACAAGATTTCTTAATATTATTGCAAAATGTCATACCTTTGCAGCGGATTTGGACAAAAAGATAGTAAAAGTAGGGATAATATGACAAAATGTAAACTTCAAACAAGAAATCAAGGACTTTATCAGTCAGACTTCGAGCATGATGCTTGTGGTGTGGGAATGGTTGTGAACATACACGGCGGCAAGAGTCATGAACTGGTGGACAACGCGCTAAGGGTGCTGGAAAACATGGAGCATCGCGGAGCTGAGACTCGCGATAAGACTGGCGATGGTGCCGGTATCATGCTGCAGATTCCGCACGAGTTTATCCTGTTGCAGGGTATTCCTGTGCCTGAGAAAGGTAAATATGGTACGGGATTGGTGTTCCTGCCAAAAGACGAGAAAGCGCAACAGGAGATTCTGAGTGTGATGATCGAGGAGATAGAGCGCGAGGGACTGCAGTTGATGCATCTTCGCGCAGTGCCTACAAACCCTGAGGTTCTTGGTGCGGCAGCTCGCGAAGTGGAGCCAGACATTAAACAGATTTTCGTGACAGGCATCGCTGATGATCAGGTACCGGTGTTCGAGCGTATCTTATATAAGGTTCGCAAAAGAATTGAAAATCGTATCGACAACGAGGACTTTTATATCTGCTCGTTGTCTAACAAGAATATCATTTATAAGGGAATGCTGACAAGCGGACAGTTGCGTCGCTACTTCCCTGATCTTTCGAACGACTATTTTACAAGCGGACTGGCGCTGGTACATTCAAGATTCTCAACCAATACATTTCCAAAATGGAAACTAGCCCAGCCCTTCCGTTTGTTAGCCCACAACGGAGAGATTAATACCATTCGTGGAAACCGCGGTTGGATGAAGGCTCGCGAGAGTGTGCTGAACAGTGAGGCACTGGGCGATATCAAGGACCTGCGCCCCATCGTACAGGAGGGTATGAGCGACTCTGCATCGCTGGACAATGTATTTGAGTTCCTGATGCTGAGCGGCCTCTCATTGCCACAGGCGATGGCTATCCTGGTGCCTGAGAGCTTTAATGACAAGAACCCCATCAGCGAGGACCTGAAGGCCTTCTACGAGTATCACTCTATCCTGATGGAGCCTTGGGACGGTCCTGCTGCTTTGCTGTTTAGCGATGGCCGCTATGCAGGCGGTATGCTCGACAGAAATGGTCTTCGCCCCAGTCGCTACACCATCACCAAACAGGGTATGATGGTAGTAGCTAGCGAGGTTGGCGTAATGGACTTTGAACCAAGCGATGTGGTAAGCAAAGGTCGTCTGCAGCCAGGAAAGATTCTGCTGATTGACACCCAGGAGGGTAAGATCTACTACGACGGTGAGATCAAGGAGCAGTTGGCTAAGGCACATCCTTATCGCGAGTGGTTGAACGAGAACCGCGTGCAGCTGGAGAAGTTGAAGAGCGGTCGTAAGGTTGACAACTCAGTAAACAACTTCGAAGAGAAACTCGTCACCTTCGGCTTTGGTCAGGAGGATATCGACAAGACCATTGTCCCAATGGCGACAGCTGGTCAGGAACCTGTAGCTGCGATGGGTAACGATACACCGTTGGCAGTTATCTCAGACCGTCCTCAGGTGCTGTTCAACTATTTCCGTCAGCAGTTTGCACAGGTGACGAACCCTGCCATCGACCCTATCCGCGAGGAACTGGTGATGAGTCTGACAGAATACATCGGCGCCGTTGGAACCAACATCCTGACGCCCGATGCCTCGAACTGTAAGATGGTGCGCCTGCCACAGCCTGTGCTCACAAATACACAACTTGATATACTTTGTAATATCCGCTATAAAGGCTTTAACACCAAGAAGCTGCCTATCCTCTTTGAAATGAGTAAGGGTGAGGAAGGCTTGCGTCAGGCATTAGACAATCTATGTCATCAAGCTGAGGCCAGTGTTGACGAGGGTGTTAACTACATCATCTTGAGCGATCGTGATATCGATGATACACATGCTGCCATCCCATCGCTATTGGCTGTTTCTGCTGTGCATCACCATCTGATTTCTGTAGGTAAGCGCGTACAGACAGCCCTGGTTGTTGAGAGCGGAGAGATTCGCGAGGTGATGCACGCTGCATTGTTGTTGGGCTATGGTGCAAGTGCATTGTGCCCTTATATGACTTTTGCTATTCTTGACGATTTGGTAAAGAAGAACAAGATTCAGGAGGAATATGCTACGGCTGAGAAAAACTACATCAAGGCAGTAGATAAGGGTCTGAAGAAGATTATGTCGAAGATGGGTATATCAACCATCCGCAGCTATCGTGGTGCCAAGATTTTCGAGAGCATCGGACTGAGCGAGGACCTGTTACGCCGTTACTTCGGTACAGAGGTGAGCACCATCGGTGGTGTAGGCTTGAAGGAGATTGCACGCGATGCTATCCGACTGCATGAGCAGGCCAAGGAGCAGACCATGCTGCAGAATCAAGGCCAGTTTGCTTGGCGCAAGGATGGTATCAAGCACGCTTGGAACCCTGAGACCATCGCTCAGTTGCAGTTGGCCACCCGTCAGGGTAACTACGATAAATTCAAGGCTTGGGCAAAGATAGTCGATGAGAAGGAGAACCCAATCTTCATTCGCGACTTCTTCAAGTTCAAGAAGGCTGCCAAACCTACACCTATCGACGAGGTGGAGCCTGTTGAGAGCATCGTGAAGCATTTTGTTACTGGTGCTATGAGCTTCGGTGCTCTGAGTATCGAGGCCCACGAGGCTTTGGCACTCGCCATGAATAAGCTGGGTGCACGCTCGAATACAGGTGAGGGTGGTGAGGACAACGCCCGCTATCACTCAGAAGTGGATGGTGTGAGCCTGAGTTCAAAGACCAAGCAGATTGCATCAGGACGTTTTGGTGTGACAGCCGAGTATCTGGTGAATGCCGAGGAGATACAGATAAAGGTGGCACAGGGTGCTAAGCCTGGTGAGGGTGGACAGTTGCCTGGTTTCAAGGTCAACGAGATCATCGCCAAGACACGTAATGCTATTCCTGGCATCTCGCTCATCTCGCCTCCACCTCATCACGATATCTATTCTATCGAGGATTTGGCACAGCTCATCTTCGACCTGAAGAATATCAACCCAACAGCTGCCGTCAGCGTAAAACTGGTAGCTGAGAGTGGGGTAGGAACCATCGCTGCTGGTGTAGCCAAAGCTAAGGCCGATCTGATTGTTATCAGTGGTGCCGAGGGTGGTACGGGTGCTTCGCCCGCCAGCAGTATGCGATTCGCAGGAATATCTCCTGAAATTGGTTTAGCGGAAACGCAGCAAACGCTGGTTATCAATGGTTTAAGAAATCAGGTTAGACTTCAGACGGATGGTCAGTTGAAGACCGCTAAGGATGTGATTGTTATGGCTATGTTGGGCGCCGACGAGTTCTCGTTTGGTACGCTGCCCCTGATTGTGCTGGGTTGTGTGATGATGCGTAAGTGTAATACCAATACCTGTCCGATGGGTGTGGCCACCCAGAACCCGGAGTTGCGCAAGCATTTCGAGGGACGTGCAGAATACGTGGTGAACTTCTTCACCTTCCTGGCCGAGCAGGTACGCGAGTACCTCAGCGAAATCGGTGTGAAGAGCCTGAAGGAGATTATTGGTCACACTGAACTTATCGAAGTAAATACCACCAACGCTACTGATAAGCAGAAGACCATCGACTTCGCCCGTCTGCTTCACAAGCCTGAGACTGAAAAAAATCTCTATTGGGATCGTGGCGCATTTACAAAGGTCAGCGGCGTGAAGGACGAGGAGATTATCCGTGCTGCCGAGAAGGCTATCAACGATGGCGAGGAGGTGACACTCGACTACGCCATCAAGAATACAGATCGTGCCGTTACCACCATGCTCAGTGGTGTCATTGCCAAGAAATATGGCGAGGCTGGTCTGCCTGATAACACCATCAACATCAAGTTCAAGGGCTCAGCCGGACAGAGCTTTGGTGCTTTCGCCGTTCACGGACTGAACCTGAAACTCGAGGGCGAGTGTAACGACTACTTCGGAAAAGGACTTTCAGGAGGTCGCATCTCGATTCTTCCGCCTGCCCGTTCTAATGAGGACTTCAAGGCCGAGGAGAATATCATTGCTGGTAACACCGGTCTCTACGGCGCAACGAGCGGCGAACTTTATATCAACGGTAAGGTGGGTGAGCGCTTCGGCGTGCGTAACTCTGGTGCTATCGCCGTTATCGAGGGTGCTGGCGACCACTGTTGTGAGTATATGACTGGTGGTCGTGTGGTAGTACTGGGCAAGACAGGTCGTAACTTCGCTGCTGGTATGAGTGGTGGTGTGGCCTACGTCTACGACCCCGACCACTCGTTCGACTACTTCTGCAACATGGATATGGTAGAGCTTGGACTCGTTGAGGACAGCGTTAGTCGCAAGGAACTGCTCGAGCTCATCCGTCAGCACTATCTGCACACAGGCTCTGCCCTCGCAGGGCGTATGCTCGACGACTGGCAGCGCTATGTCCAGGACTTCATCCAGGTAGTACCTATCGAGTACAAACGCGTGCTGCAGGAAGAGCAGAACAAGAAACTTCAAGAAAAAATTGCAAACATCCAAAGAGACTATTAATCATGGGAAATCCAAAAGCATTTTTAGAGATACACCGCCAGGAGGCGGGTTACCGTCCGATTCACGATAGAATCCACGACTTTGGCGAGGTGGAGCAGACGCTCAACACTCGCGAACGTAAACTGCAGGCTTCACGCTGTATGGACTGTGGCGTGCCTTTCTGCCACTGGGCCTGTCCGCTGGGCAACAAAGCTCCTGAGTGGAATGACGCACTATATAAAGGTGATTGGGAATTGGCTTACCGCTTGCTGAATAGTACTAACCCCTTCCCAGAGTTCACTGGCCGTATCTGTCCCGCTCTGTGCGAGAAGGCCTGTGTACTGAACCGTTTCAACCACGAGCCTACTACGAACCGCGAAGACGAGTGTGCCATCACGGAGGCTGCCTTCCGCGAGGGATTCATCCAGCCTAAAACCGACATCGAGCGTAATGGCAAGAGGGTGGCTGTCATCGGCGCGGGACCTGCCGGACTCGCTGCTGCCAACGACCTTAACCTGATGGGCTACAGCGTTACGGTCTTCGAGAAGAACGAAGCCGCAGGTGGGCTCCTGCGCTACGGCATCCCTAACTTTAAGCTCAATAAGGCCATCATCGATCGCCGCATCAAGCTGCTGGAGCAGGAGGGTATCGAGTTTAAGTATAATCAGGATATCTCTGATCCTGCATCGATTGCGCCCGATTTCGATGCCGTTGTCATCTCTACAGGTACACCAACGGCTCGTGATCTGAAGGCCCCGGGCAGAGAGCTCAAAGGCGTTCATTTCGCCCTCGAGATGCTCTCTCAGCAGAACCGCGTTCTCGCTGGTATGGAGTTTGGCAAGGACGAGCGTGTTACTGCCAAGGGTAAGGATGTGCTTGTAATCGGTGGTGGCGATACTGGCAGCGATTGTATTGGTACCGCTCATCGTCAGGGTTGTAAGAGCGTCACTCAGATTGAGATTATGCCTAAGCCTGTGGAAGGTCCTGAGGACCCGCAGAACCCCTGGCCAAACTGGCCTCGCACCCTCAAGACAACCTCAAGTCACGAGGAAGGCTGTACCCGTCGTTGGAACATCAACACCCTGGAGTTCTTAGGCGAGAATGGTAAACTGACAGGCGTAAAGGTTCAGGAGATTGACTGGAAGCCAAACCCAGAGGGTGGTCGCCCCATCATGGTAGAAAAGGGCAAACCTGAGATTATCAAGGCCGAACTCGTGCTGCTGGCTATGGGATTCCTCAAGCCTGAGCATCCGGAGTATCCAGAGAATGTCTTCGTCTGTGGCGACTCTGCCAATGGCGCCTCTCTCGTAGTTCGTGCTATGGCCAGCGGCAAGCAGACAGCTCAGAAAGTCAATCAATATTTGTCAAAATGAGTAAGATCCATTTCACCAAGATGCACGGCTGCGGCAACGACTATATCTACGTCGACACCATGCAGTACTCTATTGCCGATCCCGTCCAGGCATCCATCCTTTGGAGTGATCGTCACAAGGGCATCGGCAGCGACGGATTGGTATTGATTGATAAGTCACCAATCCCAGAGGCTGATTACAGCATGCGTATCTTCAATGCCGACGGCTCTGAGGCGATGATGTGCGGCAATGCCTCGCGGTGTATAGGAAAGTATCTCTACGAGCGGGGCCTGACAACACAGACAAAAATACGATTGCTTACAAATTCTGGTATAAAGACGCTCAACCTCCACGTCAGTGATGGCGTGGTGGAGAGCGTTACCGTCGATATGGGTGAACCCCAACTCGAAAACCCGGAGCAGTTCGTGATTTCGCGCGGGCTGGATAGAGGTACTTTTGTATCTATGGGCAACCCCCATTACGTCATCTTCACAGACAATGTGGATCAGGTGGGCGAAACGGGACGCGCGCTTGAGTTTCATCCGGCCTTTCCACAGCGTTGCAATATCGAGTTCGCTCGCATCGAGGGCGATGATGTCATCCGCACACGCGTCTGGGAACGTGGCAGCGGCATTACCCAGGCCTGTGGTACTGGTGCATGTGCCACTGCTGTAGCCGCTGCACTGACAGGTCGTGCTGGTCGCCATTCGCAGATTGTCATGGATGGTGGCATCCTAAGTATCGAATGGCGAGAGAGCGATAATCACGTCTATATGACTGGTCCCGCCACCTTAGTCTTTGAAGGCGAAATTGAATTGTAGTTTTTATTAGTACAATATCGAGAGCATCCGACAAATAACGGATGCTCTTTTTTATGCTTTTTGTGTGCGATAACAATTTCTGATAAATTGATAGATTTTAAGTGCAAATTGCTTGCAAAGTGTAAGTAATATACTTTTTGTTCTTACAATTCGTTAGTTGTGTACGTTTTTAACAAACAAAACGAAAGTAAAATAGGAAATATTTGAGCAAAGTGTCGTACCTTTGCACTGTAAAAATAACAAATTGTAACCCAACGAGAGGGTTTAGTATTAATTTAATAAGGTAAAAAGGTATGAAAAAGATTGAAGCAATTATCCGCAAGACGAAGTTCGAGGAGGTGAAAGCTGCTTTGCTGTCATCCGACATCGACTGGTTTGAGTACCACGACGTGCATGGCATCGGCCAGAGCCGTCAGGAGCGTATATATCGTGGAGTCCAGTATTCAACCGACGTCATCGAGCGCGTTGCCATCACCATCGTTTGTCGCGACATCATTGTCGATCCGACTGTAAAGGTGATTCTGCAGGTAGCCCATACGGGTGAGGTAGGCGACGGACGTATCTTCGTGAGTGATGTGATTGACACATGGTCTATCCGTACTGGCGAGAACGGTGACACGGTACTTCGTGATAAGAAGTAGTTAAGAAGTTATGGAGTTAAGTAGTTAAGTAGTAGAATTTAGATTTTCAGGATTATGAACGAAATTGGATTATCACTCGATACTGTATGGATGCTGTTGGCAGCCATGTTGGTTTTCTGGATGCAGCCGGGCTTTGCGCTGTGTGAAGCAGGTTTTACGCGTAGTAAGAACACGGCTAACATCCTGATGAAGAACTTTGTCGACTTTATGTTCGGCTCGTTGTTATTCTTCTTCCTCGGCTTCGGCTTTATGTTCGGAAGCGATGCGCTGGGAGGTTTTATAGGTATGCCCAACTGGGGCGACCTGAGTTTCTATTCTGGCGACCTGCCCGTAGAGGGTTTCCTGATTTTCGAGACGGTTTTCTGTGCCACCTCTGCCACCATCGTCAGTGGTGCTATGGCTGAGCGCACGAAGTTCTCGATGTACCTTATTTATAGTGCAGTCATCTCGCTGTTCATCTATCCCATTGAAGGACACTGGACATGGGGCGGTGGCTGGCTCTGCAACGATGCTGCCGACGGGTTTATGATGACCACGTTTGGCGACGTGTTCCACGATTTCGCGGGTTCTGCCATCGTACATAGCGTAGGTGGTGTACTGGCTCTGATTGGTGCTTTGGCACTTGGTCCCCGTGTAGGAAAATACAGCGATGATAAAAAGAGCCGTGCTATTCCTGGCCACAACCTGGCAATGGCTGCCCTGGGTGTATTCATCCTCTGGCTCGGATGGTTTGGTTTCAACCCCGGCTCACAGTTGGCAGCCAGTGGTGAGGTGAACCGCATCGCGATCTCTCATGTGTTCCTGACCACAAACCTCGCTGCAGCTGCAGGTGGTGTCGCTACGATGTTCCTCACCTATGTTAAATATGGCAAGCCCTCGCTCTCACTGACGCTGAACGGTGTTCTGGCAGGTCTCGTAGGTATCACGGCAGGTTGTGATCTCGTATCACCCGTTGGAGCCATCATCATTGGTCTCGTCTGTGGTATCGTATTAGTTTATGCCATCGAGTTTATCGACCACAAGCTGCATATCGACGATCCCGTTGGTGCCAGCTCAGTACATGGTGTCTGTGGTATTCTGGGTACGCTGATGACAGGTCTGCTGTCTACTTCTAACGGTGCTTTCTATGGTCACGGCTGGGGATTCTTCGGTGCTGAGTGCTTCGGCATCCTGGTCATCGACCTCTGGGCTGCCGCCTGTGGCTTCGCTCTGTTCTATGGCATCAAGAAACTGCACGGTCTGCGCGTCGACAAGCGCATTGAAGAGGAAGGCCTCGACGTTTATGAGCATGGAGAACTGTGCTATAACTGAGAATTGAAAAATTGAAGAATTTAAAAATTGAAGAATTGAAAAATTGAAGTTATGAAAAAGATTGTTTTAATGGCGATGATGATCGCTACAGGATATAGTGCTACGGCGCAGGATGAGATAGAGACAACGGTAGCGGCCGATTTCGTAAGTAGTTATGTCTGGCGTGGCTTGGATTGTGGAAGCGTTGCCGTACAGCCTACACTCGGCATTGGCTACAAAGGGCTTTCGCTCTCGGCATGGGGCAGTTACGGACTGACAAACTCTGACGATGTGAAGGAATTCGACCTCACACTGGCTTATACCACAGGAGGTTTTAATATCGGTATCACAGACTATTGGTTCAGTGCTGGACTCGATCCTGATGCACGTTATTTCAAGTACGATGCCCATGGCACGAACCACGTCTTCGAGGCTAACATCGGTTACGACTTCGGTCCACTCAGCCTACAGTGGTTTACAAACTTTGCAGGCAACGATGGCCTTAACAAGAACGGTAAACGGGCGTATAGCAGTTACATGGAAGTAGCTGTCCCATTCCGCCTTGCTACAGTCGACTGGACTGCTACGGCCGGTGCCGTTCCTTTTGCCACGACGTCATACGGCACAAACGGCTTTGCGGTGACCAACCTGTCACTGAAAGCCACGAAGGAAATAAAAGTAACGGACACGTTCTCTATACCCGTCTTTGGACAGGTGGTAGGCAATCCATGCTCACAGAATGCATACCTGGTCTTTGGGTTTACGCTGCAGCCTTGATCTTTCCAGGTAACGAAATGATAGTTTTTGGGTGCAAAATATTAGCAAATAGAAAGTAAAGCGTATCTTAAATTCACAAACAGTAAGTTTGTAGGGTATTTAACAAACAAATAGTAAGCTTTTTTAAGGTTTCTGCGACAAATTGTAGTACCTTTGCACCATCAAACATGCAAATTGACATTATTAATTAAAATAAGTATCATTATGGAAGCATTAAGATTTCAGGTTGTCGGCGAGGCGTTCAAGAAGAAGCCGCTCGACGTAAAAACACCAAGTGCAAGACCTTATGAGTATTTTGGCAAGAAGGTCTTCAATCGTGAGAAGATGTACAAGTACCTGCCGAAGCAGGTCTATGAGAAGATGATAGACGTGATGGACAATGGTGCCCGTCTGGATCGTGACATTGCCGACGCTGTGGCTGCCGGTATGAAGCAATGGGCCGTAGAGAATGGCGTCACCCACTATACACACTGGTTCCAGCCTCTGACAGAAGGTACCGCCGAGAAGCACGACTCGTTTATCGAGCACGACGGCAAGGGTGGTATGGTGGAAGAGTTCACAGGTAAGCTGCTCGTTCAGCAGGAGCCTGACGCCTCGTCGTTCCCCTCTGGTGGTATCCGTTCTACCTTCGAGGCTCGCGGCTACTCGGCCTGGGATCCCACATCTCCAGTCTTCATCATCGACGATACCCTGTGTATCCCCACCGTATTCATCAGTTATAGTGGTGAGGCCCTCGACTATAAGGCTCCATTGAAGCGCGCCTTGCATGCCGTTAACGTAGCTGCTACGGAGGTATGCCATTACTTTGATCCAGCGGTGAAGAAGGTACAGAGTAATCTTGGTTGGGAGCAGGAGTATTTCCTCGTAGACGAAGGACTCTATGCCGCCCGTCCTGACCTTCTGCTGACAGGCCGTACATTGATGGGACACGACTCTGCCAAGAACCAGCAGATGGACGACCACTACTTTGGTGCCATCCCTGAGCGTGTTGCAGCTTTTATGCGCGATCTGGAGATTCAGGCTCTCGAACTCGGTGTACCCTGTAAGACGCGCCACAACGAGGTGGCTCCCAACCAGTTTGAGCTGGCTCCTATCTTCGAGGAGACAAACCTCGCCGTTGACCACAACATGATGCTGATGTCGCTGATGAAGAAGGTGGCCCGCAAGCACGGTTTCCGTGTGCTGCTCCACGAAAAACCCTTCGCAGGTATCAACGGTAGCGGTAAGCACAACAACTGGTCGCTGAGCACCGATAACGGCATCCTGCTGCATGCACCTGGCAAGACCCCAGAAGCCAACCTGCGCTTCGCAACCTTCATCGTTGAGACCCTGATGGGTGTCTATAAGCACAACGGCCTGTTGAAAGCCTCTATCATGAGTGCCACCAACGCCCATCGTCTTGGCGCCAACGAGGCTCCTCCTGCCATCGTTTCAAGCTTCCTTGGCAAGCAGGTCAGCGAACTGCTCGACCACATCGAAGCAGCCGACAAGGAGGATATTCTCGCAATGGCTGGCAAGCAGGGTCTGAAGATGGATATCCCAGAGATTCCTGAACTGCTCATCGACAACACCGATCGTAACCGTACATCGCCCTTCGCCTTCACTGGTAACCGCTTTGAGTTCCGTGCCGTAGGTTCTGAGGCCAACTGTGCATCGGCCATGATTGCCCTGAACAGTGCCGTAGCTGAGGCCCTCGTCGACTTCAAGAAGCGTGTAGACGCCAAGATTCCTGAGTACGAGAAGAAACTCGCTGGCACAGAGCACAGTGCTAAGTTCCACGCCATCATCGACGTGCTGCGCGAGGATATCAAGACCTGTAAGCCCATCCGCTTCGACGGCAACGGCTACTCCGATGAGTGGGTCGTTGAGGCCGAGAAGCGCGGCTTGGACGTTGAGAAGAGCTGTCCGAAGATCTTCGAGCGTTACCTCGACAAGGAGAGCATCGATATGTTCGAGAGTCTGGGCGTGATGACGAAGAAGGAGCTCGAGGCCCGCAACGAGGTGAAGTGGGAGACCTACACCAAGAAGATTCAGATTGAGGCCCGCGTACTGGGCGACCTCTCGATGAACCATATCATCCCTGTTGCTACCCGTTATCAGAGCGACCTGCTGAGCAATGTCAACCACATGTCAGTGGTATTCCCCATCGACACTGCCGACAAGCTCTCTGCCCGCAACAAGAAGATCATCGAGGAGATTGCCGAGCGCACCTCTGCCATCGAGAAAGGTGTTGAGGAACTCGTAGAGGCCCGTAAGAAGGCCAACAAGATTGAGGATGAACACGATAAAGCCATCGCTTACCACGACAAGGTAGAGCCTTATCTCGACACCATCCGCTATGAGATCGACAAGCTGGAGCTCATCGTCGATGACGCCCTCTGGCCACTGCCGAAATATCGTGAGCTGCTTTTCATAAGATAATCAAACTTTCTTTAATGTTTGAAGTTTGCAAGTTTGCGTTGGACTCGATGCTGTGATAGCACCGAGTCCTTTTTTTGTGAATTGCGTTCCCCAAGTGTTGTTCTCCGTCGTGAAACTTCTTCATCTTTTCAAGTCTCAAAATTTGGTGATATAAAAAAAAGACTGTATCTTTGCAGTCGTTGTCAAAAGTCTATGGGCTTAAGGAAATATGAAACAGATAGAAGTCGTAGCAGCGATAATACGCAAGGGAGATAAGATCTTCGCAACCCAGAGAGGATACGGGGATTTTAAGGACTGGTGGGAGTTCCCTGGCGGTAAGATGGAAGTAGGGGAGAGCCCTGAGGAAGCCTTAAGGCGTGAGATACGTGAAGAGCTCTCGACGGAGATAAGTGTAGATGAATATATATGCACCGTAGAGTATGATTATCCGAAGTTCCATCTTAAGATGCATTG
>Ga0256407_10002197_pt1 | contig 38018 bp, 38 predicted proteins | sample RumenRJG_04DNA_FD_193489 | JGI IMG/M metagenome (GOLD analysis project Ga0256407, IMG submission 193489) | Bovine rumen microbial communities from Lethbridge, Alberta, Canada - RJG_04 | ecosystem: Host-associated > Mammals > Digestive system > Stomach > Rumen | place: Canada: Alberta... | reverse complement strand
AGAGCTTCTTCTAATGTAATCCCCTTGTTAATTCCCACGATTTAAATGTTAACATATTTAAAAACTTTTAAAAAGGGGATTATTGAAAATATGAGCAATATTTAAATCAATTCTTATTGATGGGGATAACATGCATTTAAATCGCACGCGGCTTGACCGCATGTCGGTACTTTGAAATGTGTTATACGTTCATATCGCAGATGGATTTCCTGTTCCATCAACCAATTTTTTTTATCCCATATTTAAATCAATCTCTATTAGGGTTGACGACCCTCCAAAAATTGCGGGTCGTTATACAAAATTCCACAGGATAAATATCTCTGTACTTTGCGTAATCTCTGGAAGTTTTTCCCCAGTCAAAACTGTTGCCTTTATCAATGCCTTCGAGTTTCATAACACATTCCGTTTTATATTTTTATAATAATCTGAATGCCGTTTACTGAAAATAAAGTAATAGTTTAAGAAAATGATATATAAATCAATTTCTGTTTGTCTGTACAATTATACCACATGCTGCGTTTATTCTTGTTTATCTGCGATTAATTGTTTCCAATATCAATAAATCTTTCAATGTCATCCTTTGAAAGAATCTTTCCGTAACTAACAACTTTATCGTTTATTACAAGACCAGGAAGACTCATAACACCGTAAGCCATAATCTGCTGAAGATCTGTTACATGCTGGCAGTCGCAGGCAATGTTTTTTTCTGCAAGAATATCGATCGTAGTCTGAAACATTGTAGAACAGTTACGGCATCCGTCTTTACCTAAAATTTTAATTGATTTAATTTCCATAAAAAAACTCCTATATATTTTATAAAATAATACCTTGTAAAAAGTTGAATAAATACCCAACAGCAATAATTCCTGCAACGCAAATTGCAATAAAGATTCCCAAAAGCTTTGGCTTAACTGCTTTACTCAGCATTACAATTGACGGAAAACTCAAAGTTGTAACTGCCATCATAAAGCTCAAGACAACACCCAGCAGCGCACCTTTTGCAAGTAATGCTTCACTGATTGGAATACAGCCGAAAATATCCGCATACATTGGAACTCCGCAGATTACAGCAATCACAACTCCAAATGGATTCTTATTTCCAAGGGCAGTTTCAATCCATTGTTCCGGAATCCAGTTGTGAATAAACGCACCTATTAAGACTCCAACTAAAATGTAAGGAATCAGTCTTTTATAAGTTGAAACCACCTGGCTCCATGCAGTGTGCATTCTGTCTTTCCATGTAATTTCCATTTCCGGAAGTTCGGCAGCTTTTGTATTACGGATAAAGTCCGCAATCTGTTCTTCCACGTGCAAATGTTCAATCAAAGTTCCGCCCGCCACTGCAATCACTAATCCAAACAGAACATAAAGAACTGCTACCTTCCAGCCGAATATACTCATTAAAAGTACCAAGCTTCCTAAATCTACCATTGGGGACGAAATCAGAAAACTGAAGGTTACTCCAAGAGGAAGCCCTGCCGCAGTAAAACCCATGAAAATTGGAATTGAAGAGCAGGAACAAAATGGCGTGACAGTTCCAAGTAAAGCACCAATAATTCTGGCCCCCATTCCGCCAAAACGGCCCATAATTCTTCGGCTTTTTTCAGGCGGAAAAAATGTCTGAATATAAGAGATGATAAAAATCAGAACACAAAGAAGAATACTGATTTTTATAACATCCATTAAAAAGAAAAGAAGACTTCCTCCAAGACGGGATGTTGCATCAAGACCACAGGCAGTCACCAGTTTTTGAATTAAAACCGAAAGCCACTTCATTCCAAGAAGCTGATTCTGAATAAAATCCCAGACCATTATTTACCTCCGCAGCAGCATTCAGACTTGCCTTCTGAAGCAGGTTCGGAATGGCCAAGTCTGTCTTTATAACAAGTGATTGAATCAAAATAAGCTTTGAATTCTTTGAACATGCAGCAGCTTATGGAATAATAAGTCCACTTCCCTTCTTTGCGGCCCGATACCAGTCCTGTCTCCGAAAGGATTTTCATATGATGTGAAAGTGTCGGTTGAGTAATTTGAAAAGCTTCCAGTAATTTACAGGCACACTGTTCCCCGTCAGTAAGCAGTTTTATGATTTTAAGACGATTAGGATCCCCTAAAGCCTTGCAGAGTTCACTGATATTTTCTTCTGTCATAATCACCTCATATAAATAAGTGTCTATATATAAAATATAATTAACATATAAATGATTGTCAATATGAAAATTTTGTCATTTTTGATAATTTGAATTTGCAGGTTTGTTTTGCTCTTTATTCATCGTTATTTTTTTAACTTTTTTTTTACTCTTCTTTACTTTCAAAAGATTTACCTCATAACTCTTTAGTTGTATAAGTATTTCAAATTAAGGTTGACGACCCTCCAAAAATCGCCGGTCGTCATACAGAAACAAGAGATTCAGTTGTTGAATATCTTAAATCTTCTGGTCTTGAAGTAAAGCCTGTAAATGAAGAATATCCGAACCGTATTGCTTTCGATGTTCCGCTTGATAAAGTTAATTCTGTTGTAAAAGAATTGAAAGAGAAGGGATATGGCGAATATGACATGTCTTATGACTATGAAGGTACAACAATTGATGGTATTGATGCTGCCTGGTGTGATAATATTGCTGACACAAAGGTTTATTCAGAAAGCGAATTTGATTTGATAAATCTTGATAAGGAACTTTCTTTCATAGAAAAGGGAGAGCCTTATATTTCCGTTCCTTTTACAGAAGGTTCAAGTTCTGATTATAAACACTGTCATATTGAAGGTGGCACTATTTATGGCTTTAAGGACGGCATTGGGTTGACGACCCTCCAAAAATCGCCGGTCGTCATACCTGTTTTAAACATAACAATTCCTGTTTGTTTGGTTATTTAATTATATCATGCAAACTTTTCATAATGAAGTTCTTCATGCATCTTTGTAAAATCAATTCCTGTAAGCAGCATTGCCATTTGACGTGAATTAATTTCATTCACAGCTGCTTTCGTTTCCGGCCATGGCCATCTATGTTTTTCCAGTTTCTTTTGTGCTGTCCAGAATCCGGTTTTATCCCACCAGATTGCCCGCAGAATATTTCTTCGCTTGTTACAGAAAAGGAAAACAGCTCCACTTAGCGGATCCTGCCCCATAATATTCTTTATTAGATTTAAAAGTTCGTCTGTTGAGATACGAAGGTCTGTAATACCAGGTCTCAAGAAAATTCTTGTATTTGTTAAATCAAATTTCATAGTTCTACTACCGCCCTTAATATTGTTTGCAATTGTAACTTCCCTACTGTTGCTGGAACTTCTATTGTTGCTTTTCCTAATTTTACAGTGATCTTTTCTGGTTCCTTTTCATAGCATGGTTCATCGTCAATAATCTGAAACTTTTGAATTACAGGTTCTGTAGCAGCTTCAACTTCAACAAAGTCAGATATATTTACAGCTGGTGCTTTTTGGGGATTCTTTTCTCTGAAAGATGACATTTTCTCATCCAGAGCTTTTGTAATTGTTTCTTTTTTGATGTGATTCATCTGACAGAATGTGTCTATATTCATGTTTGACGCAGCGAACCGATCAAGCCAGACTTCTCTACTGCCTTTTGTTTCGAATAAATTCAAAATGGCCTCCTTCTTGGAGACCATTTTAATATATGATTTTACTGATTTTTAGGTGGTGGTAATTAGACGCTTACGTTTCATTTGGTTTGTTAATAAACTTATAACACTATATATATGATTATTTAGAGTTTAAATACCATTGAAACTCACAAAAAACTGATCCTTATGGATCAGTTTTTCTCGTTTAATCTATCGAAACTGGCCATATAGACCAGTTCTGTTTTATGGAAATATAAGAAATCGTTGTTTACTATGCAATTGCTTCTTGTTTTGTTTCAGCTACAACTAAATCAAGATATTTCTTATTTTCTTGCATAAGTTCATTTACAAGAGGAAAGATTGCCTCTACATACCATTCATAAGGAATATAGCCTACAAGATTTCCTAAATCTAATCCAACAGATATGGCATATCCCTGTTCCATTGCACGAGCAAGACACTCACAGGTTCTAAAATATCTTGGAGTAAGATTAGAATAAGAATCATATATAGGCGCCCTCTTATGTAAGTATTTTACTATACTCTTATATTTCTCAGCTATTTTTCTTTCAAGTGTATTTTCCATATCTGAAGCATAAAAATGATGATATTCTTTACCTTTTTCTGCATCAAGCCAATGAGCAACCTCATGAGCAAGAATTACATGCTCAAGATCTTTTAAATCAGGCCTCTTAGAATTTTCATCAAAGACTGAAACTCCAATTGCATTAAAATAAGGTGTATAAATACCTGCGGCTATTCGGGCATGCTGATAACAATTATCTGCATAAGATACTTTGAGACCACAGTTCGAAGCAAGTATATTGAGGTTACCATAGTAACCCCAAACTCTTTTTAATGCTACATCCATTCTTTCAAGCTGTTCCGGAGAAAAAGTTGAACCATTTTGTTTCTTTATTTCTACTCCATATTTTTCATAAAGATTGTCAAAACACTTAGAATCACCATAACTTGTCTCTTCTCCTTTAGAATAAGCATCTATGTAATCTTGTTTCGATAAGTTAAGGTCAAGCAGCTTAAATTTTACATCTTCTTGAATTTGTCTGTATTGAACTTCAAAAACAATTTGTTCAAGTTCAGGATTCTTTTTCTTCGAGAAATCAATTCTATTCTTATAACATTCACATAACGGCAAAAGCCTTAAGATTGCATAATATCTGCTGCGGGACATTGAACGTTTAGCTCTTAAAAGTGTAATTCTTTTTTTAAGTCCATTAAGTTTTATAAGTGCACGTTCCTTCTTAATATAATAATCAATTGTAGCGGCAAGAATATCTAACGACATTTTGTATAATTTAATTTCACCATCAGACCTATCCTGTACATAATAAACCCCTTCATTAACATCTTTTATACATTCTGGGAAGAAATCATTGTATGTAAGATCCTGAATATTCAATTCCGGAATCCAAGAAGGCCTATCTTCTGAAAGGATACCTTTTTTATTTACAAGAAAAATCTTGTCATGTTCAACAGCGGTATAATCAATTACCTTTGTTCCATTGATTTCAAATTCTGTTGGAATAAAACTGTACTTCTTTAATCCCACCATTTCATCAGCTTCAAACTCTGTCATTTTAGACTCCTTGGCACATAAAAGTACCATTTTGAATGAGAGCCATAGACCAAATTAAATTAAGAGAAATGACAAGAGAAAGATGGATTTTAAGAATATCGTTCTAGAATCATCCTAATGATTTAATATGGACTAGACCGACATTCTATTATGTTGATTTTTTACTCCCTCATACGAAGAAGCAAACAGCATTAACTGGCTGTCGCAGTATAAGACAAAACTGTATTAGACATAGTTCTTTCTGGATACAAAAAACTATATCGTGATATATATATAAATAATTGTGATTTTTCCCATCGCAGCTAACCCGAGACCGGAGTGCGTTTTCAGAATAAAAAAGGGATATCGACAACTATACTACATTTCAAATAGTCAAAATTGACTAATAAAATATAGATAAGTCTTAAAGAAATGTGAGGGTTTTGTTTGTTATTTTATCTTATTTTCTCAACAATTCAGAAGTCATATCTAACTTAATAAATATCTAATCAAGCCATAAACCTTCCCTAAGAATTTCAAAGAAACCACAGAGTAAAACACTCTATATTTAAGAATATAATATCTTAATATACGGTTGTCAATTAGAAAAAACAAGAGAACTGGTCCTTTGAACCAGTTCTCTTTTAATTCATGTGAAGATTTATTTCGGGTCTTTAATAAGGTATACAGGATAGTAATGTTTAGAACAAAACTATCCTGTATTATCTATGTAAAGAAAGGGCCTCTTTCACAATAATATGTTAATTATTCTGATAATAATTTCATTTTAACTACAAAAGGACCTTTGCAATATGGACAGAATCTTCGCTTCGTCATAAAAGTTCTTTTACATTTGACACAGACATATCGTATAAACATATCTTGTGTTTTTGTTGGAATCAATTTCATATTAACCTCCTTCGAAATATAATATATTGCTAAAGTCTCTCTTATTTCGAAAAAGGAAACCGGATAAAACAATCCTCATTCATCTTGAATTATCCGGTATTATGAAATCTCTAATGATATGTTATTCGTCTTTAAAATTTTATATTTACCCCCTCCCCCCCTTAATTATTCCCACAGTAATTTACAGGGCAAAAAAGGGGTAGCTTATTTTTTCATGATTTCTTAGGATTTTCCTCTGTTTTTTAGTCATATTTGCACTGCAAATTCTGGATTTTATACATGGAAATATACAAAACATCGCATTAAATTTTTATCAATTTAAAAGCATCTGTAGATAAATCATTTTAATCATTATCTCATTGATTTTTTGTACACCATTCTCCCTTATACAGTTTTCCTTTTCTCCAAAACTCTCTTTAGATAAATTTCGAAAATCTACCAGCTTATTATTTTTTATCTTCTCATTATTCCGATTCTTAAGTTTTTTAGATCTGAATCTTTGTACATCATCTTCCAACTGATGATCTGCAAGTTTCAGAACCTTATTAAACTCTCTATTGTTTTTAACATTTATCTCAACATTATCACGTAGATAATTATTATATATAAAGGCCATGTATTCAGCATATCTATTGAAAATCTGTCGTGCGGAGCCACGAATATTATCCAAATTAAGCCAGTTAGAATTTGATATATCAATCCTCCACTCCATACGATATGAATACTTATGCTTCAGTATTGATTCTTTATTTATATGATTATCTGACAAATCCTTTATTCGTTTATCGTACATACAGACAAGGGAATCATGGCGTTTTACATTCTTCTTCTTGTCTTCTTTTGTGTAATCATACGAATAAAAGGTTTTCGAATTATTATGGCTGTTCTCATAGCAGAACAGCCCTTCTTCTTGTTTCGCATCATTTATTTTGCAAAACGAAGCATCTTCTATTACTTCAACATCACCCGGTTTTGAATCTATATATATTTCAACTCTGGTTAATCCAATTATGATGTAATCATAATACATCAATAATAATATCCGCCCTAGAAAATTATTTTCGAGCTGCAGCAACCCTTTTTCTAAAAGTAAAGGAAGATATGCTGCAACCTGCATTTTATGATCCAAATAAGGATTGAAAGCTTCCTGATTAATTTGCAACTCTACATACACTCCTCCCTTCTTAACAAGATTTACATAATGCATTCCATCAAGACTATAAATACCAAGTTTATTAAAAGGAATATCTTCTTTTAGCCACAATGGATTTAAAGCTACACATATCTTATCTATCCCAAATCGATTTCTTCGTAATTCATTTTTCATTTTTCTACCTCCATGAAAAGTTTCTTTCATAAAAAAGTTGTCTTTAAAATATTTCTTGATTTTAAACAAAACACATCTGTATTATGAAATCTCCTATAACCAATTTTGATTCCTCGTTTAATACAGATGCCCTTCTCGAGGAACTAAAACATTCAAACAAAAAGGCATTCTTAATATTGGGTAAACCAGGCGTTGGTAAGAGTTTCTTCCTAAATGAGAAACTTAAGAAACTCTGGACTCCGGAAGAAATGATTTTAGTCGGACCTACCGGAACATCTGCTATTCATATTAAAGGCAAAACAATTAACTCTTTCTTTAATATTTCTATACATAGGAAGGAAGGATTTATTTCTCCAACAAATTATAAAAAAATTGAAACTGCAAAGGTATTGGTGATCGATGAAATTAGTATGTGCAGTTACGTTCTTTTAAATCAAGTTGATTCAATTTGTAAACGGATAAGGCATAACTATAAAGAGGATTTTGGAGGACTTATACTTTTTGGTTTTGGTGATACAGCTCAGCTACCACCAGTCCCAAATGAAGATTCTGAGCTGGAGAGATACTTTCAAGGGTATCAACTAATGTTCTATAAAGCTAATGTATTTAAAAATCCAAATTCATTTTCTGTTTATGAACTTACAAAAGTATGGCGTCAGAAAGAAAGCTTCTTTCTTGAACTACTGAATCGAATCAGAGATGAAAACCCAACAAAAGAAGATATCTCGATAATTAACCAGAATTATAATAAGCATCTCACAATTGATGCAAATTCAATAACCCTAACAACAACAAACAGAGCTGCAGATTCAATTAATAAAGAAACGCTATTATCCCTGGGAAAAACAATCTACACAAGCAAAACAACTTTTCAAGACGAAGAAGATGAGCGTAGATTCAAACTAATTGAAAAAGAAAAGATTCCTGAAGAAATATCTTTGTCTGAAGATATTCCTGTTATTTTTTATAGAAATGATACAAACAATACTGAAATGCAATACAGCAATGGAACTCTAGGTAGAATTTCAAAAATTAATACAGATGAGTCTGGTGAAATTCTCTCGATATTTGTAACAGTTGATGATCGGGAAATTGAAGTCCTTAAACAAGGATATCCTCTCGAAGTAAAAAATCAAGAAGACGGAGAATATGTTCAGGTTAATACAGCCTATAATTTTCCATTGAAGCCAGCCTGGGGCCTTACAGTGTGGAAAGTTCAAGGACTTACAATTCCAGGGAGCATTAAAATATATTTAGGAAGGAATGTTCCTCCAGGATTGGTATATGTGGCCATATCAAGAGCAACCAAACTGAGCAATATTACTATTGAAGGGAGACGCATCCATCTTGAACACCTAAAAATGCGAGATGATTTCAAAACGTATGCAAAGCAACATGGATGGCATATTAAGATTGTACATTAGGTTAATAATTCATATAAGACACTTTTTAATGTATTTATTGTATTTTCCTAAATATTGCATTATATTTGTCTTATATGAAGAATAATGACATTATCAGCGAAATCGATAGAATTAATTCAACGATACATAAGCAAATTACCAAAATAGGAGTAGACGCAGTATATGCAGGACTTCCTGACAATATTAAAGCCGTTTATTCAATCGATGCTTTTAGAAAAAGTGTTTCCAGAATTGTTAAAGAAAGAAAACCTCAATTTTATACTAACTGTGGTCCTATAGTTAACGCATCACTGTACACATTACATTACCTTCTTAAACAAATTAACCTTACAGAAAAAGAATTATTTGAAAACAATAGTGAAATCACTGATCAGTCTCTATTCCTTACTCATTTAGATTCAAAGCTTGATAATCAATATAATTCCTTACAAGCCAAGTTTGGTGAAGTTTTAAAAAAACTGGAACCGGATCACAGACAAAACCTTAGAAACATTAATGAAAAACTACGAATACTTATATCCATTCAGGATAAAATCACAAAAGGAATGCTTGATGATAATACTCTAATTATCTATTGCTGGCAGGGATTTCAAATATTGCCTCAAAAAGCCAAGGTAGAATTTATGAGTAGCATTCCCCATTTAACAGCAACTGATAATCACACCTTTATTTACCTACTCTGCTCTATATCCATTTATGTGCAAGTATTAGAAATATATCTCAAAAAAATCAAAAATATGGATAAAGAATTAATTATAAATTCGAACCTATTAGACTATTCATCATTTCAACGCATAAAGATAAGAATCTCATCTATTTTGAAGATATATTCTGAGGAAAAAGACCATGATAGAATTAATCCAGATTTTGATTACTCTAAAACTAACAAAGAGCTTGTTAATTTTCTGAAATCAACTTCAACTATATTTTCACCTGATACTACTAATAAAGAGCCCTATGATTTATATAGTTTTCTACAGGATTCTAATAAACTTGAAAGGATACTATTACGAATATATCTATCCATCGATTGTATAAAAAGCCTTGAGGGACTGACACAAAAACTTGAAGATATTCAATCAAATCTTTTTTTAATATAAGCGGAGTTCATAATGAATCTTGAATTATCTCCATTACAAAAAAATGCTATTGAAAAGATTCTCTCTAATTTCTCTGGCCCCTATTCTACCGGTAAAGATTTCTGTAATTGCCTATTAAATTTGGGAGTCGGTAATGGTAAAACTAGGATTGCAGTTCAGACAATTCAAAAAATAGTTTCAAAAGAAGGTTTTTCTTTAGTAGTTGCTCCAAATAAGAGATTATTAGAAACCATTTGGAAAAAAGAATTGGATTTAGTTTTAGCAAATGATTATGCCTGTATAACAAAGGAAAATCTCAATAATTATTTTCTTCCTTCAAAAAAAATTTTTTTTCCTTATGACAGAAAAAAAGTATATTTAACAACAATTAAAATAATATCAACAGTATGTAAAACAAATGACAACACCTCCCCTTCTAGTAATTCTATAGCTTCTTATATCGCAAATACAAAAGGGCTTAAACTTACAGTATTTGATGAATTTCATCATATTTCAAACGGAAGTGAGTTACTTCAAAACGCTGCAAAAAAACTAAATTCTCATTTGATGCTTGCAATGAGTGCAACTCCTATTATCAAAGATGAAAAAAAAGAAATGAAGAAAATTCATGAAATTCTTAATATAAGAAATGAATATGATTCAAAATTATTTTTAATTACAGAAAACAGTTGTTGTTTACAGAACGTACAGAAAGAAGGATTTATTATTTCTTATTCCTGGTTCAGAGAAGAAAACCTATCAATATTAAAAGAAAATGAAAAAAGAAGTAAACAAGCAGTAGAAAGATATAAACTTGAATTACAAAACGGCCTAAATACTAAGCTTACATATACAAAGAAAAATCCTCGTTATTTAACAACAAAGCTTGAAATATTAAGAGCACTTCTTCTTTCATTTCCAGAAGAGGACAAAATAATAATTTTTGATAATGAGAATGAAATACTCGATAATCTTTTCAGAGAAAATTGGATGCTTTCTTACCATCCTATAATTGTTCATGGGAAGACAAGTGAAGACAAAAGAGAAGAATTATACAAACAATTCTCCTACGATCCTTCTTCACGTGTTTTATTATGCTCAAGAACGATGCATCAGGAAGGAATGAATTTCCCAGAAGCCAACAGATGTATTATATTCTCAACAAATTGCAGTCTGGCACAATTGAAACAACAAGAAGGAAGAATAGAACGAAGGGATCAGAAAAAAAATATTTATACATATATCCTATATGATGAACCAAAAAGTAAATCAACAAACACCGAAACTTCTTCAAAGAAGATTCATTCTGTTCAATCAATACTAAATGATGATTATTTCAATAATCATTCTTCAGTTCACTTGTCAAGTAAGGAAAATTTTCATAGGGATTTAGGAAATTGGTTATTCTCTATTTCTTTATCAGATTTTGATGAAGAAACCAAAGCAAAAAAAATAATTCAGCTACTGGCCCCTGAAAATTCTATTGAATTAAAAAGACTTCTAAATGAATCTGATGAGACTGATAAATCTGTTGATATATCATATCTTTTTTCATGTCTAAAGAATCAACAGAATTACGAAGAAAAAAGATTAAATGATATAAGAGATTTTTATATAGGAAAACACTTTGTTCCTAAGAAACATAAAGAAGTCCTTGCGATAGAAAATTCAAATCCCTTTGAATATTTTTTGCATATAACTAATGAATACATAAAACCCGTATTAAATTCAAAAAATAGAAGGCATCTTAATGCCACATTCCTAAAATGGGATACTAAAAAATATTCAAAAGAAAACGTTTTATATACCAGAGATGAGAACCTTTCGATTTCCGATTTTATTGAGTTCTCAGGTAATAAAATGATTATTAGAATAAATAATGCTTTAAATACAGTTAAATCTTTATTAGATATTACGACTTACGCTTCAAAAGGTTTTTATAAAACCCAATTAACTCAAGATGCATTAGAAGGAAAGAAAAGAATATATCAAAAAACTAAAGATAAAATAGATGCTGAGAGCACCATGGATGCTTTACTGATTAATAATATCAATACAAATAAATTTAAAAATCTTGAAAAATATTTGAATGTTTGGTATGAAAAACCTTTCGAAAATAAAAATACTAGAGACATTTTAATTCTGTTAGATTGTCTTTCAAAGAATGCGATCACTGATTCTTCATTCTTTTTACAAATAACAAAGTCGACTAGCATTAATTATGATACAATCATTAAATTAGAAGAACTCTTAAATCCAGAAATTATACTTGAAATATAATGAAAAAAGACTGAGGACACAATGTCTTCAGTCTTATAAACGTAAATAATGCCAATCAGACTTTAACAATCAGTATCAGTTCTTTGAACTTCTGATTCTTCTTCTGTAGTTTCATCAGACTCCGACACGTTGTTACCAGCTTTTTCAGCAGCATTTACGATACTACTAATAAAACCAGGGGCGGCATTTTCTGCTTCTGATTCTTCTGTCTGTTCATCTTCCTGATCTTCAATTTCAGGTTCATCATCAGACATAAGAGCTGCGGCAACACAGGTTCCGGCAACACCGACACCTAATCCGACAAGGCCACCAACTAGGAAGCCTTTCCCAAAATCATGTTTTTTCTTCTCTTCTTCCATAAAAGTTTTCCTCCTTATTTTATGGCTTAAGATTATTTAAGCAGCATCATTTTTATTCTGCTTAAAATCCAATAATTGATTTATATTTTCTGTTCCAGAAGTTACTTCTGAACCATAGACAGCAAGGATGCTTTGCAGAACATCCTTCAATACTTCATCATTTCCAGCTTCCAAGGCGCTTTGTGCAACCTGAAAATAGCGATCAAAAAGACGGTCTCTTTCCGTAAACCTGTGATTTAATAAGTGTTCAAGAGATTCGTGTCTGCTTTTGATAAGCTGAAGTGCAACATCCCTTTTGGCGTTTATATCAGTTCGAATAGTTTCCTGTTTCTGACAAAACGAAACACAATCTGCAATAGATTTAATCACACCAGGAATAGTTGGAATTAATGAAGCATTATTCTGCGGAATAGGCATAATAGAATTATCCATTTAGAACCTCCCGCATCTTCGTCCGGTAAAGATTTGCAGAGGAATCTATCAGCTTCCCTTCGCGATCTACCAAGTCCACGTCGATTACCGTAAAAAGATTTTCAGCCATTGGTAAAACAGCTACTGCTGCAGAAGGACCACAGGACATTAAGGCTTCGATCCGTGAAGAAAGAGCATTGATAATCTTTGTGCCCTCCCCCACTCGCTTACGAATTGCCTTACAGATTTTCCTGTCTGCTTCCAGCAATTCAGACTGAACATCCGCTTCGGCATTCGACAGGACTCCATCTGTAAGTTTTTCAGATCCGGTCATAAGAAAACCTACAGGTCCTCCCAATGCAATTCTGGCGATATCTTCCATAGAAAAATCCATCTCCGCATCAGGAATATGTTCGCAATTCAAACTGATAGAACCATGAGAAATACCCGCAGAATATTTTGCCCTGCTAGCCTCATACAGATTAGCCAGTCTTTTAATACGCTCAGGATTAATCTCCGTTGTCTTCAGGTAATCCAAGGCATTTTTCAAAATACCGTTGAAGGTTTGAACCTTAAGTCTCGCAAACGCAGACAGATTCTCCTGAGTTTTCAGAACCTCTCGTTTCGTTTCTCCTACAGCCTCATAAAGTTTATTACGAGCCTTATCCTGATATTCCGAAGCTTCTTTCAAGTCAACAGCTCCCTTTATACCCGCTCCGACAGCAACCGCAGCCCCGACCCCTAGCGCAACCTCAGAGGCAGAAATTGCGGATCCTACAACACCAGCCAGTACTGGCAACAAGAAAAACATTCTTTGTTCCTCCCCTAAAAATATTAAAGGCCTCTATAAAGGAGCCTTTTGCTTAAATACAGAATCCGCCATGCTCCAGCGGATCGTAATCCCGGTAATCATAGTCCACAATGTAAGTATGAATTTCTCGAAGCGTTGCTCCCTTCAAAACTCTTGCGGGCTTTGATTTATATTCTTTTACTTCCTGGACTTTTGTTCTCTTATGGTTCACGATTCTTGATACAACTCTGACTGCTTCATAACCTTTAATTCCACAATCATAAGCATTCACGCAGTAAGAATTAGGATCGCTTCTGTTTTCTTTCTGTTTGAAAAATCTTTTTATAACCGAATCCGTACACTTACCCTTATGAAAAGGTATGATGTAGATGCCTGAGCAGCCGTCTCGGTTATATGCCACCGTACCATGCCAGAACTTTCGGAAATCAGATGTATCAATTTTGATGCCATATCGCGTAATATGCCCCATTATGCCACTTCCTCCATTTCAAATTGACTGCTAGGTAAATCCCCGCAATCATCACACAAGCATTCCCCATCTTTGTAAAAATAATGCTCCCAGAACCCCATACCTTCCTCTTTCGCCCGAACCTCAACTTCCAAAGAAAGTTCTTCGGTCGCCTCCCGAAGACAGGTAAGGTTTGAGTCTGCATCTTTGTTTTCCGTGAAGTATGCGTACTTTCCCTCGCACATGCAGGAATAGACGCTCCAGGCACAGTCCCCGAAAATCTTCATCGTCTTGATTCCCTCATCGTTTACGGATTCGCTGTCTATTTCCGCAGAAAAGATCCTTGCGAAATTCTTCGGTGAGTTCTCATAGTCCGTAAGGTAACGGTAGAAAGTGTCTACGCTCTCGCTCTTCCCACGAACCATCATCTCGAAATCACAGTAATTTGCCATAATGTTCTCCTTAACGAAAAAGACCGCCCTTTTTCCAAGGCGGTCCGATTGTTTCTGTTGTCCTTCACCTCTTTCAAGCCGCTGGCGGATAGTCTTCCGGCAATGCCTTTGCGACCTGCTGAAACGGGTTTTCCTCAATTCTTACACGGCTGAACGGTTTCCCGTCACCCTTGACCGATGTAAAAAGTCCGGTCTTTGCATCACGCTTCACCCATTTTCCGATTCTCGGATTATAGATCTGCGTTCTGTCCTTGAAATCCTCCGTCTTGAACGGAAGCACATTTGGCTGTTTTGCGGCCACCTTTGTTGTTCTTCTCATTTTCTTTTCCTCCTTATGAGAATTGTCCTTAATGTTTTCTATGAACTGGTAGACTTTCTCCACCCAGCTCACAGCCTCGATTACCTTCCAGGCAACATGACCTTTCCCGGCCCAGCCCTGGATATAGGCTTTTGTGTTCTCTAAGTCGATCTCGACTCCGTAGAGCGAACCAAGGAATGCGGATGATAGTTCCGCACAGATTTCCTCAAAGCCGTATTCGAGCGTTACTCCTTCCTTTCTCTTGATTTTGGAAATGACCGAATGGCTGAGTTCGTGCAGGAATACCTGCTTGTCCGTACAGTTCATACGGATAATACGCTCATAAGGTGAAAAACTTCCTTCTGCCGAACCAAGCAGAGCTGCCTTTACTTTGATTCCAAGTTTCTCCGCCACATCAACCAACGGAAGTTCCTCAACCTTAAGCTGTCTCATCCGTGCCTGATAGGTAAGCTCCTTCCCCTCCGTATCCTCAACCCGGAACTCGTTTATAAGACGGAATCCGGAAAGCACCTGCTTCTCAACATTCGTAGCCTCATCCTTTTCTGTCTTGAAAAGCGGGGCCACAATATGAAAGGCATGGCTTCCCTTCTTCGGATAACGCCCTACTTCCTGCCATGAATTGAAAGTCCTTGCGTCGCTCGTGTTATGGAAAAACGCAATCATCTGGTTGCAAAGGCTCCAGCTTCTGAGAGGAATTTTTTCATCTCCGTCAAAACGCTGAACCTTGTCCCGGACATACGCCACGGCACCGCCGGAAACGATTTCCCTGACAAGCTCATCTAGGATTCCTTTCACGGCTATCGTTCTTGAAATTCCATTCTGCATGATGTCTCTCCTTATGCGCTCACCGGAACAAACACCGCATACTGATTCTGCTCATCAGAGGTGTTCTGCAGCATCACGAGCTTGTTACGGCCCGCCTTTGTGAAAATCTTCCAGCTTGCGCTTGGAAGATCCTTTATGTAACCGACATTCACATTGCACCCTGTATCGAAAAGGAATGAGCTGTAGATGTTAGTGAATTTCTCATCACGCTCGATCTTGCTCCCGATTCCTAACCCGCCAAGTTCAAGGATTCCCTTGTAATCCGCATCTCCAGGAACAACATTCTTCCAGTTCGGAAAAACAATTGGTGAAGACTTCCCGAATGTCACGGAATAGTCCTTGACGACAGGCTGGTAGTTCCCTGCCGGAATACGGATTGAAAGATTCGAGACATGTAGTCTTTTCCCATCTGTCGCTATCAAGCGGGTGCCGTTCCTTGTGTTCTCTACATGCAGGTAATGCGTGAATAAAGGATCAGAATCTTTTCCCACAGCCTTGAGACAGAAAATGATGCGTTCATAATCCTTGTAGTTTTCCTGTCGTGTGATTGTATAATTGCTCTCATACATGGCATTCCTCCTCAATATGCTGCCAGTTCAAAAGTTTTTGAATATGAAATTGCTTCCGAAACATCCCGCTTTGAAACAATTTCCCGACCATCAATATTTGCAATCGTAAGGGCAACCTTAAGGATATTGCTTCCCCTTCTCTCCCCCACATCATGCTCCGTAAGCCATTTGTCCAGGATATACAGCGCATCCTTATCCAGCTTTGCCCGCTCGCTCAGCTCATAAGGATTGAGATTGCTGTTATATGCGCCGTTATTCCGCTGGATTTCAAAGGCTGTCCTGATGTGCTCTTTCAGCTCTGTAAGGCTCACGATTTCCGTCTCATCATCATCCTGGATATGCACCATGACCTGTATCCTATCCAGCAACGGGCCTGAAAACTTGTTCCAATACTGCTGGACTGACTTTGCGCTGCACAAGCAAATCCTTTCCTTTGCTCCGTAGTTCCCGCACGGACATGGATTTGTTGCCATAATCAGCTGGAAATTCGCAGGATAACAGGTTGACCGCCCTGCCCTGCAAAGGGTTATCATGTGGCTCTCCATCGGAACCCTTAGCATCTGAAGGACAGAGCTTCTGAACTCCGCAGCTTCGTCAAGGAACAGGATTCCGTTATGAGCCAGAGAGATTTCCCCCGGCCTGCAGTTCGGCCCGCCCCCGCAGATTCCTTCGATGCTTGCTGTCTGATGAGGCATTCTAAAAGGCGTGTCCCTTATAAGCCCGTCATTAGGTTTCATAAGACCTGCAAGGCTCCAGATTCTTGTGACTGAGTAGGATTCCTCCGAAGTAAGCCTTGGTGTAAGGCTTGGGACAAGTTTTTGAATGGCAAGGGTCTTTCCGGAACCAGGACGACCACAAACAAGAAGGCTGTGTTTTCCCGCAACCGCAACCTCAATGGCTCGGACAAGATTCTTTGGAAGCTCAATCTCTTCCTCTTCATTACCCAAAGGCTTGGGAAACTCAACGCCTTCCATTATTACATCCGTGTTTTCTTCTATATAATAAGAAAGGTCTCTCAAAGCCGACTCTGCCTCGCAAAGATTCTTCACGCAGGCAACCCTGATTCCTTCACATGCCTCCGCTTCCTTTCTGTTGGCCTCCGGTACAATCGCATATCTGATTCCTGATGCCACGGCGGTCGTTATTGCCGCATGAACTCCTTTTACTGGTCTTACGGCTCCCGAAAGCTCCAGCTCGCCAATGACAAGGACTTTTTCCTTAATACAAGATGCCTCGTCTTTGGCATTCAGGATTCCAAGGGCAACGGGCAAATCAAATCCGGCTCCTTCCTTTTTCAGGTCCGCAGGAGAAAGACTTATCAAGACTCTTTCCATTGGAAACTCAAAGCCGCTGTTTCTGATTGCCGAGATAACCCTCTCACGGCTTTCCTTCACTGCTCCGTCCGAAAGCCCCACAATATCCACTGCCGGGATGCCTCTTCTAAGGTCAACCTCCACGCTGACAAGGCTTCCCTCATAACCGAATGGTGAAAATGCAAATACTTCTGCCATTTCTTATTCTCCTTTAAAATGAAAAGACCCCGGCATTTCTGCCGGAGCCTCAAAGATAATTCTGCCTTCTCAGGCAGCTTGTTGTTTTGAGAGCCTTGTATCAAGCTCTGTTCTGACGACCTTTTCAAGATCCTCCAGTTCTCTCACGCCGTTTTCCGTAAGCTGGGTGCCGGCAACAAGACTCCTTACCTGGTCGATTTCTGCCTCGGTAAAGACCGGGCTTCCGTTCTCCTCATGTTTCATAACATCGCCAATTCTGGAAATAACGGCGTTTCCCTTGTCCTTGATGCTTTCCTCTGCTTTATCGACTCCCTTTCCTTTCTTTGCTTTAGAAGGAGTATTTGTCTCAGGAGCTTTGTCAGCTTTCTGAAACGCTTCTTTCTCTTCTTCCGGCAAAGCAAATGCGGGCATTTGCGGAGGATTCCATCTGAACTGTTTATTTGTCTTTGTCTTTCCGAAATATCTTCCGTTCTCGCAGACAGTCACCCAGCCTTCCTCAAGGTCGTAAAGATAACGGCCGATTCCGAACTGGACCGCAGCACGCTTGATGGCACCAGAGATTCCGCCTTTCACCGATTCGATGTCCGTGGCATCCGCTCCGTCAGTTCTCGAAATCCATTCGACAGAACCGTCCTCGTGCCTTACACGGATAGAAAGTGTACAAAGATAGGCATTTCCGTCCTTCCTTATCTCGCTTCTCCACCCGTCCGTTCCGCATACTTCATCAAGCCGTTCCTGGACAGCCCTCGAAGTGATGTACGCAAGACATTTCCCCCAGATGCTTCCGTCCGTTTTCTCACCGCACTGCTGGAGCCTCCACTCAATGTCCTTGGATGGAAACGGCTTCTTCAAATCATTCAGCTTGCTTAATTCCAATTTTGTCCTCCTTGATTAAGCTGCTTTTGCCACATCATCAGCATCCTCATTGCTGACGAGATTCTGCTGGCAGAAATTACAAAAACCTCTGCAAAGACAGTAGTTCTTGCATTTCATGCTCTCCCCTTTCCTGACTTCCAGATAATGACCTTTACCGAGTTCTGCGATTTTGGCCTCGGCCTCTTCCTGAGTGTCAAAAAGCTTTACGGCTGTCTTGCGGCCTTCCTTCTTCACCGCATAGACATCCTTCTTCTGCCAGCGTTCCTCCGCCGTGCATTCAGGAATCATGTCATCCTCTGTCGCCGAGAAAAGCTCGTACTGGAAGACCTTTTTTCTGATGAAGTTCTCGATTTCCTCAAGGTCTTCCTTAGCTACATTGAACTCATACATAAAGACCTGCGACTGCGGATAAGAATGATCTCTCTCTGCCTCTGTCTTGGAATGGTCCTTAAGGAGTGCGATGAAACGGCACTTCGTAGCCGGAAGTCCGTTCTTCTGCAGGAGCCAGGCATAAATCAATCCCTGCATACGCCATTCAGGAAAACCGTGCACAACGCCTTTTGAATCCTTCTGAAATCCCGCCTTTACCTTATAGACAGAAGTGCTCTTGTAGTCACAGATTGTTCCTGTCGCCATATTATAGTTATCAATGCGCCCGGTAACAGTTATGTTGGAGACTTTCTGCTTCAGCTCAATCTCGCAGAAATCATTCTCCCCCTCATTCTCCAGGAGAGCATGAACGGCAGTCCCGAACACCGCCCAAATCCGCTCGGAGACATCATCTTCAAGTCTGTCCCAGTAACGCTGGGTCAGAATCACCTGTTTCGTTCCCTGAATAAGCGTCGTCGCAGAAATCTCACCTGGTTTGTTGTGAGGGTCTGGCGACACGGCCTTAACAAGCCCATAGGGGAGATTAAGTTTGTTTGTTATTTTCAATTTCTTCCTCCTTGAAAACTTTTAAAATAGAAAAGGCAGGAAGATTGCTCTCCCTGCCCTACCCCGTGAATCAGAAAATATCAAAGCCGTTCGCAGCCGCAGGCATTTCTTCCTCGCTGTCAGCTTTCTGACTGCCGAAGACATTTGCCCTGTCGAATTTGCCCGGTGCGTTTTCGGAACTCTGCATAAAATCAATATGCTCCGCAACGATGCTGACCTTACTGCAAGCCCTGCCCTCACCATCCTTCCAGCGGTTCTGTTTGAGGCGGCCCACGACACGGCAACCGCATCCTTTCTTCCCTTTTTTCTCAACCACTTCCACGAAGTTTCCCCATGCCTCTACATCGAAGTAAGAGACTTCCTGTTCAAAGCTGCCGTCCGCCTTTCTGAAGTAACGGTTTACCGCCATACTGAAAGTAGCAACCCTGGACTTGTTCACGGTGTCCTTTATCACTGGCTCACGGACAAGGTTACCCTCAATGATTAAAGAATTAATTTGATTCATTTTTTCCTCCTTTTTAGAATCAAAAGAATGTCCTCATATACCAATGCCATCCTTTATTGAGTTTTTTGCAGATGGCGGTTATGAAAACCCTAACAGTGTTCACTACAGATTTCTCAGTAGCATTTTCTTTTTGCATGACATCTCCTCCCGAACATCATTACGCTAAAATAAAAAGAACTGGCCTGAACCAGTTCTTCCGACTACAAATGGCTTATTAATCCTCATTTTCGTTCATAATTGTAAGGACTGCATTTCCATCATCACCTCCATCTATTACAGCCTTAAGGTTCACAAGCTCTGTTTTCCCATTCTCATTTGCAAAAGCCACAGGATAAATAATCATATTAGCTTTCGGGCAATTAAGAATTTTGAGATGCAGGGTAAAAAGTACGTCCCAGAGTCTCCCCGTAGCGGACTGCCCCTGTTGTTTCATTTTTTCTGATGGTTCTATGTATTCAAAATACAATCCGCTCGTAACAGCGACAGGAACCGTAAATCCGGCCTCTTTCGCTGTTTCCGAAACATCAATTAGAACTCCATCTTCAAGAGCCTGCTTCCTTGTGTATGAATAAATAATATCCATAAAGTCCCCCTTCCTCAGAAAAGAAGAAAAGCCAGGCTATGAATACCTGGCTCATTTCTAATCGAGAATCTCTTATTTTCTAGATAATATCTATTCCAATAATTTCTTGTTACGAATTAAAAATTTTTTAAAAAGGGCCTATAATCACTCCAAAACGCATCGGTTGACAATTTACTCAAAAAAACAAAATCGACGCATCTACGGCAATCCTCATGCGTGTTACATCAAATACTATACTTTTTCTAGTTTTCTATATTTTTTCTAGTTTTCTAGTTTTTTCCTATAATCTTTCTATACTTTTTCTTTTTTTTTTCTTTATAACTTCTTGATTTTTTCTAGTTTTCTACAGATAATATAGATATAAAGAAACTTTCTTTATTATTTCTAGTTTGTATTATTTGGAGATTTTTCGGATGAAAGTTATAGGACTTGGATTACAAAAAGGCGGCGTCGGCAAAACATCTATCTCTGTCGCACTTGCTGCGGAACTTGCCAAAGATTCAAAAGTATTACTGATCGATGCAGACCCGCAGGGCAATGCTTCCGGCGCACTTCTCAAAGAGATTGATTTTGAACTTGCTGACGCACTTTTGAATAACTGTACTGCCGACCAGCCTGTAACGAAGACTGGTATCCAGAATCTATGGATCATGCCTACAAAACCTCTCGAAACTGAAGGAAAAGAAAAAAGCAAACTTCGTGTATACAAAAAAAATGTGGCTTCTGACGAACCGTTTGTTATGGACGACCTTACAAAAGAATTTGCTGAGGACTTTGATTTCTGTATTTTTGACACAAGCCCGGATTTCAGTACATTTGAAGAAAATGTGTTTTACGCATGTGATGAAATTATCCCAGTAATGAAGTGTGACACCTTCTCTGCCGATGGACTTACAATCTTTATGGAAAACATAAATGATTTCAAACGCAGGAGAAGATGTGAAAAAGCCTTAATAAAGACCGTTGTCATCAACGAGCATAACGCTTCTTTTGCGCTGGATACAAACATCAAGAACGCCATTATGAATCAGTCTGGATATAACAAAATTATCGTCCCACAGGATCAGGCTTTCAAAAAAGCACAGGCATACCAGACAAGCATTCAAGAAATCGGTGCAAAAGCAAACACATTAAAAGCAATCGCAGAACTTGCAAAAGCTATAAAAGGATAAGTCTATGATTCCAGCAAACAAGAAAAAGAGTTATACAGAAATACCGGAAAGCTTGTCAAATCAATTAAAATCAACCTTCACTACCGAATCGGCTGAAGTAGTAAAGTCGGAGTCTCAAATCCAGGCTGAAAGCGAAGTGCCGAATCCGAATGAAAAAAAATTAAAAACTGTTACAATTTCTGAAGAGCCTAAAAAATCAAAGAAAGCTGATAGAAACGGCCAGATAAATATTTGCGTTCCTCAAGAAACTAAAACTGACTGGAAAGTACTTTTTGCAAAAAATAATGTTAATATTACGCAAGGTATAATTTTTGCCGTTGAACACCTAAAAAATGAAATCGAAAAAGGTGAGGTTATACTCACGGTTGGAGGCGTAATTTCTAAAATAAACAAAGAAAATCAATAAAATAACTACTTATTGCAAAATAAAGTAGTGGATTTTTTTATAACTACCAGCTATAATATACAAGTAGCGAAATAACGAAAACGTAGGTTTGTAGTTGTTTCCTCGTATATTGGTAGTTATAAATCGTACTTGAGTAGTTTTAACCTCGTACTTAAGTAGCTTTGTTTCCTTGTAACTTCTTGTAATATGTAGTTTTACAAGCTCCCAATATATAAATATAAGTAATATATAAATAGGTTTGTAAAATGAATGAGATTATAACTTCAGACCAAGGAACCCTTGAGTACTCAAAAAAATTAAACAGCGAACTTTTACAGCCTAATCAAATCTCACAAGGTCTTTATAAATGCTCACCCCTAGCTAAACAACTATTGGCCTACGTCATTGCTGATTTAAAAATTATGAAATGGTCCAATCTCAATATCGAAACTTATGAGACTTCTTTTAAGACATCTGAATTCGTAAAAGCTTTGGGAAAATCCAGAATTGGATCTAAACAAAAGGACCTTATAAAAGCAGCTCTTGTAGAATTGCAAAAATCTTATATTGCAATAGATACTGGAAAAAAATTCGAAACATTCAGTTGGGTAACTCATGCAGTCTTTTCTGATGTTGATCACAAAATCAATATTGAGATAAACCATCACTTAGGACAAGCCCTTGTAGAGTATAAGCATGGTTTTACAACTCTCCAGCTGATTGAGCTCGGTCGTTTGCAAAGTTTCTATGCAATGCGATATTACGAAATCGCTTTCTCGTGGAGTGGAAAAAAAGGTAAGGATGGCAATAAAAAAAATTGCTGGTATTTTGAATATACAGTAGAAGAATTAAGAAAGACATTCCAGCTTGGTGATAATGAATATGCAGGACGAATGACAAATTTTATTACAAAAGTTGTAAAAAATCCCTTAGATGAAGTGAATGAGAAAACAAATTTAAACATTACTTTTGAGAAAATAAAAGACGGAAAAAATGTTGTCGGATTTAGATTTAATTGCTCTGAAAAAGCGGCTGCATTAAAAATATCAAAGGATACAGATAAAACTCAAATTGATGAAATAAAAATTATAAATGAAGAGCAAGCTGAACTCCAATATTTCAAAACCCGTTATCCGGACGAATTTGCTGAGGCTTTGAAACTTGCCAAGCAACAAAATGTACTACCTTTTGGAGATTCCTTTTCAATTACTAATGAAGCAGAAGCAGTAAAAATTTTGAAGAAACAGGGGCTTAAATAGCTACCAAAGTACGCTTTAATATAACTACCAAGGTACGTCAGAATAAAATCCTTATAACTACTAAAGTACGCACATAAATTTCTTTATGGATTAGTAAAATCCGTGTTATTTTCTGGAAGAAAAAGCAAAAAAACTAAATAACTACCAAAGTACGAATTCTTTGTTTGGAAAAATAATAATGAAAAATACCCCTTTTGGTCGCTAATGACTACCAAAGTACGCCAAAATACCTGTTTTTTTCCTCATATAACTACTAAGGTACGAAAATAATGAATGTTTTTAGCATATAGCTACTAAGGTACGCAGTGAAAATGACTACCAAAGTACGATTTATAACTACCTAAAATGCATATTTTTCTTCTATATATTAGATATAAAGACATCCTCTCAAGGGAATATGACTACTAAAGTACGAAATTTGTTTTATAAATGACTACCAAAGTACGCTAAATAGGAGAAAAAAGTTTTACATCTTTAACTGTCTTTATGAAATTGTATCGGTAAAGACTTTGTTTGATTAATGAATTTTCGGGAAGTCTGAGAATCTGGTGGTCCAGCACGGGCTTAGAAAATCACGCTTCATTTCCCATCCGGTCGTCTCAAAGCCCTTTGCGAGAGTAATGATTCCCCGGCCGTATAGTTCGGTTATCTTATCTATGCTTTTCATAAGGTTCCTGTGTTTTTTATCCTCGTTCGGATCGATAAACAAATTCCCCTGATATGCTGCGGGAAGAATATTCATCAGCGTGACAAGGACAGTTTTGTAGCCGTAACCGGGACGGAAGATGTGGGGTAGGGCGGTTCTTGCGGCATCCACTATTATGGGAGTGTAGCTCGTCATTCTTGGAAGCTCTATGATTGCTCCGTTGGAGTATTGCTCATCCGGATTGTCGGAATAATAATTGCAGGTGGAGATATAAATCGAGACGGCTCCGCATTCGCTGTTCTGTTTCCTTAACCTTTCAACTGCAAGCTCCGTGTACTGTACTATGGCGCATTCGAGTGTGCTGATGTCATGGATCCGCCTGGAGAACTGCCGGCTGGATGTTATCACATCTTTTTTATTCCTCGTGATCTTGTCGATGCAGGAAATACCGTTGAGTTCTTGGACCGTTGCGAATCCCTGAATCGTAAGGAGCTTCTTTGCGTCGTATAAAGGCATGTGCTTCAGCATCAGGGCGTTCCTTATTCCGTGAATGCTCAGAGTCCGTGCCCTTGCAGGTCCGATTCCCCAGATGGTTCCGCAGTCGGTGGATTCGAGGAGAGCATCAACATTGGATTTCTCATAAACGAAGACTCCGCCGTGCTCCTTCGCTTTCTTGTTGTATAGCTTGGCCAGGGTTTTTGTTGGGGCTGCCCCCACGCAGATAGGCATTCCTACCTCTTTGTAAATACGCCGTTTCAGCTCGTGACCGATTTCATACCAGTCCTTTATTGAGAAATTGCATTTGTTGAAGAACAAGAAGGATTCGTCAATGGAATATTCCTCGATGTCCGGAGCATATTCCAGATAAATAGATGTGATTCTTCGGCTTATGTCCGCATAGAGGGTGTAGTTGCTTGAAAATATGTTTATTCTGTTCCTTTCGCAAGTGTCACGGACCTTGAAGAAAGGGTCGCCCCGCTTTATTCCCAAGGCTTTGGCTTCCTTGTTAAGTGCGATTATAACTCCGTCATTGTTTGAGAGGACCGCCACAGGCTTTCCCCTTAAATCAGGGCGGAAGATTTGCTCGCAGGAGGCGTAGAAGCTGTTCCCGTCAGCGTGCAGGATCATCTTTCCCTTACCGTATGGATTACATTGATTATTGCGCCCGTAATCTGAGCCTCGGTCTTTATGTTGCACACCCGGCCTATCACAAATTCGCCCCCGCTCTCATATACGACAAGTGAATTGGGTGTCAGGCTTTTTGCCCTGTCGATGATCAGGAGGTCTCCGTTGAAAATGCACATATTGTGATAGCGGTCCGTGTCCACGGTCATAAAGACGGTGGCAGCAGGATGCTTTATATAAAGGGTGTTGAGGTCGAACCGTATGTCTTCATAGCCCTGTGCTGGACTCGGAAATCCTGTAATCATTTTTTTATCTTACAATCGGAACATTTTAAAGTCAAGAAAATAATCAAACGGAATACTATTTATTTAATCCTCTTACTGTGTTATACTTTCGGAAGAGAATGTGGTGTTGTATTAACCAACAGTATGCGTTTTCGTATCCCTAAGTGTTAAAAAATAACAGTTAGGGATACGTAATCTTGATATTTCGTAAGGGTGAATATATACTTTGATTATGAAAGATAATTCAATTATTGGAAGAGAATACGAACAAAAACTTTTACATGAATATTTTGATTCCGCAAAGTCAGAATTGGTGGCTGTTTATGGTCGTCGGCGTGTTGGGAAAACTTATCTCATAAAAAAATATTTTGGTGAGAAATTCGATTTTTGGTTTACGGGAATATATGATTCAAAGAAGTCTGACCTTTTGAAACAATTTAAGATGGAGCTGGAAAAATATTCGGGAAAGAAGATAAAAGCTCTCAAAGACTGGTTTGAAGCTTTTAATGCTCTGACTGAATATCTCTCTTCTTTAAAAAAAGAAAAAATAATAGTTTTTCTTGATGAGCTTCCGTGGATGGATACACCGAAAAGCAATTTTCTGCAGGCATTTTCTTATTTTTGGAATATGTGGCAGGAGAACAACGGACAACTGAAACTTTTTGTATGCGGTTCAGCCACAACATGGATGCTTGATAAATTTGTCGGTGACAAAGGCGGACTTTACGGGCGTGTTAGTCGTGCAATTTACCTTCCGGCCTTTACGCTTGGTGAAACGGAACAATTTCTAAAAGAAATAAAAGGAATTGTCCTGAACAGACATCAAATTCTGGAACTTTATATGATTCTTGGTGGGGTTCCGTACTATCTTGATATGCTCAAAAAAGATATACCCCTTGCTTCTAACATAGACCATTTGTTTTTTAAGTCAGGGGCACCGTTAAAGGCAGAATATGATTTTCTTTTCCGCTCGCTTTTTAAAGAATCGAAATCTTATAAGAAAATCATTGAGATTCTTTCTGGAAAGCTTGTCGGAATGACTCGGAATGACATAATGACTGCGGCAAAAATAGAGAAGGGTGGAAATCTTACAGAAATTCTAGAAAATCTTTGTGCCTGCGATTTTGTGAGAAAATATACTGCTATTGGAAAGACTGAGCGGGATGCAATTTACCAGCTGACAGATTTATTTTCGCTTTTTCACTTGCGTTTTGTGGAGAATGACAGTAGCCAGGATGAAAACTTCTGGTCGAACCTTTCTTCGAGCGGAGTAAAAAATGCGTGGACAGGATATGCGTTTGAGCAAGTATGTCTTCATCATATAAATCAGATTAAGTCAAAACTGAGCATCTTGGGAGTTTTGAGTAGCATATATTCCTGGCAATGTAAGTCGTTTACAGACAAGGACGGCAATGAATGGAAAGGAGCTCAGATTGATATGCTGATCGACAGAAAAGATCAGGTGATAAATGTCTGTGAAATGAAATATTCAATTGATGAATATGTTATTACTGAGGAATATGAAAAGAAACTTCGTGAGAGAGCGAGCCTTTTCCAGCATGTGACGAAAACAAGAAAAGCATTGCAGCACACATTCATAACTACTTATGGGGTAAAGCAAAACCTTTACAGTGGAATTGTGCAAAGTGAAGTTACGATGGACGATTTGTTTAAATCTTAAGGAAGGAGTTTTTAAATGGAAGCTGAGGACTTTTGGAGCAGGATCAAGGAAAAACTGTCGGAAAAAGGGAAGACTCAGGAATGGCTGTGCAATGAGATTGGAATGGATTTGCAGTCAATGCGGAACAGAATCTATAAGTCCCGTTTCCCATCCATAGAGGAAGCCCTCAGAATCCTTTCCGTTTTTGATACCACGGCGGAAGACTTCTTCGGGATATCCAATGACGGACTGAAATCGGCTCTCTCAAAAGATGTGCTCCTTATCCCGGTAATGGAGCAGGCTTTTTCCGCCGGACACGGCCAGTTTGTTCCTGACACGGAGGAGGTGAGGGAGTATATAGCCGTTCCGAAGGAGCTGAAGAAATTCGGAGACAAGTTTGCGGCCTCAAGGGTGAAGGGAGACTCGATGGAGCCCACCTTGTTCAGCGGGGACATCATTATCTCTGACCTGAACGGTTACGACGGCGATGACGGAATCTATACGATTATTTACAAGGGCAGGGGCTTCGTGAAAAGATTGCAGCGGACGAGCGACGGGGTGAAGATCATCTCTGACAACCGACACTACGACCCGATGTTTGAGACGGCTGAGAGCGAGGATTTCAGGGTAATAGGTAAGGTGCGGTCAGTTCTTCATAATATGTGAAAAATTTTCTTGATGCTGCAATATAATAGAAATGAAGGTATGGCTTATGGCAGAGGATTTAATCCTGAAAATGACAAACACTGAGCAAGAAAAAATTCCTCTTGAAGAGTTTAGCGGTGTCCTAAATGATGAAGATGCTGCCGTAATGATGTCAGCTATAGATGAGTGTAGGAGAATAGAATCTGATGAGAGATGCGAGGAATAAAAAATAGGGTAGCAGCAGGATATATTACATTTTATTCTTAACACCTAACTACTTTTTACTTTACAAGGGTGTTAGTAGGTGTTAGTATGATAGTAAGAGGTGCTTATGGCTGAAACTATCGAAGAACTGGAAGCAAAGATTGCGGCATTACCGCGTGGAACGATTGTTACCAAAAACATAGACGGTAAGCCTTATTTTTATCAGCAATACAAAGAGAACAAAAAGACCGTAAGTAACTTCCTTTCAAATGAAGAAGCGGAAAAAATGCGGCCTCTGATTGATGAGCGTCGTGAGCTGCAAAAGCGTCTCAAAGAAATAAAGAAGAGTCCTGATTCTTCATCTCAATCTAAAAATACATCTGAATACATTATGAACGCCATTACAGGCAGTAACCTTATTGAAATGGCCGAGACAGCCAGAAGCTTTAAGAAACGCGACTGTTACGAAAAGATTTCTTCCTATTTATATGGAAAGCCAGCCGATAAGGTTTGTCTGGTTTATGGCCTTCGTCGAACCGGAAAAACAACGCTGCTTAAACAGCTTATCCTGGATATGAGCGAAGAAAACCGAAAGCAGACGATTTATATAAAGGCCAGGGTAGGGGAGACAATCGCAGACCTGAATAAGGACATAAAGACCGCCCGTGAAAATGGAATCAAGTTTTTCCTGATTGATGAAATTACCTTGCTCGAGGACTTTATTGACAGTGCGGCACTCCTTTCTGATGTGTATGCGGTTCAGGGCTTGAAGTTCGTCCTTTCCGGCACAGATTCGCTCGGTTTTTATTTTGCTGAGAGCGAAGAGCTTTATGACCGCACAGTTACCGTCCATACGACATTCATTTCGTATAAGGAACATGCCAGACTTTTAGGAATTACTTCTATTGATGAATATATTCGCTATGGAGGAACTCTTAAGGCCGGGGAACTTGCTTTTGAAGATGAAGAGCTGAATGTAGAAGAAGCCTCTTTCCGAGATGACGAGACTGCCAGAAGATACATTGATACTGCAATCTGTAAGAACATTCAGCACAGTTTGAAGTGCTATCAGAAAGGCCGCTATTTCAGGCATCTTCGTGAGCTGTACGATGCAAACGAGCTTACGAATGCAATCAACAGAATTATCGAGGATGAGAACCACGAGTTCACCGTGAAAGTCATAACAGACTTGTTTGAGAGTCACGACTTTGGTTCTACGGCGCAGCTTCTTCGAAAAGCCCGTGATGAAGAAAAACGGACCGATGTTCTTGATACAATCGACAAGTCTCAGATTCTTGCTACCTTAAAGAAGATTCTGGAGATTAAGGAACTTGATAATCAGAAAATCGGCGTTACCGATACCCATGTAACTGAGATAAAGCAGTATCTCAAACGGCTTGATTTGATTGATGAGCTTGATATTGAAACTCTTACAGGCAATGCGGGCCGTCTCAATTACACGATTTTCACACAGCCGGGAATGCGTTTCTGCCAGGCTCAGGCCTTGGTTTATTCGCTTATGAAAGATTCCCAGATACAGAATCTTGAGGAACGGGAAATAAAGCTTATTACCGATAAGATTATTGAAGGCGTGCTCGGACACATGCTTGAGGACATCGTAATCTACGAGACAAAGCGAATATTGATGCCGAACCGATTTACGAACAAGAAGCAGGTTTTCCAGATCCGTTTCGAGGCCGGTGAGTTTGACATGGTAATTTATAATAGCGAGACAAACACTTGCGAGATTTACGAAATCAAACATTCCGCAGAATTCGATGCTCATCAGTACAGGCATTTGATAAACGATGAGAAGGTTGCTTTGACAGAAAAACGATTCGGCAAAATCACAAAGAAGTGCGTGCTTTACCGTGGAAATACAATGACTACAGACGACGGGGTAGAGTACAAGAATGTTGAAGAATATTTGAATGAGCTTGGAGACTTGAAGACGATTTAAACATACACGGTCGCTGTACGCGGAGCCTTTTATTTCGTTCCTGTAGTTATAAAGAGACACGCTCAATAAAATAGCAAATGTAAAAAAATTACACTTATATATTGTCTTGGTGTAAAATTGTGGTATAATGTAAAGGTGAGGTTTGTATGCTAAAGAAAGTTGGAATCAAGAATTTTAAATCATTCAAGAATCAGACGGAAATAGATTTATCAAAAACAAACTATAACTTTTTGAGTCAGAATGTAAATAAAGACGGGATTCTGAAAGGATGTATTTTCGTTGGCCCAAATGCTTCTGGCAAGTCCTCTGTCGTTCTTTCTATAAAATTGCTTCTTGATTTCTTGTTCAAGGAAAGGAACATTAAGCTCGGAGTTCTCAAAAGCCTTTTGAGTGAGGATGAGAGTTTTTCGCTTACTTACAGCTTTGTAATAGATTCTCAGGAAGTTACATACGGATTTTCCATTAACCCGGACAAACCGTTTATTGAGGAAAGCCTTTTTGTTGATAATAAGATGATGATGCAGCGTATGGGAACTTCTGCGAAATCTTTCATCGTGAATGAACAAGGCGTTTCTTATGACGAATCTGATGTTGATAAGGAAACGCTCTTTTTGCGAACCTTGTTCTTTAATACAAAGTTTACCTCTAACAAGACCCTTAAGGATTGGATGGAGTTCCTTCAGAACTCTGTTTACATAAATGCTTTTGAGCGCAACATAGTTTATTACGGAAAAGATTATAAGGATCTGGAATTAAGCAGCTATCTGAAAGGCAACGGGCTCTCAAAAATCAATGATTTCTTCAAGGAATTTAATTTTGAGCAGGATATTGAATACACAAATCAGGGGACCGGAAATGTATCTGCCCTGGCTGGCGAAGAGTCCGAAAAAAATATTTTCTTCAAGCGAAAAGGCGTGGAGTCCCTGATTCCGTTCACCGAAGAGTCTCTTGGAAATCAGAACCTTTTGAGGATGCTTCCGACTTTCCTTCATGTGATTAATAAGAGTGGTATGCTTTTGATTGATGAGTTTTCCAGCGGTTTCCATAATTGCCTTGAAGCTCTGCTTGTCCGCTATTTTTTCGAGAAGGCCAAGGATTCCCAGATGATATTTGTATCACATTCAACGAACCTTCTTTCCAACTCATTGCTGCGGCCTGATCAGGAATATGCCGTTGAGTTTAACGGTAAAGAGGGTAGTTCGGTAATCCGTTTCTCAAAGGAGAAGCCTAGGCTTGCACAGAATATCGAAAAGATGTATGTGAGCGGTGTTTTTGGCGGCTTGCCACAGTTTGAAGAAAATGAAGATAAATAAAGATAAGCGTATTGGGCGGGTTCTTTTCATCGTAGAAGGAAGTCACTACGAGTTTGTTCTTCTGAAAAGAATTTTCTGCAACATATTGGGATTCTCTTATATCGAAAAAAGACGGAACAAGGCGGATTACTATATCCGTGAAAACGATGCGTACTCAAGAATTGCCGTCATCAATACACAGGAAAGCAATATCAAAGATATTACGGATAATGAGACCTATCTGGAAAACATCTTTGCAAAACTCATTGAGGATTATAAGTTTCCCGTCGATGAATCCGCCGTATTTTATCTTTTTGACAGGGATCCGGAATCCAATACTGATGCGGAGAGAATCAAAACATATATTTCTGAGCTGAAGAATCCTTATGAGAACGAAAATTTCAAGGCAGGGCAGCTCCTATTAAGTTATCCAAGCATGGAGAGTTATACCGTTTCATGTTTTAAGGATGATTCGGCTTCCATTGTGTTCAGGCTTGGTTCGGAACTGAAAACTTTCATTGGCCAGAATACAGATATTCAGATGAATAAGGTCGATGAAAGTAAACTGGAACATGCGGCAAGAGAATTCATGAAGTTTCTGGAGACTGAAAGTATTCCATTAGATATTGATGATTTCTCAAAGGGTAGTGGAGAGATATTTGAGAAAGAGGAAAGCTATTTCAGGAATGGTGGCTTCAAACTTTTTTCAATGCTTACACTGGCATTCATGCAGCTGGGAATCATTGAAGAAGACGAGAATTATAATAATTAATGCAATGTCATTATTTGACACCAAAATATGATATAATAAGAAAGTAATAGGATAAACATAAATGAACAAACAGCAGCTTGCATCTAAAATCTGGGAAAGCGCTAATAAAATGCGCTCCAAAATCGAAGCTAACGAATACAAAGATTATATTCTAGGTTTTATCTTTTATAAGTTTCTTTCTGATAAAGAAATTGCCTATCTTAAATCTCAGGGTATCACAGACGAAGAACTCAAAGAAATAAACGAAAATGACAAAGAAGTTGTAAAAAATATTCAGGATAACCTAGGCTACTTCATTGCCTACGACAATCTTTTTACAACCTGGATTTCAAAAGGAAAAGATTTCAATATCAAGAATGTCCGTGATGCTCTTTCTGCATTCAGCCGCCTTATTTCATCCAATCCGAATCACAAGAAAGTATTCACAAATATTTTCCGAACTTTGGACACGGGACTTTCAAAACTCGGTGACAGTGCTGGAAGTCAGACAAAAGCTGTAAGTGACCTTCTTAATCTTATCAAAGATATTCCGATGGATGGAAAGCAGGACTACGATGTTCTCGGATTCATTTATGAATATTTGATTTCCATGTTTGCGGCAAATGCCGGAAAGAAAGCCGGAGAGTTTTACACACCTCACGAAGTTTCTGTATTGATGGCAGAAATTGTTGCTAATCATATCAAAGACCATAAGCAGGAAACTTTTGAGATTTATGATCCGACCTCTGGTTCAGGTTCTCTCCTCATCACAATCGGTAAGGCACTTTCAAAGCATATCAACAAAGAAGACAATATCAAATATTACGCTCAGGAACTTATAGAATCTACATATAACCTTACCCGTATGAATCTCGTAATGCGTGGTATCAATCCAAGCAATATCGTAACCAGAAACGGAGATACACTTGAACAGGACTGGCCGTTCTTTGATGAATCAGATCCGGAAAGTACCTACGACCCTTTGTATGTGGATGCTGTAGTTTCAAATCCGCCGTATTCTCAGCACTGGGACCCGACAAACAAGGGGATCCAGCCTCGTTACGAATATGGCCTTGCACCTGCAAGCAAAGCTGATTATGCGTTCTTGTTGCACGATTTGTACCACATTAAACCAAATGGAATTATGACTATTGTTTTACCGCATGGTGTTTTGTTCCGAGGTAAGGCTGGAAAAGACGGCGCAAAGGGTGAAGATGAATACGAAATCCGTAAGAACCTTATAGAGAATAACAAGATTGACGCAATCATCGGACTTCCTGCAAATATTTTCTTTGGAACTGGAATCCCGACAATCATTATGGTTTTAAGACAGAACCGTGAAAACAATGATGTTCTGATTATTGATGCATCAAAGCATTTTTCAAAATCAGGTAAACAGAACAAACTTCTTGCAAGCGACATTAAAAGAATTATTGATGTCGTTACAGAAAGAAAAAGCGTAGAAAAGTTTAGCCGTGTAGTCAGCAAGGAAGAAATCCGAAACAACGACTACAACCTGAATATTCCCCGCTATGTAGATTCAAGTGAAGATGCCGAATACTATGATATTTTTGCAACAGTTTCGGGCGGAATCCCGGTACCAGAAGTTGAAAAGTTTGAGCCTTACTGGAACTCATTCCCTGGTTTGAAGGATGAACTTTTTAACAAAGCAAATGATTCATACTACGAATTGAAGAGCGAAGAGATAAAAGATACAGTACTGGCCAACAAAGATGTAAAGAATTTTGAAGAAGACTATAAAAAATCCTTTGAAACTCTAAAAACTTTCTTGAAGTCTGAACTCATAGACAACCTAAAATCTCTTAATGTAAACAAAGAAGAAGACCTTATTGCACAGCAGATTTTTGATCGTCTTCAAAATGTATCTCTTGTAGATAAATACGAAGCATACCAGAGTCTTGATGATGAATGGCAGAAAATTGCAATTGATTTGGAAATCATTTCAACGGAAGGAATAGAGGCCTGCCGCAAGGTTGAGCCTAATCTTGTGATGAAAGGAAAAGAAGAAGTTCAGGACGGTTGGAAAGGCAGAATTATGGATTTTGAACTTGTTCAGAAAATGTATTTTGCCTCTGAACTTGAAAATATTGAAGAACAGAATAGAAAGCTTGAAGAAAAAACTTCCGCACTTGCAGAACTGATTCCAGAAAACGAAGAAGGTGAAGAAGAAATAGAGCTTACTGATGAACAGAAAAAGCTGCAGAAAAAACTGAATGACGAGGCAAAGGCAATCAGAAAAGAGATTGCAAAACTTACAAAAGAGCTGGAAGAAAAAACTATCATAAAGATAGAAGGTCTTACAGATTCTGAAATAAATGAACTTCTCGAAGAAAAATGGATTTTGCCGCTGTGCACTTCTCTGAATGAAATGCCTCAGAAAGTCGTAGAAGATTTTATAAGTTCACTTACCAAAATGACTGAAAAATATTCTGAAACGCTTTCTTCTATTGGAAATGAAATAAAGCAGACGCAGAAAGAACTTTTTGAACTTATGGACGAACTCAAAGGAAATGACTTTGATATGAAAGGTCTCGAGAATCTTAAGGGGATTTTGGCATGAAAGAAACAAAAAATGTTCCGCAGTTAAGATTCTCTGGATTTGATGATGAGTGGGAAGAAAAAAAACTAGGAGAATGTTTCAAAGAAAGAACCCAACGCTCTGCTATTGGAGAATTGATTTCTGTTACTATTTCTTCTGGTGTAAAAAAAGCATCTGAATTGGAGAGACATGATAGTTCAAGTGAAGATAAATCTAATTATAAATGTGTATACAAAGGAGATATTGCCTATAATTCTATGAGAATGTGGCAAGGCGCAAGCGGAGTTTCTAACTTTGATGGAATTTTAAGTCCTGCTTATACAGTCTGTATTCCAGACGATAATACTGATTCAGTTTTCTTTTCATATATGTTTAAAATTCCCAAAATAGTACATACTTTTGAAATAAATTCTCAAGGATTAACAAAAGATACATGGAATTTAAAATTCCCTGCTTTTAGTTTAATTTCAATAAATGCCACAACTTTGGCCGAACAACAGAAAATCGGCACATTTCTTTCTCATGTGGATTCTCTCATTCAGGCAAAGACGAAGAAGCTGGAATCTCTCAAGGCGGTAAAAAAATCCCTCCTGCAAAAATGCTTCCCAAAGGCAGGCGAGAAAGTTCCAGAAATGCGGTTTGCAGAATTCAGTGGAGATTGGGAAGAAAAGAAACTGGGGGAGATTGCAACTAAAGTAATTGATAAAAACTTTGATTTATCAGTACAAGAAGTGTTTACAAACTCAGCTGAATTTGGTGTTATCAGTCAAAGAGATTTTTTTGACCATGATATTGCAAATACTGCAAATATAGATGGATATTATGTCATACAAAATGAAGATTTTGTTTATAATCCACGAATTTCAGTAACAGCACCAGTTGGACCAATCAATAGAAATAATCTTGGAAGAAAAGGTATAATGTCGCCTCTTTATACAATATTCCGAACAAAAAATATAAACACCTTATACCTTGAATGGTATTTCAAAACTGATTGCTGGCATGATTTTATGTATCTTAATGGAGATTCTGGTGCAAGATTTGATAGATTTTCTATAAAAGATATTGTTTTTTTTGAGATGCCTATTTTATTTCCGGCATCTGTTGCCGAGCAACAAAAAATCGGGGAGTTCTTTTTAAAATACGATTCTCTCATCAGCGCACAACAGAAAGAGATCGACAAACTCAAGGATATAAAAAAATCACTTTTGCAGAAGATGTTTATATAATTTGGAGGAAAGTATGGCAGACGAAGGAATTGTATATGTATTATCAAATGAAGCAATGCCAGGACTTATAAAAATTGGTTTAACAAAGAGAGATGAGTTAGAAGCTCGTTTGAATGAGTTATATTCTACAGGTGTTCCGCTTCCATTTACTTGTGAATATGCCTGTCGGGTAAAAGATTGTAAGGCTGTTGAAAATGCTCTGCATACAGCATTCACAAAAGACAGAGTAAATCCAGCTCGTGAATTCTTCAGAACTTCGGTTGAGTATGTAAAACCAATCCTTGAACTATTAAAAATTGAAGACATCACAACAGATGTTGAAAATGATATGAATACTGGAATTAACAGTACAGAAATTGAAGCCCTAAATAACTACAAGAAAAGAAGGCCACAATTGAACTTTGAAGAAATGGGAATTCCGGTAGGTTCTGAATTGGTAATGAATTACAACGATCAGCAATATAAGGCAATCGTAACATCCGCCAGAACAGTTAAATATAATGAAGAAGAGTTTTATCTTTCCGCACTTACCGCTCAAATTATGGAAGCAAAACATCCCCATGTACAACCTACGCCACATTGGAGTTTTAATGGAAAAGTTTTAAGTGATATTTATGATGAAACATATTCTTATCAGGAGTAGAGAAAGATATATGGCATTTGATGACGAACTTAAATTTGAAAGCGAACTTATAAACCTTCTCTTTGAAAAAGGCTGGGAGCGTGAAGTAATCAAATATCCAACCGAAGATGATTTGATTCAGAACTGGGCTGATATACTCTTTAAAAATAATGCAGGCATTGACCAGCTGAACGATGTTCCATTGAGTACCAATGAAATGCAGCAGCTTATCGACCAGATTACAAAACTCAGAACTCCGCTAGCTTTGAATCAGTTTATCAACGGAAAAACCGTAAGCATCAAGCGAGACAATGACTCTGCTGATGTAGCACACAGAGGAAAAGAAGTAAGCCTTAAAATCTATGACAGACTTGAAATCAAAGCGGGTAAGAGCCGTTATCAAATTGTAGAACAGCCGTTATTCAAATGCCGTGATGATATTTATCCTAACCGTCGTGGGGACTTGATATTGCTTATAAACGGAATGCCTGTCATTCACATTGAATTGAAAAAGACGGGGATTCCTGTAAGTCAGGCAACGATGCAGATTCAAAAGTATGCCCATGAAGGAGTCTTTACAGGCCTGTTCTCACTTGTACAGATTTTTGTGGCAATGAATCCTGAAGAAACTGTTTATTTTGCAAACCCAGGCCCAGACGGAAAGTTCAACGAAGATTTCTTCTTCCATTGGGCAGACTTCAATAATGAGCCGATAAACGACTGGAAAGATATTGCGTCTAAGTTCCTTTATATTCCTATGGCGCATCAGATGATTGGCTGGTATACCGTTGCAGACAAAACGGATGGCGTTCTGAAAGTAATGAGAAGTTATCAATATTATGCATCCAGCGGAATAAGTGATGTTGTTGCGAAACACGATTGGGATAACAACGAAGTTTCTACAAAAGGAATCCTCGGTGGCTATGTCTGGCACACAACTGGCTCAGGCAAAACGATGACTTCTTACAAGACCGCACAGCTTATTGCAGATTCTGGCTTGGCAGATAAGGTTGTATTCTTAATGGACCGCATTGAGCTTGGTACACAGAGTTTGTTGCAGTACCAGAATTTTGCAGATGAAACTACAGAAGTTCAGGCAACCGATAATACCCGGCAGCTTGTAACAAAATTAAAGAGTGACAAGACAAATGAAGTTCTGATTGTCACATCAATTCAGAAAGCAAGTAATATCGCAGAAGACGGTCCAGTTACACAAAAAGATTTGGAGAAAATCAACTCAAAGAGAACGGTCTTTATTATTGATGAATGTCACCGTTCAACTTTTGGTAATATGCTTCGTGATATTAAAAAGACATTCACAAGAGCTATTTTCTTTGGGTTTACAGGAACTCCAATCCATGATGAAAACTCAAAAAAGATGAGTACAACATCAAGTCTGTTTGGTAATGAAATCCATCGTTATTCGATTGCAGACGGTATTCG